>Ga0265320_10000088_pt1 | contig 77379 bp, 73 predicted proteins | sample 4827metaG_FD_202087 | JGI IMG/M metagenome (GOLD analysis project Ga0265320, IMG submission 202087) | Rhizosphere microbial communities from Carex aquatilis grown in University of Washington, Seatle, WA, United States - 4-8-27 metaG | ecosystem: Host-associated > Plants > Roots > Rhizosphere >...
GGGGCTTGGGCGTCTCGTAGAGCGGATCGTCCAGTACGGCTAAGACGGCGGGCGTCACGGCAATGGCGTAACGATCGAGGATGGCGCGCGCATCGGCGCGCGTCGTGGGGTCGGCGACGGTCGGGCCCGACGCGATGACGCTGGGATCGTCGCCCGGCACGTCCGAGATCGCGAGCGTGACGATACGGGCCGGCGCGGCGGCGAGCGCGAGGCGGCCGCCCTTGATCGCGGAAAGATGCTTGCGCACGCAATTGATCTCGCCGATCGCGGCCCCGCTTGCGAGCAGCGCGCGGTTGAGCGCGGCGATATCCGCGAGCGCGATGCCGGGCAGCGGCTGCTCCAAAAGCGCCGAGCCGCCGCCCGAAAGCAGGCACAGCACCAGATCGTCCGGCCCAAGGCCGCGCAACGCGGCGAGCACCGCCTTGCCGGCTTCCAAGCCGGCTGCGTCGGGCACGGGATGACGCGCCGCGATGATGCGAATGGCGCCGGCGCTCTCGCCGGGTTTGAGGCCATGGCCAACGCGCGTGACCACGACACCTTGCGCCGCCGGGCCATACCGCGCGGACGCCGCGACGGCCATCGCGGCGGCGGCCTTGCCCGCGCCCACCACGACGATGCGGCCCTGGGGCGAAGCGGGCAGAAATCCGCCGAAGCGTGGCCCGACGCTCACCGCCTCGACCGCAGTGTTCCACAGGTGCAGCAGCAGATCGCGCGGATCCGCGCTCACGTCGCGGCCAGGGCGGGCAATTCCTCCACCCCGGCGGGGTCCTGGTGAATGATCACCTCGGCCTGCGGAAAGGCGCGGCAGACTTCCAGCTCCACTTCGTCGCTGATCTCGTGCGCGCGCACCAGCCGGATTCCCGGATCGAGCTCGATGTGAAACTGGATGAACTGGTTGACGCCGGCGGCGCGGGTGCGCAGGTCGTGGATGTCCTTGACCTCGGCATGGCCGCGCACGATGGCCTTGATCGTCTCGCGATCGCCATCGGGCAATTCGTGGTCCATCAGCTGGTCGTAGCTCTGGCGGAAGACGTGCCACGCGCTCCAGGTCAGGATGGCGGCCACAGCGATGCCGATGATCGGATCGGCGATCAGGATGTGGAACTGGTACGACGCCACGATGCCGAGAATGACGCCGCCATTGGTGACGATGTCTCCAACATAGTGCATGCGGTCGGCGGCGACCGCGACCGAGCCGGTGCGCGCCACGACGATGCGCTGGGCGATGATGAGGACGACCGTCGTTGCGATGGAGACCGCCATCACCGCAAGGCCGACGAGCGGATGCTCGATCGGATGCGGCGCGATCAGCCGGCTGACCGACTCGATGACGAGAAAGGCGGCGGAACCGAAAATGAAAGCGCCCTGCCCCAGCCCCGCCAGCGGCTCCGCCTTGCCATGGCCGAAGCGGTGCTCGCGGTCGGCGGGTTGAAGGGCGTGGCGAATGGCGAGCAGATTGACGCTCGACGTCACGACGTCCAGCGCCGAGTCGGCCAGCGACGCCATCATCGCGATGGAGTCGGTCACGATATAGGCAACCGTCTTCATCACCACGAGCAGCGCGGCGACGCCGACCGCGGCGATCGCCACGCGCATCATCATCCGGCCATGGCCGTCGGGGATGGTGTTCACGGGAACAGCCGCTCCGTGCGCCAGGGGCCTGCCTCGCCGTCGCGGCGATAGGCCAGCCGGTCGTGCAGGCGGAAAGGACGGTCGCGCCAGAACTCGATCTCGAACGGCGTGACGCGGAAGCCGCCCCATTGCGGCGGGCGCGGCACCTTGGAGAGCGCGTATTGCGCGGCGTATTTCGCGATCTCCTTTTCGAACGCCCAGCGGCCCTGCATCGGCCGCGATTGCGACGAGGCCCAGCAGCCGATCTGGCTGTCCTTGGGCCGCGACGCGAAATAGGCGTCGGATTCGGCCGCACTGGTCTTGGCGACGCGCCCGCGGATGCGCACCTGCTTGCCCAGGCTCTTCCAATGAAAGCACAGCGCCGCATGCGGCTGGCCGATCAGCTCCACGCCCTTGGCGCTCTCGTAATTGGTGTAGAACACGAAGGCGCCGTTCGCGGCCTCCTTCAGCAGCACCATGCGGATATTGGGATGGCCCTCGCCATCGACGGTGGCGACCGACATCGCCTCGTGGTTGTTGGGTTCCTTGTCCTTGGCCTGCGCCAGCCATGCGTCGAACAGCGCGAAGGGATCGTCCTTCGCGGCGATGCCGCCGTCGTCGATGGGTCCGCCGATTTCGCTCATGATGGGGAGATAGCATCCCGGCTTTTGTCACGGTAGCCTCAACGCGGGAGGAGAGCCATGCGTTCACATTCGCCGGCACGATTGGCGGCCTGTCTTTGCGTCGCGTTCGCAGCCGGCTGCACCAGCATCCACGACTCCGACCAGTTGAAGGCGATCTTCGACAGGGCCGTGGCGGCCTATGACGCCGGCCGCTACGACGAGGCGTTCCAGACTTTCCAGTCGATCGACGAGGAAGACGTCGCGGCGATGCGCAACGAAGGCCTGATGCTGCGCAAGGGCCTGGGCACGGCAAAGGACCCCAAGGCGGCCGAAGACCTGCTCGGCCGCGCCGCCGAGGCAGGGCTGGCGACCGCGCAATACGACCTCGCAGAGATGCTGCTCAACGGCGAGGCCGGGCCGCCGGACCCCAAAGCGGCGCTGCCGCTGCTGACTCAGGCGGCGCTGGCGCATCACCCGATCGCTGAGTACCGGCTCGGCCTTCTCTATGAGGAAGGCGCCGTGGTCGACAAGAACGCGGCCTTCGCGCGCACGCTCTATACCGACGCGGCGGCGCGCGGCGTGCCGGAAGCCAGCGAGAGGCTCGCCAAGCTGGGCGGGCCGGTTTCGGGCACGCAACCGGCCGGAACGCCGAACCCTTAAACTTCATCCGCTACGCTCTATATTGAGTTCGGCCCGGGCCGATTCCGGCTGGCGGGCGGGAGAAATTATGCGCGATCCGTACGAAATCCTGGGCGTGTCCAAGACCGCGAGCGAGGCCGAGGTCAAGAAGGCCTTCCGCGCGCTGGCCAAGAAGAACCATCCCGACACCCATCCCGGCGACAAGAACGCCCAGAAGAAATTCCAGGAAATCTCGGGCGCCTACGACATCGTGGGCGACAAGGAGAAGCGCGCCAAATTCGACGCCGGCGAGATCGACGCCCAAGGCAATCCGCGCGGCTTCGATCCGCGCCAGGGCGGCGGCTTTCATCCCGGCGGGCCGTTCGGCGGCGGCGCCGGTCAGGGCGCCGGGGCACGGGACTTCCACTTCACCTGGGACAATGCCGGGGCCGAGACGCAGGAAGGCTTCCGCGCCGAGGATCTGTTCTCCGATCTGTTCGGCGGGCGCGGCCGGCGCGGCGGCGGGGCGCGGCAACCGGCCAGGGGCGAGGACTTCGCTGTCGCGACCACGATCTCCTTCGACGAGGCGATCAAGGGCGGCACGCGCCGGGTGATGATGCCCAATGGCGAGCAGATCGACGTCAAGATCCCGGTCGGCGTGAAGGACGGACAGCAGGTGCGGGTGAAAGGTCGCGGCGGCGCGGGCCGCAATGGCGGGCCGCCGGGCGACGTCCTGATCGACATCACGGTCGCGCCGCATCCCGGCATGACGCGCGACGGCAACGACATCCGCATGGATCTGCCGGTGACGCTGAAAGAGGCGGTGTTGGGCGGCAAGGTGCCGGTGCAGACGCCGGCCGGCGGCACGGTGGAGCTGAACCTGCCGGCCAACTCCAACAGCGGAAAGACGCTGCGGCTCAAAGGCAAGGGCGTCGCGCCGCCGAACGGCACGGCAGGCGATCTTTATGTGAAACTGGTCGTCACCCTGCCCGACCCTCCCGACACCGAGCTGACGAAGTTCATCGAAAGCTGGAAGGCGCATTACGATCCGCGCGCGAAGAAGTAGACGGTCGCGACGTCATGGACGATATCGAAACCATCGTCCTGTGGCGCAGGCGGGCGGGCGCACCGCGAATATTGGATTCCCGCGGAGGATCTCGCGCTTTTCAATGAGGCGATCATCGGCAGCATCGAAGTCGTCGCCACATTTCCTTGATCTTCCCCCGCGAATTTCGCGATGGCGCGGCCGAGGTCGCGATCCGTTCGAACGCCGAAGCAAGTCTGGCGCGCCAGCGCTGCGCGCGCGCGGAAGGGAGCGGGCACGCGTGCCCGCTCCCTCATCACGGCTAGGTCAGTCTTACGGCTTGGCCGGTGCCGGCGCCGGCGCGGCAGGTGCCGCGGCAGCGGGCGGCGGCGGCGTCGGTCCGCCTGGCGGCGGCCCCCAATGATGCATCCAGCCCGGACCGTGCTCGTGCATCCATCCCATGCCGGGCACGTCGCCCGGCTTGCCGGTGACCCCGCCATAGATGCCGCAGACCAGACTGAGAATCGCGACCAGCAACACCCAGTAGCCGAGCAAACGTCCGAGCAGTGCGACGAGCCCTTCCGCCTTGCTGGCGGCGAACAACAAGAAAAACGCGACAATGCCGAGCACGGTGGCGTGCATGACGGCGCCCACGATCCAATGCATATTTCCCCTCCTAGACTGCGATACGCAGCTTGTTATGCGCGCATCCTATCACGGCTGCATGACGGTGCGCAGAGCAACATCGCGTCCTGCTGCGCCGCAGCAGAAGGTGCGGCGCGGGACGGTCCTTGCGAAAACGCGATTAATGCGCCGCCGGGGCGTGCGTCAGGACAGCGCCTCGCCGGTGAATTCGGCCAGCGCGAGCTGCTTGCGCACCGTGCCGGGAAAGAAGCGCATCATGAAGGCGAGCCGCTTGCCGGCGCGGCCGACGATGTGCTTGAGCGCCTTCGACGCGACGCTGTCATAGATCACGCCGGCGCATTCCTCGACCGTGTAGACCTCGGTGCCGCCGGCTTTGAGCACGTCCGACATCTTCTCGTTGGTGCTGTGCGCGCCCGAGTCGAGGATCGGCGTGTTGACGAACCACGGCATGATGCATTTCACGCCGATGCCGAAGCGGGCGAACTCGATATCGAGCGCTTCGGACAATCCGCGCACGGCGAATTTGGTGGCGCAATAGACCGACAGTTTCGGCGCGCCGAACAGCGAGGCGCAGGACGAGACGTTGATGAGCTGCGCGCCCGGCGTCTTCTTGAGAAACGGCAGCGCGGCGCGGGCGCCGGCGATCACGCCCTTGATGTTGATGTCGAGCTGGCGCGCCACCTCGTCCTCGCTCTGCTCTTCGATATAGCCGTAGGACGCGACGCCGGCGTTGTTGATGAGGACGTCGAGCCGACCGCCGCTGGCGGACGCGAACACCGACAGCGCGTCGGTCCAGGCGGCGGTGTCGCGCACGTCGAGCAGATAGGTGGCGCCGTTGTCGCGACCGATCGCCTCGAACGCCGCCTTGAGGCCGCCCGCATTGATGTCGGCGAGCCCGACGAACCAGCCTTCCTGGGCGAAGCGTTTCGCCGTTCCAAGACCGATGCCCGACGCCGCGCCGGTGATGAAGACGGCTTTGCGATCTGCCATGTCGGCTCCCCCTGACCCTACGGAACCCATCCGGTTCCCGGCAGCCACGGGGCGGGCCGAGAAATGCGCTAGACCCCCGCGATCACGCCTTCTAATGTCCGCCGCGCCAACAATCCACCACCGGGAAGGAAGAGTTTTTCCATGAGCCGAGAAGCCGTCATTGTCTCTTACGCGCGCACGGGCCTGGCCAAGTCGGGCCGCGGCGGGTTCAACATCACGCCGACCATGTCGATGGCGGCGCACGCCGTGAAGCACGCGGTCGAGCGCGCCGGCGTGGAGAAGGACTATGTCGAGGACTGCTATCTGGGCAATTGCGCCCATGGCGCCGGCAATATCGGCCGCCAGGCGGCACTGCTCGCCGGCATGCCGGTGTCGACCTCGGGCGTTTCGATCAATCGGTTCTGTTCGAGCGGATTGCAGTCCATCGCCATGGCGGCGAACTCGATCCGCGGCGATTTGAGCAACTGCATCGTCGCGGGCGGCGCCGAGTCGATCTCGATCCCCAATCCCGGCCAGGGTCCCAACAATTCCGATCCGGCGCTGACCGCGGCGTATCCGGCGATCTACATGCCGATGATCGACACCGCCGACATCGTCGCCAAGCGCTACAACGTCTCGCGGGAATATCAGGACGAGTATTCGCTCGAGAGCCAGCGCCGCATGGCCGCCGCGCAGCAGGCCGGAAAGTTCAAGGACGAGATCGTCCCGATGAAGACCAAGATGAAGGTCGTCAACAAGGACACGAAGGAAGAGTCGATCGTCGACTATGTCGTGACCAAGGACGAGTGCAACCGTCCCGACACGACGCTGGCGGGCCTGGCCGGTCTTGCCCCGGTGAAGGGGCCGGGCAATTTCGTCACCGCCGGCAACGCTTCGCAGCTTTCCGACGGCGCCGCCGCGGTGGTGGTGATGGAAGCCAAGGACGCCGAGAAGCGCGGCCTTCATCCGATGGGCCGCTTCATGGGCTGGGCGACCTATGGCTGCCAGCCCGACGAGATGGGCATCGGCCCGGTGTTCGCGGTGCCGCGGCTTCTGGAGCGTTTCGGCCTGAAGGTCGACGACATCGGCCTGTGGGAGCTGAACGAGGCGTTCGCGTCGCAGTGCCTTTATTCGCGCGACAAGCTCGGCATCGATCCGGCGAAGTACAACGTCAATGGCGGCTCGATCGCCATCGGCCATCCCTTCGGCATGACGGGCGCGCGGCTGACCGGCCATGTGCTGCAGGAAGCCAAGCGCCGCGGCAACGTGAAATACGCCGTCGTCACGATGTGCATCGGCGGCGGCCAGGGCGGCGCGGGGCTGTTCGAGTGCTATAACTAAGCGAGTTGCGAATGGCGAATAGGGTTCATCCCCTATTCGCCATCTCGCCATTCGCTACTCGCCTATATCAGCGCGTCATACGTCAGCCGCTGGAACATCGGCAGCGCGACGCGGCCGCCCATGCGCTGGCCGGCAGCGATGTTCGCCATCGCGCCGGGCTCCAGCGGGATCGAATTCTGAACCAGGTAGATCATGATCAGATCGTTCGCCGGATCGACCTGCCACCACGTGCCGAAGGCGCCCGGCCAGCCGAACGCGCCCACGGCGCCCATGCCGAGGAAGCCGAGCTTCTCCGGCGCGTCGATCACGCTGACGCCGAGGCCGAAGCCCATGCCGTCCCACATCGGAAGGACGCCGAGGAACGGAATGGCGCGCTGCGCCGGGGTCAATCGGTTGGTGCACATCAGCTCGATCGTGGCGGGCGAGACCAGCCGCACGCCGTTCAGCTCGCCCTTGTTCAGCATCATCCGGGCGTATTTCAGATAGTCGTCGGCGGTCGAGATCAATCCGCCGCCCCCGCCGCAGAATTCCGGCGGCGAGTCGAACTGCGCGAAGGGCAGAGGCTCGAGCGCGTTCTTCTCGTTGTTCATGCGGTAGACCACGGCGGCGCGGTCGCGCTTGGCCGGCGGCACGTAGAAATCGGTGTCGTGCATGCCGAGCGGCTTGAAGATGCGCGCGATCAGGACGTCCCGCAGCGACGTGCCCTCGATGCGCCCGAGGATGAAGCCCAGCACGTCCGTCGCATGGCTGTAGTGGAAGCGTTCGCCGGGCTGGTAGAGCAGCGGCAGCGAGGCGAGCTTCGCCATCCAGACGTCGGACGCCCCCTTGTGGTTGAGCACGTCGCCCAGCACGCGGTCGTATTCGTGGGCGATCGGACCCAGCGACGAGAACGCGTAGGCAAGACCCGAGCGATGGGTGAAGAGATCGTCGAAGGTGATCTCGCGCGCCGCCGGCACGGTCTGATCGAGCGCGCCTTGCGCGTCCTTCAGCACGCGCATGGCCTTGAACTCCGGCGCGAACTTTGTGATCGGATCGGACAGTTTGAACTTGCCCTCCTCCATCAGGATCAGCGCCGCCAGCGACACGACCGGCTTGGTCATCGAGGCGATGCGGAACAGCGTGTCGCGCGTCATCGGCTTCTTCGCTTCGATGTCGCGCCAGCCGATGGTGCCCAGCTGCGCGATCTCGCCGTGGCGCCACAGCAAGGTCACGAAGCCGGAGAGATCGCCGGCCTCGGCGATCGGCTGAAGCGTCGGCGCGATCTTGGCGAGTCCCTCGGCCGAGAAGCCCTTGGGGTCGGTTGCGTTTCTGTCCATGGCATAGGCTCCGTTCAGGTCTGGACCGCCAGCGGCCGCACGCGGCGCTTGAGTTCCGTTAGGAAAACATCGGGCATTGTGAGAAGCGCAGAATGCCCTCCTGCCTTCAGCGTGACAAATGTCTTTTGCGGTGCCGCCACGAAATCGAAATAGCGCCGCGCCAGCACGGTGGGCGTCACCGAATCCAGCTCGCCGTTGAAGATGAAAATCGGCACGTCGACGGACGGCGCAAGGCGGCGCGCGTCGAACGACAAGACCTCGCGGTAGAGCGCCTCGCCGGCGAATCTCCGACCCTCGAAATAGTCGCGGATGTCGCGGAACCCGTAGCCGGGCTCGGCCAGCACGAGCGGCGCAAGATTCAGCAGGAGATCGCGCTCCGCGGGCGGATCGAAGCGCCGCGCGACCTCCCGCTCGATATCCTGTTCGGCTTCCGATTTGTAGGGCGGCGGCCCCAGGGCCTCCAACCGCGCGATGCCTTCGGCGTCATGCGCATCGCGCAGCCTCCGCATCAGATGGGCGTAGAGGTATTCCTCCTTCTCTTCCTTGGCGACCACCTGCCCCGTTCCGACATAGGCGTAAAACAGACCGGGCTCGCGCGTGACCATGGCGAGCCCCAATTCCGTGCCCCAGGAATGGCCCAGCAGGATGATCTTCTTCTTGTGCAGATGGACGAGGAGGTATTGCGCGACCTCGATGCCGTCACGCGTCAGCCGATCGACGGTCATCGGCTGTTCGTACGCGCCGTTGCGGCCGAAGGTGCGGCCGGCGCCGCGCTGGTCCCATTGCACCACGGTGAAATCCTTCTCCCAGCCGCGGAACAGCGGCGCGAGCTGGCTGAGGGCGCTGCCGGGGCCGCCGTGCAGGATGAGGATGACGGGGTTGGCGCGATCTTCGCCGCGGATCGTGATCCATTGCTGGATATGGCCGATGGCGATGTAGGAGGCTTCGTCGATGCCGTTGGGTCCGACGATGGCGAGGTCCTGCGCGGTCTCATGCTGGCGCCAGGCGCGGTAGCCGAACGCCGCGGCGGCAAGGACCGCGACGACGAGCAGCAATCCGGTCAGCAGCCGCAGGACGATACGCATCCGCCGATGGTCGCAGGAATGCGCGAGCCTGTCACCCGTCGGTCAGGAGGCGGAAACCAGCGCGATGCGGGCATGGAAATCCTCTTGCACGCGCCTCAGCGCATCCAACACATCGCGGTGCATCGACGCGGTGCAGACCGGCCTGCCGAAATCCGCCGCAAGCTCGCGATGAACGTTCAAGGTGTTTCCGCTCACCGTCCAGTGCGAGGTGAAGGTGAAATAGGAGGTGTGCACCGAGACGTCGTCCGGCACCCTTTGCAGCTTCTTGGTGGCGGGGAAAGACAGCGCGTAGTCGTCGACGCGCTTGCCGCCGTAACACGGCACGCCGTTGTCGTCCTTCGCCCGCCCGTCGGCGACGGGACCGAAAAACAGCGTGCCGTTCGGGACCAGCGGCGAGAAATCCGCCGGCACCTCGAAGTCCTCGCCGGACAGCAGATGCGGCCGGTCGAGCGTGGCGATCTTGCCCTTGAGATCGAAGCTATCGGACAAATCGTTCGTCGATACGGCCTGAAAATCGCCCGTCGCCTTGTCCATATGGCGGGTCTTCAGGATTTCACCCGCCAGCCTCGTCCAGCCGGAGGCGCCGAGTCCTTGTGACAGGCCGCGCAGCATGGTCGCGAACGTGCCCGTGCCGGTCGTCGTGGTGTCGAGGCTGAGACGCGAGTCGTCGCCGATCGTCGCCTTGGTTTCGACCCGCAGGCCGGCATCGTTCGAGCCGCGCGGCGCAATGTGCCGCAGCGCGTCGCGCTCCACCCCCAGGACGACGACGGGCTTGCCGTATTCGGCGTTGGGCAGCGTGCCGAACGCGGCCTGACCCGACGTGGTGTCGGCATAGAGGGCGAATTCCGGCAGCCACGCGATCATGTGGTTGAACGCGCCGAACGTCGGCACGGCGGCGACGGTGTAGCTGTCGCGGCCGTTGATCAGGACCGCGTTGCCGTCGATGCCCTTGGCCTTCAGCAGCGCGAGAAACAGCGCCGCGTGATCCTTGCAGTCGCCATAGGCGTTCGTCAGCACGCTGTCCGGCGCGTGCGGAACGATGCCTCCCGCGCCGAATTCGATCGCGACATAGCGAACGTGCCGCGACACCCAGTCATAGATGCGCCGCGCCTGCTCGCGCCGGTCGCCGACGCCGGCCGTGATCTCGTCCGCCTTGGCCTGGATTTGCGGCGTGACGGTCAGCGTGGGACGCACAAGGACATCGTCGGCCCGGGCCAGCGCGTCGTAATCCTTGAACGTCGAAACCGAAAAGCGCGGCCCCCGATCGAAGCGCGAGACGGGCTGGTCGCTGTCCGACACCGGAGTCGTATTCGAGAACCTGACGCTGTAGACGCCGTTGCGGTGCTCGACCTTCAGGCCCTTCGCGTCGACGTTCAGATCCAATGGCGCCTGCGCGGTGACGGACACGCTGGTCAGATCGAACACCAGCGTCGACGGAATCTCGATGTCATAGGCGAACTGCCCCGGGATGATCGGGCGCGAGCGCAATCTGGTCGTGAACACCAGCGTGTCGCCGACTTCGACATTGGGGAAGATGATCACCTTCTGCCGCGTGTCGTCGAACAGCAGCGACATCGAGTTCTGGGTGGTGCCCTGGCGCGTGATGATGGCTTCCGGCGTCACGGGAATCTTGCGGCCGTCGGTCTTGAGCGTATAGGCCTCCACCACATCGAGGTCCTGCAGCGAGCCGTCATAGCCCACGGGCTCCTGCGCCAGTTGCGGGATCATGGCGTCGGTGAGGATCTGAACCTCGGAATGCATGATCGTGACGGAGGAACCATCCGGCGCGACCGTGATGTCTCGCGTGATCGCGTGGATTCTGATGGGCAAAGAGCTCTTGTCGGGCGGCGCGGACGTATCGCCGGCCGCGAGCGTTCCCAGGCCCAGGCTCAGAACCACAGAAAGCAGCAGGCCGCCCAGACGCCGCATCGCCGATCCCCCCCGCCATCGCACCCGCCAGCGAAACGGACGCCTGTGCCGATATCATGACGGAACCTGCCGGCCCCCCGGCCGGACGTCGGCGCCGTCACGCGCAGAATATCGGTCTTTTGCCGCACTGTCTTCTGGGCATGCTCCCCGGCCCCCGGGCCGGCCTGCCGCCGACCTTGAAATCCTTGGCGTTTGCCGTCACAGAGGCGGTCCCACCCCAGGAGCGGACAGCACATGGCATTCGACGGACTCATGAAAGGCAAGCGCGGCCTCGTCATGGGCGTGGCGAACAGCCATTCCATCGCCTGGGGCATTGCGCAGGCGCTGCACGATGCGGGCGCCGAACTCGCCTTCTCCTACCAAGGCGATCTGTTCCGCAAGCGCGTGGTGCCGCTTGTCGAGCCCTTGAAGCCCGCGGCGCTGATCGACTGCGACGTCTCCAACCAGGGTTCCATCGACGGCGCCTTCGCCGAACTCGCCAGGACGTGGGACAGCATCGATTTCGTCGTCCACGCCATCGCGTTTTCCGACAAGGACCAGCTCAAGGGCCGCTACGTCGACACCACGCCGGAGAATTTCCGCATGACGATGGACATCTCCTGCTACTCCTTCACCGCCGTGGCGCAGCGCGCGGAAAAAATGATGACGAAGGGCGGCGCGATGGTGACGCTGACCTATTACGGCGCCGAAAAGGTGATGCCGCACTACAACGTCATGGGCGTCGCCAAGGCCGCGCTGGAGGCGAGCGTGCGCTATATGGCCGAGGATCTCGGCAAGAAGAATATCCGCGTCAATGCGATCTCCGCCGGGCCGATCAAGACGCTGGCCTTCTCCGGCATCGCCGATTCGCGCATCCTGCTCAAATGGAACGAATACAACTCGCCGCTGCGCCGCAATGTGACGATCGACGAGGTCGGCAACAGCGCGCTGTTCCTGTTGTCCGACCTGGGTCAGGCGGTGACGGGTGAGACCCTGCACGTCGATGCGGGCTATCACGTCGTCGGCATGAAGGCGGAAGACGCGCCGGACATCGCAGTCGCCAAGAACGATGGCGCTTGAGGTCCCCGAGGGCGTAACGCTCTATTTTGCGCGGCACGGTCAGACCGAGGCCAATGTCGACAAGCGCTTCCAAGGCCAGACCATCGATACGCCGCTCACCGAGAACGGCGTCCGGCAGGCCTACGATCTGGGTAAGATCCTGCGCGCCGACGCCCCCGAATTCGCGGCCCTCGACTTCGTGTGCAGCCCGCTGGAGCGGGCCCAGGCGACCATGGAGCTGGTGCGCGACGCACTCGACCTTCCGATCGACGGCTTTCGCACCGATTCCAGGCTGATCGAGATCGATCTGGGCCTGTGGGACGGACTGACGGCGGCCGAGGCCGAACGCGGATATCCGAAGGTGTATGCGGCGCGCGCCGGCGACAAATGGAACGTCCGTCCCCCGGGCAGCCGCGAGAATTATGCCGCCGTGGCGGCGCGCATGGCGGACTTCGTGAACAGCCTGGCATGCGACACCTTCGCGGTCAGCCACGGCGCGGCGACGCGCATCCTGCGCGGCCTGTTCGCCGGCATGGCGTGGCAGCAGATGTCCGACCTCGACGAGCCGCAGGGCTGCGTGTTCCGCGTGCGCGGCAGCGATGTCGTGCGGCTGGATGCAGAGGCAGGCATGCCGGCGCCGCCGGCGCGAGGCCCGTCGTGAGCGGCTTGCGCGATCTCACGCTCTACGTCGTCCGCCATGGCGAGTGCGAGCACAACGTCGCGGGACGCGCCGCGGCGCAGAACGATTCGCCTCTCACCGCCGCGGGCCGCGCCCAGGCCCGCGCCAACGGCGCGCTGCTGCGCGACGTGGTGGGCGATCTGTCGGGCCTCGATTTCTTCGCAAGTTCGCTGCATCGCACGTGTTCCACGATGGAGTTGCTGCGCGAGGGCGCGGGCCTTGCCGCCACCGGATACCGCGCCGACCGCCGGCTGATGGAGATCGACTACGGCGACCACACCTGGATGACGCGCGCGGAGATCGATGCCCATGCGCACCGCCCCGCACCGGGCTCGTCCTGGGAGGACTGGGATTTCGTTCGCCCGGGCGGCGAAAGCTGGGGCGACGTCCATGCGCGGGTCGGCCGCTTCCTGGATACGCTGCGCGGCGACGCGGTGATCGTCACCCATTTCGGCCCGGCCCGGATGGTACGGGCGCATTATCTGGGCCTTGGCCCCGCCGATGTGTCAGCATGGCGCCCGCCCCATGGCGGAATCATGCGATTGTCGCGGGGCACGGAAGCCACTTTCGGCGATTGAGATGAGTTTCAACACCTTCGGCCATATGTTCCGCGTCACGACCTTCGGCGAGAGCCATGGGCCGGCGATCGGCTGCGTGGTCGACGGCTGCCCGCCCGGCATCGCGCTGAGCGAAGCCGACATCCAGGCCGATCTCGACCGCCGGCGCCCGGGGCAGAGCAAGTTCGTCAGCCAGCGCCAGGAGCCGGACACGGTGAAAATCCTGTCGGGCGTGTTCCAGGACGAGCGCATGGCGGCGCAGGTCACGACCGGCACGCCCATCGCGCTGCTGATCGAGAACGTCGACCAGCGCTCGAAAGACTACGGCGACATCCGCGACAAGTTCCGGCCCGGTCATGCCGACTACAGCTATTTCGCCAAATACGGCGTGCGCGACTATCGCGGCGGCGGGCGGCAGAGTGCGCGCGAGACCGCGAGCCGCGTCGCGGCCGGCGCGGTGGCGCGCAAGGTACTGGCGTCGCTCTATCCCGAGGCGCGCCTGCGCGGCGCACTGGTGCAAATGGGGACCAAGACCATCGATCGCGCCAAATGGGACTGGGCTGAGGTCGCGAAGAATCCGTTCTTTTGTCCCGATCCCGGCGCAGTCGCTCCGTGGACGGAATATTTGGAAGGCGTGCGCAAAGCCGGCTCCTCCGTCGGCGCGGCGATCGAGGTGGTGGCGGAGGGCATTCCGGCCGGCTTGGGCGCACCGATCTACGGCAAGCTCGACGGCGATCTGGCGGCGGCGCTGATGAGCATCAATGCGGTCAAGGGCGTCGAAATCGGCGACGGCTTCGCGGCGGCGGCGCTCACCGGCGAGGAGAACGCCGACGAGATGCGCGCCGGCAATGACGGCAAGCCGCTGTTTCTCGCCAACCACGCGGGCGGCATCCTGGGCGGCATCTCGACCGGACAGCCGGTCGTCGCGCGCTTCGCGGTCAAGCCGACCTCGTCGATCCTGAGCCCGCGCAAGACGGTGGATGTCCACAACGCCGAGACCGAAATCGCCACCAAGGGCCGCCACGATCCCTGCGTCGGCATCCGCGCCGTGCCGGTGGGCGAAGCGATGATGGCAATCGTGCTCGCCGATCACGCGCTGCGCCAGCGGGCACAAGTCGGCTAGAGCACGTTGTGATCGCATGGAATCAAAAAAAGTTGTCATGGCCCGCGAATGCGGGCCACCCAGGTGACCTCTGCTCCGGCCTTGGAAGAAACAACTCTCTGCGAACCTGCTGATAGTGTGCAGAACCCAACTGGGTGGCCCGCATTCGCGGGCCATGACATCGAGGGGGCTGCATCAATCTGACAACAACTTACTCTAGCGCCAGCGCGGCATCGCGCTCGCGATTTGCGCGCCGATGGCGAGCTGCGGTTCGGACGGATAGGCCTTGATCTGCGCCTCCTTGGCGCTGACGCAGGCGCGGATGGCGTTGGCGAGGCTGCCGAAATCGCCGACGCCGCCGAGCGAATCCAGCCAGCAATTGTCGAAGAAGGTGTAGCGGTCGTTGTCGCCGCAGCCGAAGGAGGGCCGGTCGGGCCTGGCCGCCGTCATTACAAAGCGGTTGGGCGCCGACAACGGCCCGATGAACACGCCGGAAAAACAGGCGGCGATGAAGACGATGGTCGGCCGGCTGCCGCAGGCATTGTCGATCATCGTCGCCATGTTGTCGGGCGCGAAAGTGCCCTGGCCGAGCACGATGCCGTCGGGCGAGCCATGGCTGGTGAAGTAGACGAAGCAGCCGCTATTGGTGCGGTTGGACAAGTCCCAAAGCTGGTTGGCGATGGCCTGCTTGTCGGAATGCTCCGTACCCGGATGGCTGTCGTCGCGCACCGAGAACTGCACGATGTTGCCCGGCGCGAAGCCGAGCCGCGTCAGATCGGCGGCGATGTCGCGCCGCGCATTGTCGAACACCTCCGACGGCGCGCCGGAGTGCGAATGCCAGTCGCCGGCAACCACGATCGCCGCCCAGTCGGAAAAGTCCCCCGCCATGGCGGGCGCCGCCAGCAGCAGCGCACAAAGCGCCGCCAATACAAATGTCAGATGCCGCATGAACGTCCCCACGCTCACTTCTCCGGTGCGAGCCCCGCCCTGCCCCGGGGGCGCTCGAACCGGGCTACCAGCTCAATATGCGACGACCACAGGAATTGGTCTACAGGGGTCACGCGGCCGATGCGGTAACCACCTTCGATCAGGATGGCGGCGTCGCGGGCGAAGCTCAAGGCGTCGCAGGAGACATAGGCGAGGCGCGGGACCCTGGACTGCGCGAGCCGGCGGGCCTGGCCTTCCGCCCCGGCGCGGGGCGGATCGAGCACCACGGCCTCGAAGCCGTTCAGCTCGGGGACCGTCAAGGGCAGCTTGAAGAGATCGCGCCGGGCCACGGTCACGGGCTTGAGGCCGGGCGTGCCGCGCGCCGCGCCGGCCAGGGCATCGAGCATGACCTGTTCGCGTTCCACCGCGTGGACGCGCGCGGTCTGGGCCAGGGCGAGCGCGAAGGTGCCGCAGCCGCTGAAGAGATCGGCGACGGTCTTGGCGCCCTTCGCCGCGGCCAGCACGCGCGTGCGCAGCGCCGCCTCGCCCTCGGCGGTGGGCTGAAGAAAGGTGTCGGGCGGCAGCTTCACGTCCGCCTTGCCGAGCCGGATCGCCGGCGCCGCACTCTCACAAGCCAGCGCGCCATTCCAGGTGATGCGGATGGCTTTGAGCCGCGGCGCGATCTTGGCTATCGCCGCGATGCGCTCGGGATTGAGCTTGGGCTGGGCGCGAAAGGCGATGTCGAGGCCGTTGTCGGCCTGCGTCGCGCGAACCTCCGCGTCCTGCCCGTCGTTGAGCAGCGACGACATCGTCTCGCGCAGCGCCGCGGTGAGCGCGAAGAGCGCCGGCGTCAGCACCAGGCATTCGTGCATGTCCACGATCGCGTGCGAGCGCAGCGGATGAAATCCCACCTCGATGCGGCCGCTTCGCCGCGCGACGTTGAGCACGGCGCGGCGGCGGGTGTGCGGCCCGATAGCGACGATCTCATCGACCTCGGCCTCGATGCCGTAACGCTCCAGGGCGCGGACGACGCCGTCACGCTTGGCGGCGCGGTAGTCGGCTTCGGGCACGCCCTGCAGCGTGCAGCCGCCGCAATCGCCGGCGTGCCGGCAGAGCGCGCTCACGCCTTCTTCGCGGCGAGCAGAAATTCGCGATTGCCGTCGCCGCCTTCGATCGGGCTGTCGATGCGGCCGAGCACCGACCAGCCCGGCTGCTCGCCGAGCCATGCCGTGATATCGGCCAGCGCGGCGTCGCGCGCCTCGACGTCCCTGACGATGCCGCCCTTGCCGACATTCGCGCGGCCGACCTCGAATTGCGGCTTGACCAGCGCGATCAGGAAAGCGCCGCTGCCGGCGAGTGCGAGCGCCGGCGGCAGGGCGAGCTTGAGCCCGATGAAGCTGACATCGACGACCACGGCCATGGGCGTCTCGGACACCTGGGCGCGCGTCAGGGCGCGCGCGTTGACGCCGTCGATCGAGATCACGCGGGGATCGCGCCGCAGCTTGGGATGCATCTGCGCATGCCCGACATCGACGGCGTAGACCTTGCGCGCGCCGCGCTCCAGCAGCACTTCGGTGAAGCCGCCGGTCGAGGCGCCGACATCGAGGCACACGCAATCGGCCGGCGACAGCTCGAACATGTCGAGCGCGGCGATCAGCTTCAGCGCGCCGCGCGACACATAGGGGTGCGGCGGCACATATTCGACGACGGCGTCGGCATCGAGCGCGCGCGACGGCTTGATCATCACCTCGCCGTTCACCTTGAGGCGGCCGGAGCGTATGGCGGCCTGCGCTTCGGTGCGGCTCTTGGCGTAGCCGTTCTTCACCAGGAACATGTCGGCGCGCAGATCGTCGGTGGACGGCGTGTTCATGACATTCTCACTCAAAGCGGACGCGCCGCCATCCCTGCGGGCGCGGTTCACGGTATTTGTCGATTTGCGCCGGCTCCACGGCCACGTCGCGCGCCTGGAAGAATGCAACGGCGGGTAGGCGCCCGTCCAGATTATTCGCGCCGATAACCTCTCCCGCTCCGCGGGAGAGGTTATCTAAGCCAACTTGCCCGCGGCTTCGGCCTCGCGCTCGCGGCCGAGCGCGTTCAGCGCGGTGGCGACGATCGCCTTGGCGTCGAGGCCGGCGGCCTCGTACATTTTTTCGGGCGTGTCGTGGTCCTGGAAGCGGTCGGGCAGCACCATCGGGCGGATCTTGAGGCCCCGATCGAGCAGGCCTTCCCAGGCGAGGAACTGCATGACATGGCTGCCGAAGCCGCCGACCGCGCCTTCCTCGACGGTGATGAGCACCTCATGCGCGCGCGCCAGCCGGCGCACGAGATCGGTGTCCAACGGCTTGGCGAAGCGGGCGTCGGCGACCGTGGCCGATAATCCGTAGCCGGACAGTTTCTCGGCCGCCAGCAGCGCCTCGGCGAGGCGCGTGCCGTAGGACAGGATGGCGATCGAGGTGCCTTCCTTCCAGATCTTGCCCTTGCCGATCTCGAGCGGGATTCCTTCCAGCGGGCGTTCGATGGTGCCCCAGCCTTCGCCGCGCGGATAACGCAGCGCCGAGGGACGGTCGTCGATATGCGCCGTGGTGGCGACCATGTGGACGAGCTCGGCCTCGTTGGCGGCGGCCATCAGCACGAAATTGGGCAGCGTGCCGAGATAGGCGATGTCGAAGGAGCCGGCATGGGTCGCGCCGTCGGCGCCGACCAGGCCGGCGCGGTCCATCGCGAAGCGCACCGGAAGCGACTGGATCGCCACGTCGTGCACCACCTGGTCGTAGGCGCGCTGCAGGAAGGTCGAATAGATCGCGCAATAGGGCTTCATGCCCTCCGCCGCGAGACCGGCGGCGAAGGTCACCGCGTGCTGCTCGGCGATGCCGACGTCGAAGGTGCGGTCGGGGAACACCTGGCCGAACAGATCGATGCCGGTGCCCGACGGCATGGCGGCGGTGATCGCGACGATGCGCTTGTCCTTCTTCGCCTCCATGATGAGGCTTTCGCCGAAGACCTTCTGATAGGCCGGTGCCTTGGAATTGGATTTCTTCTGCACGCCGGTGATGACGTCGAATTTCGTCACGCCGTGATACTTGTCGGCGCTGGCTTCGGCGGGCGCGTAGCCCTTGCCCTTCTTGGTCACGACATGGACCAGCACGGGGCCGTTCTTCATGTCGCGCACGTTCTCGAGCACCGGGATCAGATGGTCGAGATTGTGCCCGTCGATCGGGCCGACATAGTAGAAGCCGAGTTCCTCGAACAACGTGCCGCCGGTGACCATGCCGCGCGCATATTCCTCGGCGCGCTGGGCGCCGATCTTCATCGGCCGCGGCAGATGGGCGGCGATCCGCTTGCCCAGATTGCGCAAGCCCCGATAGGGCCGGCTGGAGACGAGGCGCGCGAGATAGGCGCTCATCGCGCCGACCGGCGGAGCGATCGACATGTCGTTGTCGTTGAGGATCACGATCAGCCGCGCGTCCATCGCGCCGGCATTGTTCATCGCCTCATAGGCCATGCCGGCGCTCATCGCGCCGTCGCCGATCACGGCGATGACGTTGTTGGCCTCGCCCTTCAGATCGCGCGCCACCGCAAAGCCGAGGCCGGCCGAGATCGACGTGGAGGAATGCGCCGCGCCGAACGGGTCGTAGACGCTTTCGGAGCGCTTGGTGAAGCCCGACAGTCCGGCGCCCTGGCGCAGCGTGCGCATGCGATCGCGCCGGCCCGTGATGATCTTGTGCGGATAGGCCTGATGGCCGACGTCCCAGATGATCTTGTCCTTGGGCGTGTCGAAGACGTAGTGCAGCGCCGTGGTCAGCTCGACGACACCCAGCCCCGCGCCCAGATGGCCGCCGGTGACCGAGACGACGTCGATCATCTCCTTGCGCAGTTCGTCCGCGAACTGACGAAGGTCCTTCTTATCGAGGGCGCGCAGCTGATGCGGCTCGTCGACGCCGTCGAGTAAGGGTGTTTTCGTGGGAAGACCCATGGCCGAAAATTCTCCGCGCGGGGCGCGCTCTTATTGCACTGCGAAAAGACTCGGTCTTTTTCCGCCCCAAATCAAGACGAGCCGAGGTCCATCGGTTCCACCCCCGTGGCGGTACCGCCCCCCTGGACGATCCTCTCTAGCCGGCTTTCGGCGGCCTTCAGCTTCTTTTCGCAATGAAGCTTAAGCGCCTGACCGCGCTCGTAGAGTGCGATCGAATCCTCCAGATCGACCTCGCCTTGTTCGAGCCGCGCGACGATCTGCTCAAGCTCCCGCAGGGCGGTTTCGAAACTCATCTGATCCACCGCCGGTCCGGGGGCGTCGTTCTTGGCTTTGCTGGTCATCGCGTCTCTCGCCTGGCGGGGCAGTTATGTCCTTCGGGCGCAGGGACGCAAAGGGGGGGCAAGAGATGGCGCAACCGGCCCCCGTCAATACTTCTGGCGCCTCGTCTGGGACTGGTCGGCATAAAAGCCACACAGTTAAGGCTATCCGGGCCGACTTCGCAGTCGCACCAAATACATAAATTTGGTAACTGCATCTTCGTTTCGTGCGGCAGCCTGCGCCGTCTCGGCATTAAAATTTCATCCGCATGCTGATTTCGATCCTAATATTCTCCGGCGTAGAGAACTTGAGACCTAAATGCCACAGAACCGATAGGAATGCTGCGACCGCGTGAATCTCTTTTGACCCTGCAGGCAGGCTCTCATAGCTTTCGTGCAACGAAAAGCCGCTGATTGCGAAGGCAATTGCGGCATCGCCGGCGAACATTGGGGTTCCCGGCTAGCACTCGTTGGTCCTCGACTCTGCGGCCAACCAAGGGGGTTCCAAGTGTTCGAAATGAAAATCAACAAGGGTCTGAAGTCGGCCATGCTTCTCGGAGCATCCGCCCTTCTGACTCTCGGTGTGCAGGCGGCGCGTGCTGCCGACACCACCGCGACGGAGACGGTGGTCGTCACCGGTTCGCGCATTCCGACGACGGATCTGACCAGCGCGAGCCCGCTCTCGGTGGCGACTGCCGATCAGTTCGTGCTGACGAAGGCCGTGGACGTCGAAGACGTTCTGCAGAAGATGATCGGTCCCGACACCATCGGAACCACGAACAGCAACACCGAAAACGGCAGCGTCGGTCTGCAGAACGTGTCTCTGCGCGGCCTGGGCCCGCAGCGCACCCTGGTCCTCGTCGACGGCCAGCGCCTGATGCCGGTCTATGTCGGAACCTTCTCCGCACCGGATTTGAGCTCGATCCCGCTCGCCATGGTGGAGCGCATCGAAGTCCTTCGTGACGGCGCGTCCTCGATCTACGGCGCCGACGCCATCGGCGGCGTGGTGAACATCATCACCAAGAAGCACGAGAATGGCCTCACGCTCGACGCCGGCGGCAGCATCAGCGGCCAGGGCGACACGGAAGGCTACAATCTCGGCGCCACGCTCGGTGTCGATACCGATCGCGCCAACGTCATGATCTCGGTCGATCACGATCACCTCAATCCGCTGTTCGAATATCAGCGCGACTGGTCGTCGGCCAAAACGATCAATGGCGTTGCCGGCTCGGTGTACCGCACCCAGCTGCCCGCGCTCATGGACGACGATCTCAACGTGTGGATCGGCGGCGTGCAGACTCCGCGCAATGCTCCGGGTCTGAGCCTGCCGTGCTCCGGTTACGTCGGGGCAAATCTCAAGTTCAACGCCTCTTGCGACAGTGCCCAGGGCCCGTACAACACCCTGAACAGCGGTGAGACGCACGACGAAATCGCGCTGAACAGCCATTACGACATCACGCCGGACTTCACGTTCGTCGCGTCGGGCTTCTATACGGACCGCCAGTCGTTCCAGAGCCTGCGTCCGGAGCCCATGCTCGGTTCCGCCATCGCCACCTACAACTATCCGGGCTTCTACATCGGTACGTCGTATCCGGGTTACGCGGCTGCGCCGATCACCGATCCGGCCGAGATCATCCCGGCATCGGCCGCCGGCCCCTGCCACGACATCAATGGCTGCTTCGAGGCGACGCTGGAACCGCTCCAGTTCGGTCCGCGCAAGTATCGCCAAGACTCCCAGACCTATCGCGCTCGCGTCGGGTTCGAAGGTCATATCTTCACCGACTACAACTGGGAATTCGGCTACATCAAGCAGTCCAACACCACCGACAACAAATACCTGAACGAAGGTCGTTGGGACCACTGGTCGCAGATGACGGGCCAGACCCCCTGTGTCGACGTTCCGGGCGGCTGCACGTTCGATCCGAACTTCGGATATGCGACTCCCACGGTGAAGCCCAACTTCTTCAACGGGCCGAACATTTTCAACGCAGCCCAGATCGCCTACCTCACGGCGCCCAGCGAAGACTATCTGAACACGGCGTCGCAGGATTACTTCTACGGCGACATCAACGGTCCGATCTTCGATCTGCCGGCCGGAACCGTAAAGGGTTCGCTCGGTTTCGAACGCCGGTTGGAGCACCTGTCGTCCCTGCCGCCGCAGCTCGTTCAGGACGGCTACGGCCCGAACGCGTCGCTGCCGACCGCCGGTGGCTACGGCGTGTGGTCGTTCTACACCGAGTTGAGCATCCCGCTGCTCAAGGATCTGCCTTTCGCAGAGTCCTTGACCTTCACGCCCAGCGCGCGGTTTGACCACTACAACATCTTCGGCGATGCCAAGACCTACAAGTTCGCCGGCGATTGGCAGGTCACGGATGACTTCCGCATCCGCGGCACCTACGCCACCGGCTTCCGTGCGCCGACGACCGCCGAACTGTTCGGTGGTGCGATCATCTCCGATATCGGTTCCAGCGGTGACCCGTGCGACACGCGTGCGGCCGGCTTCTCGGGCAACAACAATATCGGCCAGGGCAACTTGCTCGCCGGCAAGCAGTGCTCCTTGGCACTTGCCGCTGTTCCAGGTGCCGAGACGGCGGGTGCGGTCACCAACTTCCAGCCGGCTTACGACGCCCAGCCGGGCACGCAGCTGCAGGTCCAGTTGCTGGGTTCGACGGCACTGAAGCCTGAACTGTCTCACTCGTTCAACGTCGGCTTCGTCGCGACGCCCACCTTCTTCACGGGCTTCACGGCGACCCTCGACTACTACGAGGTGGGGATCAGCAATGCGATCCTGACGGGCGGTCTTGTCGGTCTGACCGGCACGCCGGACGTCATCCTGCTGGGCTGCTACGGTCCGGATCAGGATGCCTCGAAGTGCGCGTTGATCCACCGCAACGGGCAGGGGCAGATCACGCAGATCGACAGCCCGAACATCAACTTCGGCAAGAACGAAGTTAAGGGCATGGACTTGGAGGCGACGTTCGATACGGACGCGGCAGGCATCACCCTGCCCATCCCCGGATCGCTCGTGTTCGACATCCAGGCTCAGCGTGATTTCGTCAACACCACGCAGAACCTCGATGGCTCGTACAACTCCTTCATCGGAACCTACGCCGCTCTGTCGACCTTTCCCGATTGGAGAGGCACGCTGGGAATCGACTACACCTGGGACGATCTGACGATCCACTGGGATACCCAGTTCTTCGAGCACGTGAACCAGTTCGATGGAAACCATCCCACGTCCCACACGACGGGCAGCCCGCTCATTCCGGACTACTTCCTCAACAACATCAGCTTTGCCTATAACCTGAAGTCGATGGGCATGCTGGGTTCGACGAGGATCGTGTTCGGCATCAGCAATCTGTTCGATCAGACCCCGCCGTTCCTGGGCGCCACCGATCCGACGGGTTGCAAATGTAACTCGCTCGGCGGCGGACCCTACGACGTGGTCGGCCGGGACTTCTTCCTGCGCCTCACCACCAAGTATTGATCGCAAGACATCTTAGGGGATCCCGCGAGGGATCCCCTCAAGATCAAGAAAACCGCCGGCGCGAAAGCACCGGCGGTTTTTCTTTGTCCGGATTTCAACGCGGCAGGTTGACGGCTCTGAGCGCCACGCCGCCGCGCGGCAGGTCCGCCACCGCCGCCGCCGCCGCCCGCACCGGGACGGCGTTCATCAGCGTCACGAAGGTCTCGACCGCGCTTACGGCCTCGGGCGTGCCGCCGAACAGCTCGTCCACCGCCTCGAAGAAATCCTTCTTGCGCGGATAGACGCGGAAGGCGGCGCGCGTATCGGGCGAAAGCCCGGCGAGCCTCTTGGCCGTATCCGCCGCCGTCCAGAACCCACCCAGCGTGTCGACCAACCCGTTCGCCTTGGCATCGGCGCCCGACCAGACGCGGCCCTTGGCGATCGCCTGGACCTTGGCGAGCGGCAGCTTGCGGCCGTCGGCCACCTTCTGGGTGAAGTCGGCATAGATCACGTCGGCCTCGCGGTTCAGCGCCGCGAGTTGTTCGTCGCTGTAGGGCTGGAACGGCGAATTGTAGAGCGCGTTGCGGCCGACCCCGATGGTGTCGGTGCCGACGCCGGCCAGCGCCAGGCTGCGGTCGACCGACACCTTGCCCGTCAGCACGCCGATCGAGCCGGTGATGGTGCCGGGCTCGGCCACGATGCGGTTGGCCGAGAGCGAGATGAAATAACCGCCCGAGGCCGCGACGCCGCCCATGCTGACGACCACCGGCTTGCCGGCGGCCTGGGCCTTCTTCACCGCGTCCAGGATCTGGTCCGACGCCGTGACCGAGCCGCCGGGCGAATCCACGCGCAGGACGATCGCCTTGACGTCCTTGTCCGCCGTCGCGGCGCGGATCGCCTTGGCCATCGTGTCGCCGGCGATGACGTCGTCCACGCCACCGGCGCTGCCGTCCAGGATCTCACCCGACGCCTCGACCAGGGCGATGCGCGGACCGCTGCCGAAAGCGGCCGCGCCCTCGCGCGCACGCGCGAATTGCGCCAGCGGCACCAGCTTGGCATCGCTGCCGGCCTGGGCCAGCGCCGCCGCCTGGGCGTCGTCGTCATAGCCTATTCTGTCGATCAGCCCGGCGGCACGCGCGCCTTCGGCGAATTGCGGGCTCGCATCGAGCGCCGCGATCAGCCGGTCGCGCGACAGATGGCGGTCGGCGGCCGCATCGGCGGTCGCCGTGTCGTACCAGGACTGCAGCAGCCGCGTGGTCTGCTCGCGGTCGGCCGGCGTCATGCCTTTTTCCATGTACTGATCGGCGGCGCTCTTGTAGTCGGCGCGCTTGACGATCTGCGGCACCGCGCCAACCTTGTCGAGCAGGCCGCGCAGGAAGATCTGCGTGCCGCCTTCGCCCGCGGCCGTGAACGGCGCGCGCGGCTGCATCCAGATTTCACCGGCATGGCTGGCCGCCAGATAGTCGCCCAGCCCCGCCGCGACGAAGCCCTGGCTATGCGCGATCACGAATTTTCCGCTGGCGCGGAATTTCTTGAGCGCGGCGCCGATCTCCTCGGCCTGCGCGATCGGCAGATTGGCGCTACCCAGCCGCAGCAGAACGCCCTTGACGCGCGGATCGCGCTCGGCGGCATCCAGCGCGAGCACCGTATCCATCACGGTGACGGGACGCGGCCCGAAATCGAACGCCGGCCTGGCGGAATCCACCATCGGAGCGCGCAGATCGAGCGCCAAGACCATGTTGCCGGGCAGGCCATCGCCGCGCAGCAGGCCGATCACAAGCAACGCCGCGACCAGCAAGATCAGGACAAGCGCAAATTTGGCGATGCTGTTCAGAGCACCAAGCGCGACGGACTTGGCCCAGCGGAGAAATGCGATCATGGATGAGTTCCCTTTCGACGACCGGACGGTGGGTCGGAATCATATGGGGAGCCCATGAAGGAAGACCAACCGCCACGTGCGGGCTGGCCAACCGAGAATTTCCCATGGCATTGGTTTCAAAGGGTAATTCCGCAGACCCTTGCCGGTGCACAATTCAAAAAGAAAGGCCCGGCGGTTGGCCGGACCTTTCCCTTCGTGAGGAAGAGGGCGAATTTCTAGGCGTCGCGCAGATCGCGCACCGCGTCCTTCACGCCGCCGACGGCGTTCTGAACCTTGCCCTTTGCCTTGTCGGCCGTGCCTTCCGCCTTGAGTTTCGCGTCGCCCGTGGCCTTGCCGATGCCTTCCTTGGCAGCGCCCTTGGCCTGATTGGCGATGCCGTCGATGCGATCCTTGTCCATGGAAAACTCCGTAGCTGCTGCCCCTAGACAACGTGCCCTTCAGCGGGCCGTTCCGCTCGGTTCCAGGCAAAATATCTTCCCTGGACGGGAACCGCCGGCTGTAACCAAAATCCGCGCGCGGCGAAGTCTCGTATAACGTGCGACCGATTTCGGAGACCCGCGATGACAACCAGGCGCAATCTCATGCAGCTGCTTCTGCTCGGCGCCGCCGGCGCGGGTCTGGGTGCGCTGCCCGCCTTCGCCAGGACCTTCGAGGTGCATCACACCGAAGCGGAGTGGCGCAAGCTGCTGTCGCCGCAGGCCTATCATATCCTGCGCGAGCAAGGGACGGAGCAGCCCTTCTCCAGCCCGCTCTTGAAGGAGCACCGCAAGGGAACGTTCACCTGCGCCGGCTGCGCGCTGCCGCTGTTCGCGTCCACGACGAAATTCGACAGCGGGACGGGCTGGCCGAGCTTCTGGGCGCCGCTGCCGGGCGCGGTCGAGACCACGACCGACGACAGCTGGATCGAATCCCGCACCGAAGTGCATTGCCGCCGCTGCGGCGGCCATCTGGGCCATGTGTTCGACGATGGGCCGAAGCCCACGGGATTGCGCTACTGCATGGATGGCCTGGCGCTGGACTTCAAACCCGCCTGACCTGCCCCTTTCGGCGAGGGGAATCGGTCGCCACAATGGGCCGATGAGCACCTTCGACGTCTGCGGCCTGACCATCGCCTATGACGACATCGCGGGCCCGGGCGACGGCCGGCCGATGATCCTGGTCCACGGCTTTGCCACCAACCGCGCGGAGAACTGGCGCCGGCTGGGCTGGTATGGCGCACTGGAACGCCGGCGCATGCGCACCGTCGCGCTCGACCTGCGCGGCCATGGCGAGAGCGCAAAGCCGCACGATCCGACGCTGTACGGCCGTGAGACCCTGGCCGGCGACGTGCTGGCGCTGATGGATCATCTGGGCATCGCCCGCGCGCATATCCTGGGCTTCTCGCTGGGCGCGCGCGTGGCGCTGGCCGCGGCGCTGAAGGCGCCGGAACGCTTCGCCACGCTCAGCCTTGGCGGGGTCGGCGAGACGCTGCTCGAGCCGCGCGCCGCCGCCGGCCACCCGATGGCCGAGGCCATGGAAGCCGCCGACGCGCAGAGCATCGCCGAGCCGATGCTGAAGAGCTTTCGCCAATTTGCCGATGCCCAAGGTGAGGACCGCCTCGCGCTCGCGGCGCTGGCGCGCGCCCAGGAAACGCCGATCGCGCGCGATCGGCTCGCGGGATTGCCAGTGCCTGTCCTGGTCGTGGCCGGCGCGCGGGATTCGCTGGCGGGCGATCCCCATCCGCTGGCCAAGGTGTTTCCGGATGGCCGCGCCGTACGCGTGCCCGGCGTCGATCACTTCTCCATTATCGCGCATGCGCTGTTCAAGGCGAGCGTGTTCGACTTCCTCGACGGGGGAATTTGAAGGCGGTCGCTTCTAACGAAGTCGCCCAATCTATACTCTCCCGGCCGCGAGGGACCGATGGGCAAGCTTCAGGACGACACCGCGCTGAGCGAACGCGACGGACGGCTTTTCGCGACGCTGTCCCGCGACTGGGAAATTTGGGGACCAAATGGCGGCTATGTCTCCGCCATCGCGTTGCGCGCGGCGGGCAAGCGCGCCCCGCAGGGACACCGGCCGGCGACGATCTCGGTCCAGTATCTCGCCGCCGGAAAATTCGCGGAAGCCGAAGCGATCGTCGAACCGGTGAAGCAGGGACGGTCCGCCTGTTGCTTCAACGTCGCGCTGGTCCAGGAGGGCAGGCGTTTTCTTCAGGCGCAGGTATGGACAACGGATCGCAGCAGCGGCCCGGACACAAGCGAGCTGGCGATGCCGGACGTGCCACGGCCTTCGGCGCTGAAGACCTATCGTGAGCTCGTGCCGCGCGAGAGCGACAAGCGGGAATTCTTCGACAATTTCGACGTCAAGCCGCTAAAGATATTCACCCGCGAGGCACCGCATCCGGGCGGCGCGGTCATCCAGGAATGGTATCGCTTTCCCGGCTTCGACAGCGGCGGCGACGTCTTCGCCGATTGCGCGCGGCCGTTGCTGTTGATCGACACGCTGCTCTGGCCGGCACATCACCGCGGCCTCCGCGCCGGCTATCCCAACTACATCGCGCCGAGCCTGGACGTGTCCGCCTGGTTCCATGAAAGCCCGCAAGACAGCGACTGGCTGTTCATCGACGTGCATACGCCGACCGCGCGCAACGGACTCATCCACGGCACGGCGCGGGTCTGGTCGGAGGACGGCAGGCTGCTCGCCACCGGCTCCAGTCATATGTTGGTGACGCCGCGCGGCTAGAGCGGATCACCGTTTCATGGAATCGGTGATCCGCCCTAAGTTATTGTTCGGTCGCAATCCCGAACGGAAGGCGCCGAAGACGCTGACGCTATCGGCCGCATTTTTCCTGGAATTGCTCTAATGCGGCTCCAGCCACTGCACGCTGAACAGTGCCGCATCGTCGGTCCACACGCGGCGCGGGACATAGCCGGCTTCGGCCGCCAGGGCGTGGAAGCCGTCGACCGTGTATTTGTGCGAATCCTCGGTGTGGATCGCCTCGCCCTTCGCAAACCGAACAGTCTGCCCGGCGACACGCACATGCTGTTCCTTCAAACTGACGAGATACATCTCGATCCGCTGCGCCAGGGGGTTGTAGCAGGCGTGATGCGCGAAGGCATCGACGTCGAAATCGGCATCCGCTTCGCGGTTCGCGCGCAAAAGCAGATTCTTGTTGAACGCCGCGGTCACGCCCTCCGCGTCGTTATAGGCCGCGTGCAGGATCGCGGGATCCTTGACGAGATCGACGCCGACCAGAAGTCCGCCGCCGCCCAGCGTATGGCGGGCATGGCGCAGGAACTGCACCGCATCGGGACGGGTGAAATTGCCGATGGTCGAGCCCGGGAAGAAGCCGGCGCGGCGCTTGGCGCCAGGGCTCAGCGGACCCAGCGCCAGGACGCGGGTGAAGTCGCCGATCACGGGCCTCAGCCGAAGGGCGGGGAAATCCCCGCTCAGCGCCGCCGCGACGGCGAGCAGGTAGTCGCCGGAGATGTCGATGGGAGCATAGGCACGCGGGGTCTTCAGCACATCGAGAAGGATACGCACCTTGCGCAGCGAACCGGCGCCGAATTCGACCAGCTCGGCATCGGGCCCGATCAAGGCGCCGATCTTCTCCGCATGGGTCTTGAGGATCGAGAGCTCGGTCCGCGTGGGATAATATTCGCGCAGCGCGGTGATGCGCTCGAACAATTCCGACCCCGCCGCGTCGTAGAAATATTTCGCCGCGATGCGCTTGGGGCTTTGCGACAAGCCTTCCAGGAGATCTTCGCGGAACGAGTCGTCGCCGTATTGGTCGCGTGCGACCAGCGCCAAGGGGCTCATGCGTCACCTGCCAGACGGAGGCCGCTGAACTGCCAGCGTGCCGAAGGGGGGAAGAAATTGCGATAGGTCGGTCGGATGTGGCCTTGCGGCGTGGCGAGCGAGCCGCCGCGCAGGACCATCTGTCCGCTCATGAACTTGCCGTTGTACTCGACGACGTCGCCGTCGAACGGGCGGTAGCCCGGATAGGGATCGTAGGACGAGCGTGTCCATTCCCATACCCGGCCCTGCCCGCCGATCCGCGCGCTCGCCGCTTCCCATTCGAACTCGGTCGGCAGACGCGCGCCAGCCCAGGCGGCATAGGCGGCCGCTTCATAGAAGCTGACATGCGCGACCGGCGCGTTCTCATCGAGCGCGCCGATGCCGTGGAGCGTGAAGCCGCGCCAGCCGGACGGCTCGCCCAGCCAATAGAGCGGCGCGTTCAGGTGCTCGCGCTGCACGAAGGCCCAGCCGTCGCTCAGCCAGAATTCGGGCCGGCGATAGCCGCCGTCGGCGATGAAGGCGAGATAGTCGCCGTTGCTGACCGGCCGCGAGGCGAGGCGAAATGGATTGAGAAGGACCTTGTGACTCGGGCCTTCGTTGTCGAAGGCGAACCCCTCACCCGCATGTCCGATCTCAACGATGCCGCCCGGATGATCGATCCAGTCCAGCGGCGCGGCCGTTGCCATCGCGCCGGGCCCCGGCGCATAGGCCGGAAACAAGGGGCTGCAGGAAAAGACATGCAGAATGTCGGTCAGGATCAATTCCTGATGCTGCTGCTCGTGATGCAGGCCCAGCGTGACCAGCGGCGCGACTTCGGCGGCGCGCTCTTCGATCAGCCGCGCCATCGCCTCGTCGACGTGCAAGCGGTATTCGAGGATGTCGGCGACCGGCGGGCGGCTCAACAGGCCGCGCTGCGACCTGGGATGACGCGGGCCCAAGCCCTCGTAATAGGAATTGAACAGATAGGCGTAAGCCGAATCGAAAGGCCGGTACTGAGGCGCGAATTTGCCGAGCAGGACTGCCTCGAAGAACCATGTCGTGTGCGCCAGATGCCATTTGGTGGGACTGACGTCCGGCATCGACTGAATGTTCTGGTCCTCGACCGACAGTGGCGCGGCCAGCGCCTCGCTGGCGCGGCGGACTTGAGCGTAGTCGGCGAGCAGCGCGGCGGTCAGCTCTGTGGGGGCCGCGGGGGGAGACGTCGCCGCTTTCGCCATGGAGTTGCGCCCTTGCTGCCAGTGGTCAACGGGAACAGTAGCAGGAAAGTTCCCTCATTTGTGTCAGCAATGCCATGGGACCCGACGGGCCGTGGCCATGACCGAGGGTGATGGAGCTCCTCATGCTTCGACAAGCTCAGCATGAGGACTTTTGACAAGGTCCTCATCCTGAGGCCGTCGAAGGATGAGGACCCCGCGCGAGCCCAATTACCGCCAGCGCCTACCGTGCCGCCGCCAATGTCACCGGCTTGTCGCGATAAAGCGCCGGCAGGACACGCTTCAACGCATCGATCTTCGGCAGATCGTTGTAGACGATATAGGGATAGGTCGGGTTGTGGATCAGGAAGTCCTGATGATAGCCCTCGGCCTCGTAGAAGCCCTTGAGCGGCTCGATTCGGGTCACGATGGGCGCGGCGAAGACATGCGCGGCGCCAAGCTGGGCGACATAGGCGCGGGCGATCTTTTCCTGCGTCGGCGAGGCGAAGAAAATCTCCGAGCGATAGCTGGTGCCCGTATCCGGTCCCTGGCGGTCGAGCTCCGTCGGATCATGCGCCACCGAGAAATAGACGCGCAGCAGATCGCCATACGAGACGACGCGCGGATCGAAGGCGATCTGCACCGACTCGGCATGGCCGGTGGTCTCGGTGCCGACCAGCTCGTAGATCGCGGTCGCCCGGGCGCCACCGGAATAGCCGGCAACGACCTTGGTCACGCCCTTCACATGCTCGAACACGCCCTGCAGGCCCCAGAAACAGCCGCCCGCGAGCACCGCGGTCTCTGCTGCCGGCGCGCCCGCCTTGGCTTCATCCACGGCGGCGGCGGGAACGGGCTTGTCGATCGCATCGGCGCAGGCGCCGGACAGGCTCAAGAGCGCGCCGCCGGCGGCGGCGAGCAAGGTCGTGCGGACGGAGCGGAACATGGATACCTCCTCAGGTCTGCCAATCCATTCGCTGCAAGGGCCGATACGGTTACAATGGCGCGGCGGATCATTCACCAGCGCAGCAGCGCCCGCCCCAAAAGCGCGCCCAAGGCGCCCATCGCGGCGATGCCCAGCGTGTACCAGATCGCCACGAACGGCGCGGCGTTCTCGGTGCAGTGAAGGGCGTAGACGACGGTGCCCACGGCGCCGGCCACGACGCCCGCCACCGCGCCCGCCAGCGTCAGCCGTGTCGGCGCCAGCTCGCGCAAGCTCCAGAACAGGCCGAGGAAGATCGGCAGCGAGAGGACAACGATGTTGCGGGCACACACCTGGCTCGACCCGCCCATCATGAGCGCCATGCGCTGATCGTCGGGCGCCTCGATCATCTGATAAAATGCCAGCGCGATCATCATTGCCAGGGGCGCCAGGATCAGCGGTCCGAACACGCCGCCCTCGCCGTCGGGCCGCGCCAGGCGATCGATCAGCCCGAAGCCGAGCGCGGCCACGCTGAAGGCATAGGCGAACTTCATCCAAAACGGGCCCGTGCGCATGGCATGCATCAGATCGGCCCGCACGCCGAGCCACAACACCATGACCGCCACCGACAGCACCGCGCCGATCGCAAGTCCGAGCGCCAGCCGGTTGCCGACCGCGCGCGCCGGCGCCGGCTCCAGCTCGGCGGACAGCGCATCGATCAGATCGTCGGTCCTCATGGGCCGTCTCCGACCTTTTGCCCAAGCGCTTTGAGGCCGCGATGCACGCCGACCTTCACCGCCGATTCGGAGAGGCCATGGCGGGCCGCGGCCTCCGCCGTCGACAACCCATCGATCTTCACCGAGCGGATCAGCGCGCGCGTCTTTTCCGGCAGCCATCGCAGCATGCGTTCGACATCGAGCTGCGCCTCCACCGCCGACGCATCCTGCGCGCCGAAGAGCTGTCCGGCATCGTCCAGCGGGTCTTCCGCCCGTCGGTTGTGGCGGCGGAAATGATCGATCAGCTTGTAACGCGCGATCGCGTGCAGCCAGGCGGTGAAAGGGCGTTCGGGGTCGTAGGTCTGCCGGCGCGTGTGCATCGCAATCAAGGTTTCCTGCAACAGGTCTTCCGCTTCGGCGGCGCGGCCGATCCGCCGCCGGTAGTAGGCGCGCAAAAATCCCTGCAGCTTGCGCAGCAGTTCGCCATAGGCCGCGCCGTCGCCCTTCAGCGACCGTACCATCAGCGCCTTCAGTTCCGCTTCCGCCTCGACCAATCGGGCGCCTTTCACATCACATTCGTGAGAGCCGGATCGAAGGTTACATCGCGACGGGACGGCGCGCAAAAAACCACAGCCGGCCGCCTTCGGCCGGGCGATCCGCCCGCAAATGCGTCCGCCAATTCAGATGTGGATCAGTTCCGAGCTGACGCGGGCGTGACCGCCCTCGAGCAGCGTGTTCAGTTCGCCGACCAGATTGCGCAGCTGCGTGCTGTCAATCACATCCTCGAGCGCGAGATAAACGTCGAGCTCTTTGTCGGCCTCCGTCACGAGGCTCATTTCCAGGATTGGGCATTGCGCGCGCAACAGCGCTTCGCTGTCCGCGATATCCTTGCGGAGCAAGACGAGGCGCGTCGCATCGCGCTCTTCGATCTTCACACGGTACAGAAACATGTCACGCCTTTCTGCGTTACCATCCTGGTAAGCACAAGAATGCACGCCAACCGTCTAAGTTCCGGTTGGAGCTTTCGGGAAAATTTTAGCGATCGGCGGACCAACGGCGCCCACCGCGCCGGCCGTTAACCGATTCAAATTGCGTAGGAATTTGAATCGGTTCCCGCACATTTACGAAGGTTAATGCGGAATGATGTCTCTCCCCACAAATGAGGGGAGAGTATCCAATTGAATCTTCTGAATCTTTCCGCTATTAAGACTTTGTTAACTCATTGAACGGTGATCGACCGACTCAACAGATCGGCACCGGGGTTTTGGGAGATTGCGCGGCCGAAGCCGGTCGCGCCGGGGTGCCGCCAGGAAGAGGACCAGTCCGTTCTCACAGGGGTACCGCATGCTTGCGTATGAAGAGCTCAAAGGATCGTCGGGCCGCCAGATCCGCTTTCGCGCGCCGCGTTACGACGCCAAGCGAATCTTTCCTTCCCTCGCACCGCGCGTGCGCATACGCGCCACCGCTTACCGGCTGCACGACATCAGCCTCGGTGGACTATCGGCCTTGTCCAAGCACGGGCATGACGACCTGCCGGAGGTCGGCGAGACCGTTCCGCTGAGCATCCAGCAATCGGGCCTTCCGATCTTCGAGAGTCAGGCGCGCGTCTGCCGTGCCGAGAACACGGTGTTCGGCTCCAAGCTCGCCTTCCATTTCGTCGATCGCTTCGTCGAGTTCGACAAGCTTCTGACCCGCAACACCCAGGCGCAGATCGCGGCGCGCGCGCCGGCCTTCGGAGCCGAAAGCTCGCAGCTCGTGCCGATAGAGTATCGCGCCTTCTGCGCCGACGTGCTCAAGCTGCTGCGCTCCTATCGGGTCGTGCTCGAATCCAACGATGCGGTGGCCAAGGTGCTGCAGCACGGGCTCAACGCGCTGGAGGCGGTCGAGACCTGCGAGCCGCGCCTCATCCAGCAATGGCGCGCGCTGTGGCGCACCGGCAACGAGCTCACCCAGGGCATGGACCAGGATCGCGAGCGGCGCGAGGCGACCAAGGAATATACCGAACTGGTGCTGACGCCCGAGCTGCGCAAGGGCGCGATCTGGGACCGCTCCTATGCCAAGCCGCTGGGCTATCCGGGCGACTTCGAGATCATGAACCAGGTCTATGACTGGGAACGGCTCGGCGCTGATGCCTATGAGATGCTGATGCATCGCATCGGCCTGGAAGTCGCGGAGTGCATTCGCACGCGCATGGAAGTGGTGCGCATCCACATCGCCGACGTCGTGCGCCTGCGCGGTCACGACCGGCCGGCGCGGATCACGAGCCTCGGCAGCGGGCCGGCGCGGGAAGTGGAAGGTTATCTCTCAAGTCATGCGGCCGGCGGACACCGCGCCGAGTTCTCGCTGATCGACCAGGAAGAAGCCGCCCTCGCCTATGCGAACGAGTCGACCTACCCCTTCGTGCTCAACTCCGAGGGGCGCATCGCGGTCCACGGGCTGAACCTGTCCTTCACCGATATCCTGCGCGGCACCGAGGGCCTTGCCGGCCTGCCGCCGCAGGATCTGGTCTATTCGGTCGGCCTGCTGGACTATCTGACCGACCATCGCGCCAAGGCGCTGGTCAAGCGGCTGTACGACCTGCTGATGCCGGGCGGCCTGCTGATCATCGGCAATATGAACGAGTGCCCGCTGTCGAACTATTGGCCGATGGAGTTCATTGCCGACTGGACGCTGCAATACCGCGACGACGCCTGCATGATGAAGTGGGCCGAGGGACTGCCGGCGGCGAAGGCCTGGACCGAGACCGAGCGGACCGGCCGCGTGCGGATGCTGTTCGTGCGCAAGGGCTGAGCGGCGCCCTCAGGCCGTCCTGAGCATCCGTTCGGTCGGCGCCTGGCGCAGCCTTTCGGGCGGAAACCGGACGGTCACGGTGGTGCCCTGCGCCACCTGGCTCTCGATCGTCAGCCGCCCGCCATGCAGCTCGACCAGCTTGGCGGTCAGCGGCAGGCCGAGGCCCGTGCCGCCATGGCTGCGCGACAGCACGTTCTCCACCTGCTCGAAGGGACGGATGACGCGCGCGATGTCGCCGGGGGCGATGCCGATGCCGGTATCGGCGACACGCAAGACGATGCCGTCCTGCGCACTCGCCGCGAGCGACAGCGTCACGTGCCCGCCCGGATGGGTGAACTTGATCGCATTGGTGAGCAGGTTGAGCGCGATCTGGCGGACGATGCGCTCGTCGACGCAGGCATGAACGGGCTCGCCGGGATCGGCGAAGATGAGATCGATGCCGCCGGCGGCGGCGCGGCCGCGGCACATCCGGACGGCGTCGTCGAGGCAACGCGCCAGATCGATATCGTCTTCCTGCAGCGTGAGCTTGCCCGCTTCCGCCTTGGCGAGATCGAGAATGTCGTTGATGATCGCCAGAAGGTGGTTGCCGCTGTCGTTGATGTCGCCGACATATTCGACATAGCGCGGATTGCCGATCTCGCCGAAAAGCTGCTTCTTCAGGATGTCGGAAAAGCCGATGATCGCGTTCAGGGGCGTGCGCAACTCATGGCTCATATTCGCCAGGAACTCGCTCTTGGCGCGATTGGCCTTGTCGGCCTCGAGCAGCAGAATCTGCGCCGCGGCGTTCTTGGCCTCGATCACCTTCTGCGCGCGATAGCTGCGCCGGATATACATTTCCTGGATATAGCCCGAGAACAAGCCGACCGCCGTGGCCATCACCAGGAAGAAGTCGTTGTTGACGACGGCCTTGAAGGGGATCGGATTGACGACCGCCGCGACCAATTGGTACAGCGCGACAAGGGACAGCGAGATGATCACCGAGTTGATGAATCGCAGGCGCACCAGCGAGCTGCCGTAGATCACCACCATGATGAGCCCGGCATAGTAGAGGCTGTTGAACGGTGGCGGCATGATCGCCGTCATCGCCACCACGCCGATCCCCGGCGCCGCGGTCGCGATCGAGATCGCCGTCTGGGAGAACTTCTCGAAGGACGGAACGTAGGTCAGCATCGCCGACGTCATGAGGATCGGACAGACGATGGCATAGCGGATGAACCACAACGTTCCGACCACCGCACCGCCGACCTGGGCGTCGAGCAGGCCGAAGCTCAGATAGAGGATGGCGGCGGCGACGAGATAGGTGCGAATGATCGAGCGCGATTCATTGAGGCTCTCGCTGCGATAGCGCGTCTCGACCCCCGGGTCGCAAAAGCGCAGGCGCAGTGGATCGAGATCGTAACCGCTCTCGCTCGACGGCGACGTGTCGGGGCTCGGCGCCTGCATTCGGATAACCGGCGGACCTGAAACTGATTTCAGCCGCATCATCCGGGTGCCGAGTAAAGATTTGCATAGCGGTGAGTGTTAACGGAATTTTTCGACGTTCATTCAATAGCAAGGGACCGCCGGACCCGAACGCGCCTTTTGTTGCCTGCGGTAATCCGATGGTGCCGGATACAACTGGCGGTCGGCCATCGGGCTGATTAGTGTGCCGGAATGACACTGCCCGACCGCCTCCAACTGCCCGTCGCATTCGATCCCGGCCCATTGCGACGCGATCTTGAAGGGCTCGCCTCGGAACCCTGGATCGAACACTTCGTGCGCCAGAACTACGACGGCGACTGGAGCGTGTTGCCGCTGCGCGCAACCGCCGGGGCCAACCACCCGGTGATGCAGATCTATTCCGATCCGACCGCCACGGCGTTCGAGGACACCGTCCTGCTCGATCGCTGCCCCCATGCGCGCCGCGTGCTGGCGTGGTTCCAGTGCCCGCTGAGGGCCGTGCGTCTGATGCGGCTGACGCCCGGTTCGGTCATCAAGGAGCACCGCGATCACGACCTCGACGCGGAACTGGGCACAGTGCGCATCCATGTTCCGATCACGACGAATCCCGGCGTCGTCTTCGAACTCAACCGCCGTGCGGTCGAGATGGCGCCGGGCACGGTCTGGTATCTGCGGCTGAGCGATCCGCATCGCGTCGTCAATCGCGGTGACAGCGACCGCGTCCATCTTGTGATCGACGCGGAGGTCAACGCTTGGATGGACGCTATGCTGCGCCGCGTGGCGCAGGCCCCGGATCGCTGAGATCGCCAAAGAACTGCAGAAACAGACGCTCCACGCGATCGTAGGCCTTCGCGGCTTCCGCGAGCGTGTCGTGGTGGGTCAGCGCGACGTCCGAAATGCCCGCCGCCAAATTCGTGACCACCGACAGCGCGCACACTTTCATGCCGCAATGAACGGCCGCGATGCATTCCGGCACGGTGGACATGCCGACCGCGTCGGCGCCCAACGCGGCGAACATGCGGATTTCCGCCGGCGTCTCGAAGCTGGGCCCGAGCACATAGACATAGACGCCCTTTTTGACCGCGACGCCGGCGCGCGCCGCCGCCGCTTCGAGCTGCGCGCGCAGATCGGGATCGTAGGCATGCGACATGTCGGGGAAGCGCGGACCGATGCTTTCGTCGTTCGGCCCGATCAGGGGATTGCGGCCTGAAAAATTGATGTGGTCTTCCACGATCATCAACGTGCCTGCCGGCAGATCGCGCCGAAGGCCGCCCGACGCATTGGTGAGCACGAGACGCTCCACGCCGAGCCGCCGCAGGATGCGGATGGGAACGGCGATGGCTTGGGCGGGATGGCCTTCATAGGCGTGCAGCCGACCCTGCATGCAGGCGATCCGATGACCGGCGAGCGTGCCGATGCGCAGGCGCCCCTCGTGCCCGGCGACCGTCGGCACGGGAAAGCCGGGGATGCGGCCATAGGCGATATCGACCGGCTGCTCGATCTTCTGCGCGAGCGGGCCCAGGCCGCTGCCCAGAATAAACGCCGTCTTCGGGAACACGCCCGACGTCGCGCCGGCGATCGCGGCAGCGCCCTGCGCGACCAGTGCGTCAAAGCTCTCGCTCATGGCGTGTCCCTCGGCCGTTCCCAAAGGCGTCAGTATATATTTCCGTCACGCGGGACAATCTGTAGGCTGGGCAGGCATTTCACGGACCGCTTCGTTTGCGCGCCATCATCGGTGTCCTGGATTCCTTCGGCCTGGGTTCGGCGCCCGACGCAGCGCGCTTCGGCGACGCCGGCGCCAACACGTTCGGGCATATCGCGCGCGCCTGCACCGAAGGGCTGCGCCGCCCCTCGGGCAAGACCGGTCCGCTCTACATTCCGAACCTGCTTGCGCTGGGCCTGGGCAAGGCCGCGGCGGCAGCGGATCCGGCGGTCACCATCGCCACGCCCGGCCGCATCGAGGGGCGCTACGGCTTTGCGGTCGAACAGGGTCGCAACAAGGACACGCCGGGCGGTCACTGGGAGATGATGGGCCTTCCCGTCGACTACGATTGGGGCTTCTTCCCCAAAACGGTGCCGACCTTCCCCGCCGCGCTGACCAAAGCCTTCATCGAGCGGACCGGCGTGCCGGGCATTTTGGGCGACTGCCATGCCTCGGGCACCGAGATCATCGAGCGGCTCGGCGAGGAGCATATCCGCACCGGCAAGCCGATCGTCTATACGAGCGCGGATTCGGTCTATCAGATCGCGGCGCACGAAACGCATTTCGGCCTGGAGCGGCTCGACGATTGCTGCCGCATCGCGCGCGAACTGGTCGACGCCTACAATATCGGCCGCGTCATCGCGCGCCCCTTCGTCGGCGAGACACCCGGCACCTTCCAGCGCACCGGCAATCGTCATGACTACGCCATGCCGCCGCATGCCCCCACCTTGCTCGACCGCGCCGCCGCGACGGGGAGGCAAGTGGCCGGCATCGGCAAAATCTCCGACATCTTCGCGGCCAAGGGCATCACCAAATACGTCAAAGCGTTCGGCAATGACGAGGTGTTCGACCGGATGCTCGACGAGGTGCGCGAGGGACCGGACGGCGCCATCGTGTTCGCCAATTTCGTCGACTTCGACACGCTGTTCGGCCATCGCCGCGACGTCGCGGGCTATGCCGGCGCGCTCGAGGCATTCGACGCGCGCATCCCCGAACTCAGGGCGGCGCTGCGCAAGGACGACCTCGTCGTGTTCAGCGCCGATCACGGCTGCGATCCCACCTGGCCCGGCACCGATCACACCCGCGAAGTGGTGCCCGTCATCGCCTTCGGCCCGAACATCGCGCCCGGCGACATCGGCCGGCGCGACAGCTTCGCCGACATCGGCCAGAGCGTCGCGCGGCATCTGGGCCTGCCACCTCTGCCACTCGGCACGGATTTCCTGCCATGAACGCGACCCATGGGCCCCGCGCCGGCCAAGTCTCCGCCACCGAGCTGGTGAAGTGCGCCACGCCGCAAGACGTGGTCGACCGGCTGATCGCGCTCTATGAGGGCGCCATCGCGCAGATCGAGCAGAATTTCGACGCGTTCGCCAAGGGCAAGCGCACCGGCTTCCGCCATCCGGTCTATCCCTATCTCGGCATCGAGGTCGAAGAGGTTTCGCCGTCGACGCCGCTCGCCTTCGGCAAGGTGCCGCGACCCGGCCTCTATGGCACGACGATCACCGCGCCGCGCCTGTTCAAGGACTATCTCGTCGAGCAGATCGGGCTCCTGGCGCAGAACTGCAAGGCCGACATGTTCGTCGGCAAGAGCCACACGCCGATCCCGCTGACCTTCGCGGTCGAACGCGCGGCGTCGGCCATGTCGCCGGACGAGCGGCAGGAACTGGCGCGCATCTTTCCCCTGCCCCGCCTCGACGCGGCGCACGACACGGTGGTGGACGGCGGACGCTGGACCGGGCGCGAGACGGGCCCGCTGTCGCTGTTCGCGGCCGAGCGCGTCGACTATTCGCTGCATCGGCTTCGCCACTACACCGGCACCGCGCCGGAATCTTTCCAAAGCTTCGTGCTGTTCACCAACTACCAGCGCTATATCGACGAGTTCGTCGCCTATGGCTTGGGCGAGATCGAGGCCGGGCGGGCGCTGCGTTTCATCGAGCCCGGCATGCGCGTCACCGAGAAGGACAAGGAGCCGGCCACGCCGCCGCTCGCCAAGCTGCCGCAGATGCCGGCCTATCACCTGGTGCAGCCGAACGGAGAAGGCATCACGCTGATCAATATCGGCGTCGGTCCCTCCAACGCCAAGACGGTGACGGACCATCTGGCGGTCCTGCGCCCGCATGTGTGGCTGATGGTCGGCCATTGCGGCGGGCTGCGCCAAAGCCAGCGCTTGGGCGACTATGTCCTCGCCAACGCCTATCTGCGCGACGACCACGTGCTCGATTCCGTGCTGCCGCTCGCCATTCCGGTGCCGACCATCGCGGAGGTGCAGCTCGCGCTCGCGAGAGCGGTGACCGCCGTGACGGGGCTCACCGGCACCGTGCTCAAGGAACGGTTGCGCACCGGCACGGTCGTGACCACCGACGATCGCAATTGGGAGCTGCGCTTCGACGAATTGGCGGTGCGCTTCAATCAGTCCCGCGCCATCGCGATCGACATGGAATCGGCGACCATCGCCGCCAACGGCTATCGCTTCCGTGTGCCTTACGGCACGCTGCTCTGCGTATCCGACCGGCCGCTGCATGGCGAGATCAAGCTGCCGGGCATGGCGGACGCCTTCTATGAGGAGCGTGTCGGCCAGCATCTTCAGATCGGCATCAAAGCGCTGGAATATCTGCGCGAGGAGGCCCGCGCCGGAACGCTGCATTCGCGCAAGCTGCGCAGCTTCACCGAACCGGCATTCCGCTAAACCGGAGCCGTGCCCCAAAGCCGCGGCCGCGAGGTGTCGCGTCAGGCCGCCGAGGCAGGCGGGTTCAATTGCGTTGCGAGAGTCCGCCGGCTGCTGTCGGAGATTTTCCAAAAGGGACTCGGCACGTGCACACCCACGACAAGAATATGATCGACGACGCCGTCGCTGGCGCCCAGCGGCAGGAGCACGGTCTCGTGATATCGCTGTTGGGAGTCGATTTCGTCATAATCGGCCTTGCCGCGCAAAAGCAGCGGCGATCCGCTGGAGCGCAAGAGCTCATAGACGTCCCGCAGCACCTCTCCCAGTTCCGGCGCTCCAATCTCGATTTGGGAAAGGCGCATGCCTTTGAAATAGGTCTTGTACGCCTGTCTCTGGGCGTCCCCGACGAAGCGGTATTCGTAGTCGGCGCCGCCATCGAGAACGGCGATGATGACGGAATAAGGCAGGATCGCGACCATGCCTCTCAGCGCGAGGTCGCCGCGGCTTGGAAAGCGCCGTTTGCCGCGCAGCGACCGCCAATACTCGGCGCCGATCTTGACGATGGGATTTTCCGCGTCCTCGATGAGCGCCATGCTCGCGCTGATCGCTTCCTGACTTGCGGACGAAGGATTGTGAGACATGGCCTGGCACTTTCGGGCGCGTTGAAGGCCACCTGCTGCCGAATTCGTTAACATTCGTTCTCCCCGGGCATGAAGCTCCGGGCGCAACCTGTGGTTCATCTGTTCCGATGCGGGAATGGTTCCCCTGTGAGGGATGGCGACGCGTTAGAACTTTGCCAAAAGCGCGCCAAAAGGCTGCCAATTTAAGCTTCAGGGGCGCAATGCCTTGGTCGCTCGATCAGCAAGTTGCGTCGAAAGAAATATGCCTATGCGCGAGCAGCGGCGGTCAGAAAACCGAGAGCGCGGCCAGATAGGCAACGACGCCGGCGACGACCATGAGGCCGCCGATCGAAATCAATCGTCTTTCGCCTTCGTAGCGGTCGCCTTCGCCACTCACCCGTCGCGCCGCCGAAATGCTTGCCCCAAAACGCCGATCCAACATGGCTGCAGATCTCTCAGTTGGCCGATCGATACCGCCCATCATCGCGCCGCAACTCGAAATCCGCGCCAGCTAGGAGAACTCGACAGCCGTGGCATCACAAGGAAATTGTCGACGCACGCCCGACACGTCTGAAGATAAGGTAAATTCCTTACGAAAACCCTACGTAGCGGTCGATCGCCGCGAGGTGATGCGCTTTTTCGGATTCGTTCAGAAACGAGCCCAGAAAACTGTTCCGGGCCAGTGCGACGAGATCGTCGCGCGTCAGCGCCAGCGCCTGCGCGACGGCATCGAAGTTGTCGTTCAGGTAGCCCCCGAAATAGGCCGGATCGTCCGAGTTGACGGTCGCGCGCAGGCCCGCCGCCAGCATGCGCTTTAAGGGATGCCGCGCCATGTCGGCCACGACGCACAATTTGAGATTGGAGAGCGGACAGACGGTGAGCGCCATTTGCGCGCGCGCCAGGCGCTCCACCAGCGATGCATCCTCCAGCGCGCGGTTGCCGTGATCGATGCGGTCGACCTGCAGGATGTCGAGCGCCTCGCGGACGTATTGCGGAGGGCCTTCTTCCCCGGCATGCGCGACGAGCTTGAGCCCGCGTTCGCGCGCGGCGGCGAAGACGCGCGCGAATTTGGACGGCGGATGGCCGAGCTCCGACGAGTCCAGACCCACGGCGGCAATCCGATCCAGATGGGGCTCCGCCGCGCGCAGGGTTGCGAACGCGTCCTCCTCGTCGAGATGGCGCAGGAAACACAGGATCAGTTTCGACGTCACGCCAAGCTCGGCGCCGATGCCGACAAGCGCGCGCGAGATGCCGTCGATGACCACTGCAAAGGGAATGCCCCGCGCGGTGTGGGTTTGCGGGTCGAAGAACACCTCGACATGGCGCGCGCCATCGGCCGCGACGCGGCGAAGATAGGCGGCGGTCAGATCGAAGAAATCCTCTTCCGTGCGCAGCACGGCGGCGCCCTGATAGTAGATGTCGAGAAAGTCCTGCAGGTTCGAGAAGGAATAGGCAGCGCGCACCTCTTCGACGCTCTTGAAGGGGATATCGATCCGATTGCGCCGCGCCAGCGCGAACATCAGCCCGGGTTCGAGACTACCCTCCAGGTGCATATGAAGTTCCGCCTTGGGCAGGCCGGCGATGAAGCGGCGCAGATCGGTCACGGCGTGCTCCGGCTATGGGCGAGACGTCCGGCGACGAAAGTGTGCGCCACGGCGCGATCGTCGCCCAACATGGCGAGCGTGAACAGAACGTCCTCGGGCGTGCGCGCCAATGCGGCGCGACGGGCCAGCAAGGGCGTGGCGGCGAGATCGAGAACCACGAAATCCGCGTCCTTGCCGGGCGCGAAATTGCCGACATAGGAGTCGATCCTCAACGCCTTCGCCGCGCCCAGTGTCGCGAGATGGAACAAACGGAACGCATCGACCGCATAGCGGCGAAGCTGACTGATCTTGAACGCCTCGTTCATGTTGGCCAGCAACGACAACGACGTGCCGGCGCCGATATCGCTGGCAAGCCCGACGCCGACGCGCTCGGCAAGCGCGCGTTTGAGGTCGAACAACCCACTGCCGAGAAAGAGGTTCGAGGTGGGGCAGAACGCGATCGAGGCACCCGCCGTGGCCAGTCGCGACCATTCGCTGTCGGAAAGATGGATACCATGCGCGAACACCGACCGGTCGCCCACGAGCCCATATTTCTCATAAGCGCCGAGATAGTCGGCGCAATCGGGAAAGAGCGCGCGCACCAGCGCGATCTCCTCGTGATTTTCCGACAGATGGGTGTGCAGCAGCACGCCGGGATTTTCCATCAGCAAACGGTGCGTCGACTCAAGCTGACGCTCGCTCGACGAGCCGGCGAAGCGCGGCGTCACGGCATAGGAAAGCCGGCCCTTGCCGTGCCAGTCTCGGATCAGCGCCGCGCTGTCCTCGAAGCCGCTTATCGCCGTGTCGCGCAAGCCGTCGGGCGCGTTTCGGTCCATCAATACTTTGCCGGAGACGACGCGCATGTCGCGGTCCCGCGCCGCCTCGAACAGCGCCTTGACCGAGCCGCGGTGCACGGTGGGGAATACCAGCGCGCTGGTCGTGCCGTTGCGCAGAAGCTCGTCCAAGAAGAAGCCGGCGGTCTCGCGCGCGACTCCGATGTCGGCGAATCTAAGCTCGGCCGGATAGGTGTGCCGTTCCAGCCAATCCATCAGATGCGCCGCGGGCGAGGCGATCATGTCGATCTGAGGATAGTGCACGTGGCAGTCGATGAAACCCGGAACGATCAACGAATTGGCAAAGGCCGTGACCGGCACATCGTCACCAAGCGTCGGCGCGATGTCGCGCCAGGCGCCGGCCTGCGCGATATGGCCGTTCTCGACCACCAGCACGCCGTCGGTGTGGTAGCCGGCCAGGGGATCGATATCGGCCGGATCGCCCAGCAGGTGGAACAGCGCGGCGCGATAGGCTCGGCGCGCCATCAGCCCGCATCCTCCGCGGCAATGCGCGCGGCGACGACCGGCCGTGCCGGCGGCGCCCCGTCATCGATATGGAGGATGCGGCCGAGCACGGCAACGGCGGCGTTGGCGGCCGCGTCGTTCGCGGCATGGACCAGCGCCAGCGTGTCGCCCTTGGCGATCTTGGCGCCGGCCTGGACGAAGCGCGAGAAGCCGACGGCGGGATCGATCGCGTCGCTCGTATGCCGCCGCCCGCCGCCCAGATCGATGAGTTCGAGCCCGATGTCGCGCGTGTTCATGGCGACGACGAAGCCGCTGCGCCGCGCCACGACCGGCTTCACCACCGGCGCGGCCGGAAGATAGCTTTCCGCGCGCTCGAGGAAATCGGCCGGCCCGCCCAGCGCCGCGACCATGCGGCCGAACGCGTCGGCGGCGCAGCCGGATTCGAGCGCCCGCTGCGCCTCGTCCCGGCCGTCATCGATGTCGCGCACCAGCTTGCCGAGCAACAGCATCTCGGCCGCGAGCGCGATGGTCACATCGTGCAGACGTGCATCGCGCGCGCCCCTGCCCGTCAGATAATCCACCGCCTCGATCACTTCGAGGCTGTGTCCTGCGGTGGTGCCAAGCACGCTGTCCATATCGGTGATCAATGCCGTGATCGGCAGCTCCGCGCCCGCGCCGATGGAGACCAGGGTCTCGGCGAGCTCGCGCGCGCCCGCCGGATCGGCCATGAAGGCGCCCGAGCCCGTCTTCACGTCCATCGCCAGGCCCTGCAGCCCGGCGGCGAATTTCTTCGACAGGATCGAAGCGGCAATGAGCGGAATGGATTCCACCGTCGCGGTCACGTCGCGCACCGCATAGAGGCGGCGGTCGGCCGGCGCGAGATCGGATGTCTGGCCGATGATGGCGCAGCCGACCTCGCGCACCACGCGCTGGAAGGTCTCGATGTCCGGATCGCAGGCGTAACCCGGAATGGCAGCCATCTTGTCGAGCGTGCCGCCGGTATGGCCGAGGCCCCGACCGGAGATCATCGGCACCACGCCGCCGCACGCCGCCACGATCGGCGCCAGCATCAGGCTCACCTTGTCGCCGACGCCGCCGGTGGAATGCTTGTCGAGCACCGGACCGCCCAGCGCGTGATCGTCCCAGCTGAGGACGCGCCCGGAATGCGTCATGGCGCGGGTGAAGCCGACACGCTCGGCGGCGGTCATGCCTTGGAAAAACACGGCCATGGCAAAGGCGCTGATTTGAGCCTCGCTGAAGCCGCCTTCGGCGATGCCGTGCACCGTGAACGCGATCTCGTCCTCCGTCAGGGCGTGGCCGTCGCGTTTCCTGCGGATGATCTCTTGCGGGAGCATCAGGCGCCGTAGGGAATCCAGATGTTCTTCACCTGCGTCGCATGCCGCAGAATATGACGGCCCTGCGCCTCGCGGTCGTCGGCCCAGGCGAGCGGCGCGGAGCACCAGCTGCGCTTGAGATCGGCGGCCGTGGCGGACTCGATCGCCTTGGCGTCGTCGCCGAAATACCAGAGCGATTGGACATTGGCGTGTTCCGCCAAGACTAGGGCAAGCGGCTCGCGCGCGCCGGTGACGATGTTGACCACGCCGGGCGGCACATCCGACGTCTCCAGCACGGAATAGAAATCGGTCGCGACCAGCGGGTGAGCCTCGGACGGGATCATCACCACGCGGTTGCCCATCGCGATCGCCGGCGCCATCAGCGAGACGAAGGCGAGCAGCGGCGCTTCGTCCGGACAGGCGATGCCGATGGTGCCCAGCGGCTCGTGCATGGCCAGCACCACGCCGCGCAGCGGCGGATCGTGGACGGCGCCGTCGAACTTGTCGGCCCAGGCGGCGGCGGTGAAGAGGCGGCTGACGGATGCCTCGACCTCGCGCGCCGCGGCGGACGGCGAAGCGCCCGTCGATTGGCGCAGGCGCTTGGCGAACGCGTCGGTGCGCGCCGATAGATTCTCGGCGATGTAGTAGAGGATTTGCGCCCGGCCATGACCGCTGGTGGCGGACCAGCCTTCGGCCTTGGCCGCCGCCTCGACGGCATTGCGGATGTCCTTGCGGTTGCCGTCGCCGACCAGGCCGATCTCGACGGCCTTGGGCGAAAGGACCCGCCGGCTGTAGCCGCTGTCGGGCCGCGCCTGCTTACCGCCGATGAAGTGCTTGGCGGTGCGATCGACGGCGGCGGGTTCGAACGAAACGGGCTGCGGCGCCGACAACGGCGGTGGAATTTCCGCGCGCGCCGGTTTCGCGAAGCTCTTGCGCTTGAGATATTCGTATATTCCTTCGCGCCCGCCCTCGCGGCCGAAGCCGGACTCGCGATAGCCGCCGAAGCCGGATGAAGCGTCGAACTGGTTGGTGCAGTTGATCCATACCACGCCGGCCTTGATCTTCGGCGCGAGGTCGAGCGCGACGTTGATGTTCTCGCTCCAGAGGCTGGCGGCGAGGCCGTAGCGCGTGTTGTTTGCGAGCTGCACCGCCTCGGCCGGCGTGCGAAAACTCATCGCGACGAGGACGGGTCCGAAGATCTCGACCTGCGCCACGGTCGCGGCCGGTGCGACATCGCTGAGCAGCGTGGGTGGATAGAAGCAGCCCTCGGGACAGGCCGAGGTCGGCTGGAACAGCGTCGCGCCCTCCTCGACGCCCTGTCTGACCAGGCGCTCGATCTGGGCCCGCTGCTTCATCGAGACGATGGCGCCGATATCGGTGTTCTTGTCGAGTGGATCGCCCACCCGCAGCGTCTGCATCCGCGCGCGCAGCTTGGCATAGAGTTTCTCGGCGACGCTTTCCTGAACGAGCAGGCGCGAGCCGGCGCAGCAGACCTGGCCCTGGTTGAACCAGATCGCGTCCACCGCGCCTTCGACGGCGGCGTCGAGATCGGCATCCTCGAACACGATGAAGGGCGACTTGCCGCCGAGCTCCAGCGTGAGCTTCTTGCCCGTGCCGGCGGTTGCCACGCGGATCAGGCGGCCGACTTCGGTCGAGCCGGTGAAGGCGATCTTGTCGATGCCCGGATGCAGGACGATGGCGCGGCCGGTTTCCCCATCGCCTGTGACGATGTTGACCGTGCCCTTCGGCAGGCCGGCCTCCTCGCAAATCTCGGCGAAGAGCAGCGCGGTGAGCGACGTGTCCTCGGCCGGCTTGAGCACGACCGTGTTGCCGGCTGCCAGTGCCGGGGCGATCTTCCACGCCAGCATCAGAAGCGGAAAATTCCACGGAATGATCTGGCCGACGACGCCGAGCGGTTCGCAATCGGAAAATTCGCTCTCGATGAGCTGGGCCCAGCCGGCGTGATGATAGAAATGCCGCGCCACCAGCGGCACGTCGATGTCGCGCGACTCGCGGATGGGCTTGCCGTTGTCCAGGGTTTCGAGCACGGCGAACAGGCGCGCGTGTTTCTGCACCAGCCGCGCCAGCGCATAGAGAAAGCGCGCGCGCGCGTGACCGCCGAGCCGGGCCCAGCCCGGTTGCGCGGCACGCGCCGCGGCGACGGCGGCGTCGACATCCGCCGCGGTGGCTTGCGCGATCGAGGCGAGCATCTCGCCCGTCGCCGGATTGACGCTGGCGAAATGCGAAGCGCCCGCGACCCAAGCCCCGCCGATGAAATGGCCGAACCTCGCATCGTGGCGCTGCAGCCAGTCCTGCGCCGGGGCCGCGCCTTCCGGGGCGGTGCCATAGTCCATCGTCTCGAAGGCCTCGCGGACGTTCATCGCTCAACCCATCGGATGACGGTGCGCCGCCGAATAGCGGCCGGTGACGTGGTGCTCGAGCTGGCGCTCGATATCGGTCAGAAGGCTCGACGCGCCGATGCGGAAAAGATCGGGCTGCAGCCAGGGAAGGCCGAGTTCTTCCTTCATCAGAATCTGGTAGTTGAGCACGTCCTTAGCGGTGGAAATGCCGCCGGCCGGCTTGAAGCCGACGCGATGGCCCGTCATCTCGCGGTAGGCGCGGATCATGCGCGCCATCACGAGCGCGAAAGGCAGCGTCGCGTTGACCGGCTCCTTGCCGGTCGAGGTCTTGATGAAATCGGCGCCCGCCATCATGCAGGCGAAGGAGGCGCGCGCGACATTGCCCAGCGTGCCCAGATCGCCGGCCCCGACGATCGCCTTCACATGGGCGGCTCCGCAAGCCGCACGGAAGGCCTTCATCTCGTCATAGACCGCTTTGACGTTGCCCGTCAGCACCAGGCCACGATCGATCACGATGTCGATTTCGCGCGCGCCGGCCGCGACCGACAGTTCGATCTCCTTCACCCGCGTGGAGAACGGCGAGAGGCCCGCCGGAAAGCCGGTCGACACCGCGGCGACGGGAATGGCCGAGTCCGCCAGCGCCTCGACCGCCGCGGGCACCATGGCGTGATAGACGCAGACGGCGCCGGCCTGGATGTTCGCGTCGCCCATGCCCATCGCGTCGAGCAGGTCCTGGCGCACCGGCCGGCGCGCCTTGGCGCAGAGCCGGCGCACGCGGCCCGGCGTGTCGTCGCCCGACAGCGTGGTGAGATCGATGCAGGTGACGGCCTTGAGCAGCCAGGCCGCCTGCCAATGCTTCTTGACGGACCGCCGACCGGGCAACGCCGCAACCCGCCGCTCCGCCGCGCTGCGGTTGACGCGCAGCGAGCCGATGATGTCGGCGTCGAAGGCCATGCCCGGATTGCGAGCATGGGCGTGCGGCTCCGCCAAAGCAGGCTCGCGACCGCGCACAATCGGCTGGACGTTGGACATGGCGGAAGCTTCCACGAGCCCAAAGGGCAGTCAAGTTCGGCAGACAGGCGGGGCTATGATCGCAGGAATATGACGGCGCCGGGTATGGGTTTTGCCAAGACGGTCAACAGTTGCGGCACGAGCGGCCGCAGATCCTTCAAGGCATTGCTTCGCACACCCAAAATCACGTCTCAAGCAGACGGTCCTGCGCCTGCTCCAGAAACGCGACCGCCTGTTCGCGCGTGACCGACGGAAAGCCCTCAAGGAATTCGTCGATCGTTTCGCCGGTTTCCAGGGAGTCGATCAAATTCCGAACAGGCACGCGGGTGCCGTAGAAGACGGGCGCGCCGCCCAGGATCTCTAGGTCGCGATGGAAGATCGGAACACTCATGCCAGCAGAATACGCCGCCGATCCCGCGCCCGAAATCTCCCCTATTTCGTCCCGAACATGCGGTCGCCGGCGTCGCCCAGGCCCGGCACGATGTAGCCGTGATCGTTGAGATGGCTGTCGATCGCCGCGGTCCAGATGTGCACGTCGGGATGGGTGGCGCGGAAGGCGCGGATGCCTTCGGGCGCGCACAGCAGCGTCATCAGGCGGATGTTGCGCGCGCCATGGCCCTTGAGCCGCGTCACCGCCGCCGACACCGAATTTCCGGTCGCCAGCATCGGATCGATCACGATCACCAGCCGCTCGGCGATGTCCTGCGGCGCCTTGAAATAGTATTCGACCGACTGCAGCGATGCGGGATCGCGGTAAAGCCCGATATGCGCCACGCGCGCCGAGGGCACCAGGTTGAGCAGCGGATCGAGGAAGCCGGTGCCGGCGCGCAGGATCGGCGCGAAGACGAGCTTCTTGCCGGCGAGCGCGGGCGCCATCATCCTGGTCAGCGGCGTCTCGATCTCGACCTGTTCGAGCGGCAGATCGCGCGTCACCTCGTAGGCGATCAGCATGCCGATCTCGCCCAGAAGCTCGCGAAAGTTCCTGGTGTCGCGGCGCTTGTCGCGCATCAGCGTCAGCTTGTGCTGCACCAGCGGATGATCGACGACGGTCACGCCTTCCACGCCGCTTACTCCGTTTCGGCGCCGCTGATCGGATCGACGGCCTCGGGATCTCCGTCCTTCGCGTCCCAGGGAAATACCACCCAGGAATTCTGCGGCGCCTGCAGGAAGCGGATGTCGACCGTGTCCTCGCCCTGCGGCTTGGAATAGATCGCGACATAGAGCGCGTTGGGCAGGATCTTGCGCAATTCGCGATAGGTGTTGCCGGTATCGACGAGGTCGTCGAGGATCAGCACGTTCTCGCCGCCGTTCACGATCTTCGCCATCAGGTCGGGATGGATCTGCTTGTGCAGGCGCGCCTCGCCCTGGCGCTCGCCCTTGTAGGAGGAGAGACCGATGGTCTCGATGTTCTCGCGGATGTTGAGCTCGCGCGCCATCACGGCGGCGAAGGGAAGGCCGCCGCGCGACACGCCGATCACCACATCGATCTTGCGGCCGTCCTGCCGAATATCGTGCACCCATTTGGCGAGTTCGCGCATCTGCCGGTGAATCTCGTTCCAGCTGACGCGCACATACAGACGACGCTTGTTTTCCAACCGCATGACTTGCCTCCGCAGGCAAGACTATTGCCATCGATGGCGCGAAAAGAAAACCGCCGCGATCACGGCATCGCGGCGCGGTCGGCGAACCAATGGAGGCGTCCGGCGGGAATGAGGCGCGCTGCCGGATCGTCGCAGGCGCCGTCGCGAATGCGCCGGAGCACCGGCTCCTTGTCCGCACCGGCCACCAGGAAGGCGACATGGCGGCTGCTCTCGAGCGCCGGATAGGTCAGCGTGATGCGCGTTTCCGGCTTGGCGCCGACGACCGGCAGCACCCAGCGCTCGCGTTCGCGCAGCGCGGGCGAGCCGGGAAACAGCGAGGCGGTGTGGCCGTCCGTGCCGAGCCCCAAGAGCGTAACGTCGAAGAGAAAGGGCCGCTCGCGGGCAAAATCCCGCAACGTGCGCTCATAGGCGTCGGCCGCGGCGACGGGTGAGAGTCCGACCGTCGCGATGGGGTGGATGTTCTGCGGCGGGATCGGCACGCGCGCCAGCAAGGCCTCCCGTGCCATGCGGAAATTGCTCTGCGGATCCTCGGGCGGCACGAAGCGTTCGTCGCCCCAGAACAGGGCCGTGCGCCGCCAGGGCATGCGATCGCGATGGGCGGGCGAGGCCAGAATCTCGTAGAGGCGGCGCGGCGTCGAACCGCCCGAAAGACAGAGCGCGAACGTGCCTTCCGTCGCCAGCGCGACATCGACGAGCCAGCCGGCGACGTGCCGCGCCAGCGCGTCGGCATCGGCGAAGGCGCGAAATTCGGCCGAAGCGCTCACGGGTCTTTGAAGGCGCCCGAGCGCACCGGGCGCCAGGCGCGTCGTCCATCGCGCGCCAAAAGCGCGGCCGCCTCCTTCGGGCCGTCGCTGCCGGATTCGTAGAAGGCGGGCGCATCCGGATTGGTCTGCCACGCGTCGAGCACCGGCTGCACGACGCGCCATGCCTGCTCGACCATGTCGGCGCGCATGAACAGCGTCGGATCGCCGATCATCACGTCGTAGATCAGCGTCTCGTAACCGACATTCTGTTCCTTGGGAAACCAGTCGTCGTAGCTGAAATTCATCTTCACCGAAGCAAGTTCGACCGCCGGACCGCGCTTCTTCACCTGAAATTGCAGCGAGATGCCCTCATTGGGCTGGATGCGCAGCACCAGCCAATTGGGCAGCAGCGCATCGACCGGTGTATCCTCGAAGGCCGCCGAGGGCGCCTGTTTGAAGCAGATCGCGATTTCGGTGTTGCGCTCGCACAGATGCTTGCCGGTGCGCAGATAGAACGGCACGCCCGCCCAGCGCCAATTGTCGATCTCGACCCGCATGGCGACGAAGGTTTCCACCTTCGAGGTCGGCGAGACGTCGTCCTCGGCGCGATAGGCCTTGACGTGTTTGCCTTGCACCTCGCCGGCGACATATTGGCCGCGCACGACATCGTCGGGCGAGACCGGGCGCATCGCCTTGAACACGTCGGATTTCTTGGAACGGATCGAAGCTTCGTCGAAGCCGACCGGCGGCTCCATCGCCACCATCGACAGGAGCGCAAAGACATGGTTGGGCACCATGTCGCGCAGCGCGCCGGTGGATTCGTAAAAGTCGCCGCGCGTGCCGATACCGACGGTCTCCGCCACGGTGATTTGAACATGATCGATGCGGTCGCGGCTCCAGATCGGCTCGAACAGACCGTTGGCGAAGCGGAACGCCATGATCGATTGCACCGGATCCTTCCCCAGGAAGTGGTCGATGCGGAATATCTGTCTTTCCCCGAGAGACTTCAGGATGCGCGCATTGAGGGCCCTGGCCGACGCATAGCTGTTGCCGAACGGCTTTTCGATCACCACCCGGCGCCAGGATGACGTATCGCCGTCGGTCTCCCGCGTCAGTCCCGCGGCGCCAAGCTGGTCGATGATCGGACCGAAGAACCGATCGGCCACGGCGAGATAGAAGATGACGTTGCCGCCCGTTCCGTGGCGCTTGGCGACGGTACCCAGCGTATCGCCGAGCTTGGCGTAGGATTCGGGTCGGGTGACGTCGCCTTCGACGTAGTACATCGCGGCGGCCAATCTTTGCCACGCGTCGTCGTCGATTTCGCCGCCGAGCGTTTTGACAAGCGCCTCACGCAGATGATCGCGCCAGACCTCGCTGGTCATTTCGGCGCGCGCCACGCCGATCAGCACGAAGTTCTCGGGCAGGACCCTGGTGCGGCTGAGGTTGTAGAGCGCGGGGATGAGCAGCCGGCGGGTCAGATCGCCGGAGGCGCCGAAGATCACCAGGGCGCAGGGATCGGCCGGACGCGCGCCGCGCCGGTGCGACGATTCCGGAAACTCGCCCCTGGACCTCACGCGGATCGGCAGATCGTTTGCCATGTCTATTCGGCCTTGCGTGGCCGACCCTCAAGGGCGCCCTCGACATGCCCGCCGAAGCCCATGCGCATGGCCGAGAGCAACTTCTCGGCGAATGTGTGATCGCGGCGCGAGCGGAAGCGCGCGAACAGGGCGGAGGTCAAGACCTGCGCGGGCACGGCCTCCTCGATCGCCGCCTCGATCGTCCAGCGGCCTTCGCCGGAATCGTCGACGAAGCCCGAATAGGTCTCCAAACTCGCATCCTTGGCCAGCGCCGCGGCGCTGAGATCCAGAAGCCAGGAGGTGATCACGCTGCCGCGCCGCCACACTTCGGCGATATCGGGCAAATCGAGATCGAAGCGTTCGTCGGCCGGCAGGCTGGCGGAATTGCGGTTGCGCAGGATGTCGAAGCCCTCGGCATAGGCCTGCATCATCCCATATTCGATGCCGTTGTGGATCATTTTCACGAAATGGCCGGCGCCGTTGGGACCGGCGTGGATGTAGCCCTGCTCCGCATGAGGATCGAGCCGCTCGCGCCCCGGCGTACGCGCAATCGTGCCGACGCCCGGCGCCAGCGCGGCGAAGATCGGATCGAGACGTTTCACCGCGTCCTTGGGTCCGCCGATCATCATGCAGTAACCGCGGTCCAGGCCCCATACGCCGCCCGATGTGCCACAGTCGACATAGTCGATATTCTTGGCCGCCAGCGCCTGCGCGCGGCGGATGTCGTCCTTGTAATAGGCGTTGCCGCCGTCGATGATCGCGTCGCCGGGCCCGAGCAATCCGGCCAGCGCGGCGACGGCGTCCTCGGTGATCTTGCCGGCCGGCAACATGAGCCAGACCGCGCGCGGCCGATCGGTCAGCGATTGCGCGAGCGCCGCCAGGGATTCGCAGGCAATGGCGCCCTGCGCCGACAGCGCCGCGCGCGCCTTGGGATCGACGTCGTATACGAAGCAGCGATGATTGTTATGCATGAGGCGGCGAGCGATGTTGCCGCCCATTCGCCCAAGGCCGATAATGCCGATCTGCATTCGCCCGACTCCCGGCAGTTCGCCTGACGCACGTTGTAGGCCCTTTGGCGAACGTTGGGAACTTCGTTCCGTTCCGCCTTTGACAGTCAGGCACGGCTCGACGGCATGATCTGCTGGATGAAGAGCAGCAGGTCTTCGAAATTGAATGGCTTGTGGAAGACCTTGATGGTCGCCTTGCGGATGATTTCGGGAACGGTCTCGTCGGAGTAGCCGGTCATCAAAACGACCTTCATCTGGGGCCTGAGCGACAGGCCCGCCTCCGCCAGCTGATAGCCGTTCAGCCCGGGCATCTTGATGTCGGTGATGAGCAGATCGACCGCCTGGTCCGACTGCAAGATGGCGAGCCCCGCATTGCCGTCGCCGGCCTCCATGACGTCATAACCCGCATCCTGCAAGGTTTCGACGGCGACCAGCCGCAGCAGGGCCTCGTCTTCCGCGAGCAATATCCGTGTCGTGGCCGTCATGCTGCCTCCCGCGCGTCGTCTTGCGCCTGTCGCGTCATCAGGATGACGATCGCGGTGCCGCGGCCGGGGGCGCTCTCTATCCGCATCGAGCCGCCCGATTGGCGGACGAACCCGAACGCCAGACTGAGACCGAGCCCGGTGCCCTGCCCCAGCGGCTTGGTGGTGAAGAACGGATCGAAGGCACGCAGCCGCACCTCCTCCGACATGCCGGTGCCGGTATCGCCGACGCGCAGCTCGACGTGATCGCCGGGCGCGGGACCTTCGCCATCATGCCCGCCGTCCTCGATGCGCACGTCCCGGGTGGCGATCGTGAGCGCACCGCCGTCGCGCATCGCGTCGCGCGCGTTGATCACCAGGTTGAGGACGACGTTTTCCATCTGGTTGGCGTCGCACACGGTCTTCCATTGCGCCTTCAGATCCCACACCACCTGGATTTGCTCGCCCACCGAATGGCCGATCATGTCGGACATGCCGCGCACGAGCGCACTGAGATCGACCGGACTGGGCGACAGCGGCTGGCGCCGCGAGAACGCAAGCAGCCGCCGCGTCAACCCGGCGGCACGCTCGATCGCCTCGTTCGCCGAGTCGATATAGCGCTGCACGTCGGTGCTTCCCTGGCGAAGGCGCTTCTGCAGCAGATGCAGGCTGCCCTTGATGATCGCTAGCACGTTGTTGAAATCGTGCGCCACGCCGCCGGAAAGCTTGCCCACCGCTTCCATCTTCTGACTTTGGCGCAGCGCCTCCTCGGCGCGGGCGCGCTCCTCCATCTCGGTTTGCAACAGGCGGTTGGCGTCGGCGAGCGCGACGGCACGGTCTTCCAGTTCGAGATTGGCGGCGCGCAAAGCACGCTGCATCGTACCCATCACCAGCACCAGGAGAGCCGCCATGATCGCCAACAGCATGATCGAGGCATAGCGCGTCAGGCGGCGGTCCGCCGGCTCGTCTATCGCGCTCATATAGACCGTACCGAGCGGCAGCGCGCCCTGCCGGACGGGAACGAACACGCGCAGCCGCCCGCCGTTCCGGTCGGCTTGCGCGCGCGTGAGGCTCGCCGCCACAGGGTGCGCGGGGTTGCGCGTGAAGCCTGCGAACAGCCGGTTGTTGGTGTCGTACACGCCAATAGCGTCGATTTCCGGATTGATCCGCAACGCATCGACATATTCGCGCGCCGTCGCGACATCGTTGAAGGCGACCGGCGCGGTGATGCTGGCCGCCAGGATCTGCGCCTGCACCGTCACTTCGCGCAGCCGCTGCTCCCGGAACAGGCGGTCCTGATAGGTCGATACCAGGACGCCGGCGGCCAGCAGGACGGCGACGCTGGCCAGGGCGAAATAGGTGCCGAAGCGCGTGATGAACCGGAACTGGGAGAGGACGCTCATCGCCGGTCTCCCTGGGTGACGGCATGGGCGAGCGCCAGCAGCTTCGAGCTGATCGTGAGATGGTTCTGCGCCGCCGCGACGGTGTCGATGTTGAAATTGATCCGGCCGCCGACGACCACGAACTGTACGACGCCGGGCGGCGTTCCCGCCGCGGAATCGGTAACCGTCAAGGTCGGGCTGCCCCGCACCGCGTCGAGGGCCTGCGCCACGGATTGGGCCGGCGAGCCGGCCAGGAACATCAGATGACAGCCCGACCGGCCGTCCGCGACGGAGAGGTGGCGCAGGACCACGGCGCGGTCGCCGATCCGCTGGCCGGCGACGGCGCTCTCGATCGGAGCGGCGAAGGGATCGGCGCCGACGATGCACAACACGAAGGGCGCGCCGGGCTGATCGAAGCTGCCGGGCGGCCAATCGACGAAGGGCGCGAATTTATAGAGAAAGGTCGCCTTGACGTCGTATTCGAGCGTGGCATCCGCCGCCCTCAGGGGCGAAACGGCAAGAAACAACGCCGCGGAGAGACCGAGCCGGCACCACAGCGACGCGCGGCGCGCGGCACTCACGATACTCGCGCGCTCTGCCTCCGCCATCGGTCCCCGACGCACCCCACCGTAGCAGCCTTAACGCGGCAATTCGCGGTGAGTTCCCTAGGGGTGGCGGCCGGCGGCCGTCTCGCGCCGACGTCCTTTCCGGGCGCCTGGTCGACAGACATCGGCCGGTCACCAAGTCCCTATGTCGATTGGGGAATTGAACCCTGCCTCAGCCCCTTCGATCCACGTCGAAAGCCGATTACCAGCTGAACTTGATCGCCGCGAGCTCGGTATAGGCCTGCGATCTGTCGGTGATGGCGCTGTCGAAGTGGAGGTCCAGCCCAAAGCCATCGCCGCTGTCGAGCCCGGCGCCCAAGGACAGCAGCATCGCGTTCTTGCCAGAGCGCGCGCCATAGACGGTGAACGTCGAGTCCGGCAGCACGGCAAAGCCGGGGCGCGCCGACGGTATCGCGGACATGTCATGCTGCCAGGCCAGGCGGTCGGAAAGCCTCAGCACCCAGCCAGCCAGGTTGATGTCGCCGCGCTGGCGAAAGCCGAATTCGAAATCCGCCGTGTTGGTCACGTGTCCCGCATAGCTGAGCGCGAAAACGTTCGAGCCGGCCGAGGCCGTCTCGACGTAGCGCGGCGTGTCGAACAGCGCGTCCTGAAGCGCGATGTAAGGCGTGATCCAACCCAACGCGGCGCCGGTTTCATAGCGCATGCCCAGAAGACGGCTGTTGAACTTGCCGGCGAGCGTATCCGTTCCGGCGACGGAAAGGCTGCGGCTGGTGACCACGTCGTCCAGCGCCACCGCACCGGCGAAGGAGCCGTAGAAATGGCGAGTGAACTGCGCCAAGCCGTAGACGGCGAACTGATAGCCCGTCAGCTTGCCTTGCCCCACGCCGTCGGAGAGACGGTAGGTCGAGGAGCCGACCGATCCGGCGACGCCGAGCAGCAGGTTCGGCGCGGCGTTCCAATCGCCGCCGGCAACGATGCCGTCGACGTTCGAACGCATCGCGTGCGAACCGAGCGTGGTGGGATCGCCCTTCAGGATGTCGGTCCCAAGCAGACCCGACGCCCATATCTGGTCGCCCTGCGGCTGGCGGCTGCGGGCCGATCCGGTCGGCTGCTCGTCCGCGATGTGCGCGAAGATCGCGGTCAGGAATGGATTGAACAGCGCATTGCCGGCCTGCGAGACGTCGCTGGCGACTTCGCCCGAGAGTTGGCCGGCATCGGCCTGCAGCGTCGCCGGCGTCACCGTACCGAGATTTTGGATGGCTGCCGGCAGCGTATCGCCCGCCGCGATCGCCGCGTCGATGCCGGTGACCGGCCCGGTCTGGTTGACCGTGGCGCCCGCGGGCAGCAGCGGCGCGAGGTTCGCCAGATCGACCTCGAGGAAGACGTCATGGGCGTCGTAGGAGAGTGCCGACGAGAATTGCGCGCCGGTGCTGACGATGGGAAGAACCGTGAAGCTGCCGCTCACGCCGCCGGCCGCCGTGAGCACCGTGAGCTTCTGTCCGAGCGGATAGCTTCCGTCCACGCTGACAACCGACAGCGTCCCCGCCACCGCCTCTGCGCCCGTCGTGGAGAGCTTTCCGGCCGAAGCGGCGGAGACATCGACGATGAATTTCGATCCCGACGAGAAGGTGACGGCGCCGTTCACGCTGAGCGTGCCCGTGCCGCCCGCGCCCGGCGCGATCGCGCCGCCGCTGGCGAGGACGACGGCCGGCACCGTGCCGGAACCGGCCAGTGTGCCGCCCGAATTGACCGTGACGCCGCTCGAACTGGCGATCGAGCCGTTGACCTGGAGCACGCCGCCATTGATCGTGGTGCCGCCGGTGTAGGTGTTGACGCCCGACAGCGCCTGCGTCGTGCCGCTGGTGAGCGTGAGGCCGCCCGTTCCGGAGATGACGCCCGAAAAGCTGCCCGAGCCGTTGGTCAATGTCAGGCTCTGTCCGCCCATCACCACCGTACCGCTGCCCGACAGCGACGCGATCTGCGGCGCGGTCGTTGTGGTCGAGACGTCCAGGATGCCGTTGTCGACGACGCCGCTCGAACCGGCGATGCTGCCCGACCCGGTCAGCGTGAGGCCGGCGAGGCTGTTGATCGTCGTCGTGCCGGTATAGCTCTCGACGGCGGTCAGGATCGTGGTGCCGCTGAGCTGGGTGACGCCGCCGCTGCCGGAGATCGTGCCGCCGAACGCGACCGTATCGGTACGGCCGAAGGCCAGCGTGCCGTTGTCCACGACGTTGCCCACGATCGCGCCGCTGGTGCCGCCATTGCCGATCTGCAGGGTCCCGGCCGCGATCGTGGTGCCGCCGTTATAGGTGTTGGCGCCCGTCAGGATGGTGGTGCCGGAACCCGTCTGCGCCACGGCGCCCGTTCCCGAGATCGCGCCGGAGAAGGCGAGCGTTCCCTGATCGTTGAAGGCCAGGACGCCATTGTCGATCACGTCACCGACGATCGAACCGCCGGAAAAGCCGTTGCCGATCTGCAGGGTGCCGGCGGCGATGAGCGTGCCGCCGGTGTAGCTGTTCGTGCCCGACAGAACCTGCGTCCCGCCCGCGACGATCAATTTGCCCGTGCCCGAGATCGCGCCCGAGAACGTCGTGGCCGCGTTGGACAATTCGAGGTTCTCGCCGCCGAGGACGACGGTGCCGGAACCGGCGAGCGAAGCGATCTCGACCGTCGGACCCGCCGTGACGTTCGAGATGTCGAAGATGCCCGAATCGGAAACCGTCGTGGCGGTCGACAGGCTGCCGGCGCCCGAAAGCGCGAGCTTGCCGCCCGAAATCGACGTCAGACCCGTGTAGCTGTTGGCGGCGGTGAGGGTTTCGATGCCGCCGCTCACCGTCAATCCGCCGCCGCCCGAAATCGTGCCGGAGAAGGTATCGGCCGCACCGGTCAGGGCGAGCGTGTTGGTGCCCAGAACCACCGTGCCGCTTCCGCCCAGCGACGTTGTGAACGCCGTCGATTGGAACCCGTTGTTCGGGATGGCGGAGATGTCGAGGATCGCATTGTCGACGACGCGCGAGCCGATAAGGCCGTTCGCGTTCGACACGATCAGCGTCCCGCCCGAGATCGTGGTGACGCCGGTGAACGAGTTGGTGCCGGACAATGTCTGGTTGCCGCCCAACAGGACAAGACCGCCCGATCCCGAGATCGCGCCCGCGAAAATCCCCGACGCATGGGTGATCGTCAGATTGACGGGCCCGAGCAGGATCGTGCCCGAGCCGGACAGCGATGCGACGGACGTGCCGCCCGTCGTCGCCGAGACGTCGAACACGCCGTTGTCCGTCAGGCCGCTGGAGCTCGCGATGGAGCCGTTGCCCGCCAGCACCAAGGTGCCCGCCGTGATCGTCGTCGTGCCCGTATAGGTCTGAGCGGCCGAAATGGTCGTCGTGCCGCTGATCTGCGCGAGGTTTCCCGATCCCGAGACGACGCCCTGCATGGCGACTGTGCCGGCGCCGCTGGTGACGAACGCGACGGTGCCGTTGTCGGTGATGTTGTAGGCGACCGTCGGCGAGCCAAGCTCCAGCGTGCCGGCATTGACTGTCGTCGATCCGGTATAGGTGTTGGCGCCGGAGAGAAGCTCGGTGCCGCCGTTGAGGACCAGGCCGCCGCTTCCGGTGATGACGCCGGAGAACGTGCCGGTGGCCGCGGTGAGCGTCAGGGTCGATCCGCCGAGCTGGACCGTGCCGGCGCCCGAGAGCGATGCGATCGACGTGCCGCCGGTCGCGGAGATGTCGAACGTGCCGGTATCGGCGACGCTGGAATGGGAAATGCTGCCGGTCGCCGACAGCGCCAGCGTGCCCGCACCGATCGTCGTCGTTCCGCTGAACGTATCGGCCGCCGTCAGGGTCAAGATACCGGTTCCAAACTGGCTGAGATTGCCCGTTCCGGTGATCAGGCCGCCGAAGCTGATATTGTCGCTGCGATCGAATGCGAGCGTGCCCGCGTCGGCGACGTTGCCGACGATCGATCCCGTCGTGCCGCTGGAGCCGATCTGCAGCGTGCCGACGGTGACGGTCGTTCCGCCCGTATAGGTGTTGGCGCCGCTGAGCACCTCGGTTCCACCGATGACCGCCAGGCCGCCCGTGCCGGAAATCGTGCCGGAAAACACCTGCGTGGCGGAGGTGATGGTCAGCGTCTGCGCGCCCAGGGACACGGCTCCCGCCCCACCGAGGGAGACGATGGACGCGCCGCTCGAGGTCGCGGAGATATCGAATGTTCCGTTGTCCGTGAGGGTGATCGAATCCGCGATCGTGCCGGTGCCGGAAAGCGACAGCGACGCGCCGGTGTTGATCGTGGTGCCGCCGGAGTAGGTGTTGCCGCTATTGGTGAGCGTGACATTGCCGCCACCGACGCTGTCGGTGAAGATCAGCGGCCCGACACCGGAGAAGAGGCCGCTCATCGTGACCGCGTGGGCGTCTTCGTCGATGGTGTTGGTCGCGACGTCTTCGACCGTGAAGTTGTTGCTCAGGGCGGTTGCCGAATCGAGCTTCAGCGTGCCGCCCTTTAGGGCAACCGCGCCGCTCAGGTTGGACGCGTTGACCGTCGCTCCCGTCGAGATGTCGGTGGCGGCCGCCGGACCAAGCGTGGCCAGCACGACGCACAGGCCCGAGGAGGCGCGCAAGCCGAGCCTGAACGCGGATTGCCGCGCCGCGCGTGACGGGCGCGCGGCCGAACCGATGAAATTCCGATGCTGCACGGATGCCCCGATCTTTGCCTGTCGATGGTGGCGCAAACTAGGAAGTAGACATTGTCCAGTTGTGTCAAGCTTGTACCAATGTTGCTCCGACTCCCAACGGATTTGTAAGGTTGCGGACAGGAAGTCGTCGCCCGCTTCGGCGCGAACATTACGGCACTGTAAAGGTTTGGCGGCGCGGCCGTCAATTTACCATGGCTATGCAGGCAGCCTCAGTCCGGACAAGCGCCATCCCCTCGCGCGCATGCGCCGACGGTCACGTCGCGCGCCAACGACTCTGCATGACCGCGCCGCGCGATCTCTCGCCGCATCGGACTGCCTCTGGCGTACGGATTTTCAAGAAGACGAGATGGTGCCCAGGGACAGAATCGAACTGCCGACACGTGGATTTTCAATCCACTGCTCTACCGACTGAGCTACCTGGGCATACCGGCAAGGCCGGGTCTTTTAGGCGAGTGCCGCTGCCCTGTCCAGCGGGCCGAAAGTTAATGCAATTCAGGGTCTTGGGAGGCCTCCGGCGCGTCGATATCGACGTCCAGCGGCGCACCGGGGATGACATATTCCCCTTTGAGCCAGCGGCCCAGATCGATGTCGGCGCAACGCTTGGAGCAGAAGGGGCGAAACTGGACATCGCGGCCTTTGCCGCAAATGGGGCAGGAGCCGCCGCCGCTAGAGGGTACCGACATCGAACCCCTCGCGCGCATAGGCGGCGCTCACTTCGAAGCTGACGCGCGCGGCGCCGCGGCGGGCGAGCGCGGCGCGCACCTCCTCGCCATGATCCTCGAGCCAGCGAACGACTTCCTCCGACGCACGCACGCAGACCGCCTTGCCGGGTGCCGCGGCGGCGGAGCGTTCCACGCCGCGGATGATCTCGAGCGCCACGGCCTCGCGCGTGCGCTTGCGCCCTTGGCCCGAGCAGGAACGGCAGCATTCGCTCATGAGCTTGACCAAGGGATCGCGCACCCGCTTGCGCGTGATCTCGACCAGGCCGAATTCCGACATCGGCGAGATTTGCGTCGGGGTGTGGTCCTTGGACAGGCTCTCGGCCAGCGTGTCGAGCACGCGCTCGACATGCGCCGCTTCGCCCAGATGGATGAAGTCGACGACGATCAGCCCGCCGATGCCGCGCAGGCGCACCTGGCGGCCGATCTCGTCCGCGGCTTCAAGGTTGACCGTGAGGCTGGTCTCTTCCAGTCCGGTCGAGGCGGTGAAGCTGCCGGAGTTCACGTCGACGGCGGTCAACGCCTCGGTGCCTTCGATGGTGATCCAGCCGCCGGACGGCAGCGGTACCTTGGGCACGGTCAGCCGCGCGATCTCCTCCTCGATGCCGTACGCGTCGAACAAGGTGCCGGGTCCGGCGAACAGCTCGACCTTGGCTTCGGCTTCCGGCATGGCGCGGCGGCAATAGGCGCGCGCCGCTTCCACCGCCGCGGCATCGTCGATCACCACTTTGCTCGTCGTGCCGCGCACCGTGTCGCGCATCGTGCGCTCGACCGGATCGAGATCCTGATAGAGCGTGGCCGGCGACCGCGCCGACTGCCGCTTGGCGATCACGGGCCGCCACGCCTCGGCAAGACGTTCGGCGTCTTCCTTCAGATCGGCGAGCGCCGCCTCGCTTGCCGCGGTGCGCAGGATATAGCCCGCCCCGGGCACGAGACGGTCGCCGCCCTCGGCAATCATCTTTTCGCCGAGCGCAAGCATGCGCTCGCGTTCTCCTTCTTCCTCGATGCGGCGCGACAGCGCGACGCCCGGCGTGTTGGGCACCAGCACCGCGAGCCGTCCGGGAATGGTGATGTTCGCCGACAGGCGCGCGCCCTTGTCGCCGATCGGGTCCTTCACCACCTGGACGAGGATTTCCTCGCCTTCGTGCACGCATTCGCTGATGCGCGGCAGCCGTTCCTCGTCGAAGCCGGGAAGGTCGGCCAGACAGCGCGCCTCGCGCGCGCCCAAAAATCCGGCGCGTTCGAGACCGACGTCGACGAAGGCCGCCTGCATGCCCGGCAGCACGCGCTGCACGCGGCCCAGGATGATATTGCCGATCAGGCTGTGCCCGGCGCGGCCGTCCGCTTTCTTGCGCGGCCCGTCGTCGAGCCCGATGGTCCGCTCGAGGGTAAGATCCTGAAGCCGGCCGTCCTCGACGACGGCGACGCGAATTTCCCCGGCTCCTGCGTTGATCAGGACATCCTTCTGCATACCGTGCTCAGGCGATAGCGACGGTGAACGCTAACACGGATAGCCGCAGCTTCGAAGCAGGGAGATGGTCTCGCGCAGGGGCAGCCCCACCACATTGGAATAGGAACCGCTCATCTGGCGCACGAAGCTTTCCGCGCGCCCCTGCACCGCGTAACCGCCCGCCTTGCCGAGGCCTTCGCCGCAGCGCACATAAGCCGCGATCGCGACCGCATCGAGCCGGTCGAAGGCGAGCCGCGTCTCGACCGTCCGTGTGCGGAGCTTGCCGTCGACTCCAAGCGCCGCGACGGCGGTCACGACGCGATGGGCGCGGCCGGATAATAAAGTGAGGCAGTCATGGACCTGCGCCGGGTCTGCCGCCTTGGGCAGGATGCGGCGGCCGACCGAAACCACGGTATCGGCGGCGAGAATGACGGCGGGTCCCTCATGCCACCCCGCCGCCACGGCGCGCGCCTTCGCGGCTGCGAGGCGCCGCGCATAGGGTTGGGGGCGTTCGTCCTTCAGACTGGTTTCGTCGATGCCGGCGGAGCGGACCGCGTGCGGCACGATCCCGACCTGGGCCAGCAGGGCCAGCCGGCGCGGGCTTTCGCTCGCCAAGACGAGCGGCAAGGGCTCACTTGAAGCGATAGGTGATGCGCCCCTTGGTGAGGTCATAGGGCGTCATCTCCACCATGACCTTGTCGCCCGTGAGCACGCTGATGCGGTTCTTGCGCATCTTGCCGGCCGTATGGGCGATGATCTCGTGGCCGTTCTGCAGCATGACTCGAAACGTCGCGTTGGGCAGCCGCTCGCTCACCGTGCCCTCGAATTCGAGTAGTTCTTCCTTCGCCATTCGTCCTCTGATGGTTGGCAGGGTGGGGGAAATGCCACCGAAACGCCCGAAAAGCAAGGTTTCTCAATGGGTCTTCCCCATCCCGGCGCCGCCGGGGAGAGGAAGGGGGCGCCTTCAGGTATCGGCCGCCTGCTTTTCGGCGAAACGGTCCTTGATTCGCCGCAAGATTCCGTCGCGCACGGTGCGGAAGGCGTCCAGGCGCTGCTCGCGCGAGCCTTCGACGAGGGTGGGATCCAGCGTCGGCCAATACTCGATCTCGATGGCCGAGGTGTGGGCGAGATCGACGGCGCGGTGCTGCGCCTCGGGCGAGAGCGTGACGCAAAGGTCGAACATCGACGAATCCTCCATCTCCTCGAAGGTCTTGGGGCGGTATTTGCCGATCTCGATGCCGAGTTCCTCCATGACCTCGACCGTCATGGGGTCGATCTCGCCGGCGCGCACGCCGGCCGCATCGACGTAGACGAACTTGCCGAACAGATGCTTCATCAGCGCCAGCGCCATCACGCTGCGCACCGAATTCATGGTGCAGGCAAACAGGACGGCGCCCGGCAGGTCCTCGCCATGCGGCCCCCGCATCGCGCTCAGACTTTCAGATGCAGGACGCAGATCAAGGTGAAGATGCGCCGCGCCGTGTCGTGGTCGATCTCGATCTTGCCCTTCAACCGTTCCTGCAAAAGCTTGGATCCCTCGTCGTGCAGGCCGCGGCGGCCCATGTCGAGCGCTTCGATCTGCGAAGGCGGCGCGGCGCGGATCGCCTTGTAATAGCTCTCGCAGATCAGGAAGTAGTCCTTGATCACGCGGCGGAACGGGGTCAGCGACAGCATCACCTTGCCGTGGTGCGAGCCGTCTTCGAGGCGGATGTCGAAGGTGAGACGGTTCTCCTCGATGCCGAGTTCGAGACGATAGGGTCCGCCATGCGAGCCCTCGGGACGAAAGCTGTTGGTCTCCAACAGGTCGTAGATCGCGATGTCGCGCTCCTGCTCGATCTCGCGCGTACGTCGGACGATGGAGCGTTCGTCGAGCGTGATCTCACAGAGGCGGAAGTCGCCGGCGGGGGCCATGAATCAGCGCGGCCTGTTGAGGCGCGCGGCAACGGAGCGGGCGTGCGCGTCGAGCCCCTCGGCTTCGGCCAGCGTGATCGCGTCCGGCCCGATCGTCGCGATGGCGGCGGGGTCGCAATGCAGCAGCGTGGTGCGCTTCAGGAAGTCGAGCACCGAAAGGCCCGAGGAGAAGCGCGCCGTGCGCGAGGTCGGCAGCACATGATTTGGGCCGGCGATGTAGTCGCCCATCGCCTCGGGCGTGTGGCGGCCGAGGAAGATCGCGCCGGCATGACGGACTTGGCCGAGGATGCGCTCCGGCTCGGCGGTGGCGATCTCCAGATGTTCCGGCGCAAGCCGGTCCACCAGCGCCGCCGCGTCGTCCAGCTTGGCGACGACGATGACCGCGCCGTAGTCGTTCCAACTCGCGCGCGCGATCTTCTCGCGCGGCAGGAGCGCCAGAGCGCGCTCGACCGCCGCTTCGACCTTGTCGGCGAAGGCGGCATCGTCGGTGATGAGGATGCTCTGCGACGAGGCGTCGTGTTCGGCCTGGCTGAGCAGATCGGCGGCGATCCAGTCCGGATTGTTGGCGCCGTCGGCGACCACCAGGATTTCCGAAGGCCCGGCGACGGAGTCGATGCCGACCTTGCCGAACACCTCGCGCTTGGCGGCGGCGACATAGGCGTTGCCGGGGCCCACGATCTTGTCGACCGCCGCGATGGTCTTGGTGCCGAAAGCCAGCGCCGCGACCGCCTGGGCGCCGCCGACGCGATAGATCTCCGCGATTCCGGCGCGCTTGGCGGCCGCCAGGACCAGCGGATTGATCGTGCCGCCGCTGGCCGGCGTCACCATCACGATGCGCGCCACGCCGGCGACGCGCGCCGGGATCGCGTTCATCAGGACCGAGCTCGGATAGGACGCTGTGCCGCCGGGCACGTAAAGGCCGACGCTGTCCAGCGCCGTCCAGCGCCAACCGAGCTGGGCGCCGATCGCATCCGTATACCACTCGTCCTTCGGCAATTGGCGGCGGTGATAATCCTCGATCCGCCGGGCGGCCACGGCGAGCGCATCGAGCGCGGCCTTGGAGCACTGCGCCTCAGCCGCATCGATCTCGTCGGTACGAAGCCGCAGCGTGGCCGGCGATAACTCCGCCTTGTCGAATTTTCTGGTGAGTTCGATCAGCGCCGCGTCGCCGCGCGCGCGCACATCGACGATGATCGACCGCACCGCGGCGGCGACATCTTCCTCTTCTTCGCGCTTGGCGTTCAGAAGAGCGTCGAACGCGCCTGCGAAATCGGGCGCCTGTGCGTCGAGCCGCCGTGCCATGGTCAGGTGTCTTCGTGCTCGGGCCGGCCGCGCGCCGCCCACACGCCGCTCACATCGGAGAGCGCCACGTCGAGGCATTCGACGTCCAGCCTGAGCGTGCCGCCGCCGGCGAAGACAAGTTCGATCGCACCCCCCGGATCTTCCGCGCCGTTCGGCGTGAAGCGGATGGCCAGCAGCGAGACGACGGCGTCGGGCGCGCCGCGCTTCAGGTTATGTGACTTGACCGAGAGCACGCCCTCGAAATGCAGGCCCGCGCGCACGCGCAGATCGCCTTGCCGGACGTCGCTCTCCCAGCGGAAGCGGTTGAACAGCGCGACGAAGCGGCGGCGCCTCGGGAGATAGACGAGGTCCTTCATTTGCGCGACCGCGTCCTGCAGCCGCGCGGAAATCACTTCCAGATCGGCCGCATCCTCGGCCGTCAGCGTCAGGCCTGGGTTCATGCCGAAAGCCGCTCGATATCCGCCCCCACGCCGCAGAGCTTTTCCTCCAGGCGCTCGAAGCCGCGGTCGAGGTGATAGACGCGGTTCACCATCGTATCGCCCTCCGCGATCAGGCCGGCCAGCACCAGGCTGACCGAGGCGCGCAAATCCGTCGCCATGACGGGCGCACCCTTGAGCTTATCGACGCCGGTGACAATGGCCGTGTCGCCCTCGACCTTGATGTCGGCGCCCATGCGCAGAAGTTCCGGCACATGCATGAAGCGATTCTCGAACACCGTCTCGCGGATGTTGCTGACGCCGCCGGCGACCGCCATCAGCGCCATGAACTGCGCCTGCAGGTCGGTCGGAAAGGCGGGATAGATCCCGGTCGTCATGTCGACGGCACTGGGCCGCACGCCGTTGCGATGGATCGCGACGCCGCGATTGGTCTCCGTCACCTCGGTGCCGATCTGGCGCAGCAGATCGAAGAGCATGACATTGGAGTCGGTCCGCGCGCCCAGCAGTTCGACCTCGCCGCCGGCGATGGCCGTGGCGATGGCATAGGTCCCGGTCTCGATGCGGTCCGGCATCACGGCGTATTCGGCCCCGTGCAGACGATCGACGCCGTCGATCGTGATCTGCGACGTGCCCAGGCCCCCGATCTGCGCGCCGATGGCCTGAAGGAACCGGCCCAGATCGACGATCTCCGGTTCGCGCGCCGCGTTCTTGAGAACCGTCTGCCCCTTGGCGAGCGTCGCGGCCATCATCATCGTTTCGGTGGCGCCCACGGAGGCGCGCGGCACCGTGAAGGTCGTGCCCTTGAGGCCGGCGCCGGCATCGGCGACGACATAGCCGTCTTCGAGATCGATGCGGGCGCCCATCGCCTTCAGGCCCTGGATGTGAAAATCGACCGGCCGCGCGCCGATGGCGCAGCCGCCGGGCAGCGACACCTTGGCCGTGCCGTGGCGCGCCAGAAGCGGCCCGGTCACCTGAAAGCTCGCGCGCATCTTGCGCACGATGTCGTAGGGCGCGAGCGCCGATTCGATCGTGGCGGCGTGCAGGCGGATGGTGTCGCTGCTGCCCAGTCCGTTGCCGCGCCGGATGTTGAGATTGACGCCGAACTGCATCACCAGATCGGCCATGGCGTCGACATCGGCCAGGCGCGGCACGTTGCGGATGGTCACGGGCTGATCGGTGAGGATCGCCGCCGCCATGAGCTTGAGCGCCGAATTCTTGGCGCCGCCGATGGGAATCTCACCCTTGAGGCGGTTGCCGCCCCGTACGCGAATTCTGTCCATTGTCCCTCTGATGCGGCACGTGGCCGCCAAGCGATCCTTTTAGCGCGGACCATCCGCGTCGAACAGGCACGCCCGGCCGCGAAGTTAATCGGCCTTCTTGGCCGGATTCGGGCGCGGCGCGGCGGCGGGTGCCGGCGGCGGTTTCGAGGTCCGGCGGGCAGCCGACTTGCGCCGCTTCAGGTTCTCCCGCAAGGCGGCGGCGAGCCGTTCCTCGCGGGTCTGGGGTGTCTTGGCCATGTGTCCGATCGGCTCTTTCCCTTTGCCGTGGGGTTGGCTATAGCAGCCGTCCTTTCGGGCCGGTCCAAGGCCTTGGGATGCCGGAGTAGCGTAGTGGTAGCGCAACCCCTTGGTAAGGGGTAGGTCGAGAGTTCAATTCTCTCCTCCGGCACCATCCTACGCTGCGCAGCAGCGGAGGATGGTGTCCTCCGAAGCGCGCAGCGCGTAGGAGGACGTGCCCGACATCGCGCAGCTTCGGATGGCAGGCCACGCGGGTTGCCGCCCGTCGCTACGCTGCCGCTTGCGACCCCATCGCGCGCCGCGGCTGGTTCAGGGTTTCTGGCCCCAGGCGCAATAGTGTGTCGCGCTGATCGCCCGAAATGCCGGACGCTGGATTTCCTCCAGCAGCCAATCGGCATCCGCAGCGCTCGCCCGGCCTTCCGAAACCGCCCGCGGCCCAATCTTCTCGAAGGTCTTCAGGAAGACAGACGGCCGCTCGCCGGCGCCGGTCCACTCCGAGGTCCAGCCCTGAAGGCGGACGTTGACGAGCCCGGCGGCGCGCAGCATGCCGGCAAGCGAAAGGCCCAATGCCGCGTGATAGCCATGCGCCTGCATGGTCGCGATGAAGGCACGATAGACGCGCTCAAAGCGTCCCGGATCATCGCAATTGCTGTGCATGGTCGATGTCAGGTCCGCGTCTTCCACGACGACCCACCCGCCCGAGCGGGTCGCGCGCACCAGCCTCGCGAGCACATCGTCCGGCGCGGGAAGATGTTCCAGGACTTTTCTGGCATGCACGAGATCGTATGCACCGTCTTCCAGCGGATCGGTTCGGATGTCGTGCCTGCGGATTTCCATGTTCGCTTGCGGTGCGCCGATGAGATCGGTTTCCAGATCGGTCGCGACCACCAGGCCGGACGGTCCCACCGCTTCGCCGAGCCAGCGCGCTATCGATCCCGCGCCGGCACCGATCTCAAGACAGCGCCAGCCGGGACTGACGCCCACCATGCGCAGACAAGCGACCGTGTAGTCGTCGAGACTGCCTTCGATGGCGGCCAGTCGCTCCCGCTCGGGGCCCCAGCTATGCGCGTAGAGGTACGCCATGGATCGATCCCTCCTGGGCCGACAGCCACCTCGAAAACCTACACCCGCCGGCGCCTCAGGTCAGCAGCAGGAGCCGGTAGCCGACGCCGGGTTCGGTCACCAGCACATGCGGCGCACCCTCCGGCTCCAGCTTCTGGCGCACCTGGCGCATCAGCACGCGCAGATATTGCACGTCTTCGACATGGGCCGGCCCCCAGACCTCGGCCAGGAGCTGGTGATGGGTCACGACCTTGCCGGCATGGGCGACCAGGAAGCGCAGCAGGCTGTATTCCTTGGGCGACAGATGCACCTCGGTGTCGCCGAGTTTCACCCGGCGGTGGACCAGATCGACGGAGAGTTGGCCGGTATGAAAAATCGGCGCCTCGCCGCCGGACTGCAGACCATGGCGCAGCGCCGCTTTCAGGCGCGCCAGCAGTTCGGCCATGTCGAAGGGCTTGGTGACGAAATCGTCGGCGCCCAGTTCCAGGGCGCGAACCTTGCCCTCCACATCGCTGCGCGCCGACAGCACCAGGATCGGCGTCAAGGCTTCCGCCCGGATGGCCTGGATGATCGAAAAGCCGTCCTGGTCCGGCAGGCCCAGATCGAGGATCACCGCGTCCGGCTTGATCTTGGCGAAGAACTTGAGCGCGTCTGCGGCGGTCATGGCCTCGATGCAGTCATAGCCGTGCGGCGGCAGGCCGGCGCGCAGGAAGCGCTGGATCTGCGGTTCGTCGTCGACGACGAGGATCCTGGGCAGTTTATGGGTCATTCCGACGGGCTCTGCGCGATGGGAAGGGTCAAGGTCATGACGGCGCCGCTGCGATCGGGACGGTTGGCCGCATCGAGCCGGCCGCCAAAGGCCTCGACGAAGCCGCGCGCGACGGCGAGGCCAAGACCCGTGCCGGCGACGCGGCTGTCGGCCGCCTTGGCGCGGTAGAACTTGTCGAAGATGTTCGGCAACGCATCCGGCGGGATGCCCACGCCCTCGTCCTCGACCGCGACGAACACGACGTCGCCCTGGCGGCGCGCGCGCACGGCAATGGCCGAGCCCGGCGGCGAATATTTCGCGGCGTTGTCGAGCAGGTTGGCCAAGGCCTGTTCGAGCAGCACGGGATCGACCATGACCTGCGGCAGGTCGGCAGGAATGTCGCGCACGATGCGATGCTGCGCCAGCGGCCGCGCCAGCCGCTTGCACGAGACATCCACAAGATCGGCGACTTCGGAGCTTTCCGGCTTGACGCCCAGCGCGCCGGCTTCCAGCCGCGACATGTCCAGCAGATTGCCGACGAAGCGGTCCAGGCGCTCGGCCTCGTCGCGCACGGTCGACAGAAGCTCGACGGTCTGCTCCGGCGTGTAGAGCGCGCGGTTCGTCAGCAGCGACGTCGCGGCGCCCAGGATCGAGGCCAGCGGCGTGCGCAGATCGTGCGACAGCGAGGTCAGCATGGCGACGCGCAGCTTGTCGGCCTCGACGAGCACCTGCGCCGCGTTGACGCGCTCCACCAGTTCGGAGCGTTCGATGGCCAGCGCCGTCTGGTCGATCAGCGAATCCAGGAGTCTGCGTTCGTCGGGCGTGAACAGCGCCTTGTCGTCCAGCCGCTGCAGACCGAGAACGCCGACCAGGCCCTGCCCCGTGCGCATCGGCAGGAACAGGCGCTTGGTGCCCGGCAGCGTCTCGGCATTGCGGCCGGCCGCGGCGTTCTTCTCCCACGACCAGGTCGCGGCCGCGAGATCTTGCGCGTCGAGTTCGTCCTCCGGCGGATAGCCGGCGCGGATCTCCAGCCGCCTTGTCTCGCGATTGGGCAGCAGCACGACGACATTGGCCTTCAGCATGGAGAATATCTGATAGGTCGCGGCCCACAGGATGTCGTCCAGCCGCGCGATGCCGGCGAGCTTGCCGGTGAAGCGATACAGATCGCTGGCGATCGCGGCGCGCGCCGAGGCGAGATCGGCCTGCTGGCGCACCCGCGCCGTCAGATTGCCGGCGGTCACCGCCACCAGCAGCAGGACCGCGAAGGAGAAGAAGTTGTTGGGATCGGCGATGGTGAACGTATAGAGCGGCGGCAGGAAAAAGAAGTTGTAGGTGAGCCCGGCGACGAAGGCTGTGAAGAGCGCGGGCCGAAGCCCGAACGAAACCGCGCTGAGCAGCACCGGGACCAGGAACAGCAGATCGGTGCTGCCCAGTGCCTGCGGCAGAACAGCGATGAGCGCCCAGGCAAGACCGGCGGTGACGGCAACGCCCAGGCTGCTCAGGCCGAAGTCGCGCCAGGCGACGACACCCGCATCGGCGCGGGTCTTGACGGATTTGGGCGCGACCGCATCGCCCTCGGCGAGCACGGCCGTGACGCTGATCGCCCCGCTGTTGCGCATCAGATCGCGCACCACCGAGCCGTAGACGAACTCGAACCAGCGCGAGCGTTCCGACTTGCCGATCAGGATCTGGGTGACGTTGTTCTTGCGGGCATAGTCGAGGACGGTCTGGGCGATGTCGCGGCCGGGCAGCGTCATGGTCTCGGCGCCGAGGCGCTGCGCCAGCCTCAGCGTGTCGGCGACGCGGTCTTTCTCCACCTCGCTCAGGCTCAAGTGACGCGGGCTTTCGACGTAGAGCGCGGTCCAACTTGCCTTGAGATTGTCGGCGGCGCGGCGCGCGCGGCGCACCAGCTCCGCCGAGGAGGGGTGCTCGTTGACGCAGATCAGGATGTGCTCGCCCGCCGCCCAGGGCCCGCCGATGGCATGCGCCTGCATGTAATCGGTCATGTCGCGGTCGACACGCTGCGCGGTCTTGCGCAAGGCGAGTTCGCGCAACGCCGTCAGATTGCCGGGCGAAAAGAAATGCCGCAGCGCCCGTTCGGCCTGCGCCTTGACGTAGACCTTGCCCTCTTTCAGGCGCTGCAGCAGATCGTCGGCCGTCGTATCGACCAGCTCGATCTCGTCGGCCGCGTCGAGGATTTCGTCGGGCACCGTCTCGCGCACGCGGATGCGCGTGATCTGCGCGATGACGTCGTTCAGGCTTTCGATGTGCTGGATGTTGACCGTCGTGTAGACGTCGATGCCGGCGGCGAGCAGTTCCTCGACATCGAGATAGCGCTTGGGATGGCGGCTGCCCTCGGCATTGGTGTGGGCGAGTTCATCGACCAGCACGAGCTTGGGCTTGCGCTGGAGGACGGCGTCGAGATCCATCTCCGCGATGACATGGCCCTTGTAGAGCGAGCGCCGCTTGGGGATCGTCTCGAACCCCTTGGTCAGCGCGTCGGTCTCGACGCGGCCATGGGTCTCCACCACCCCGATGACGACATCCACGCCGTCGAGCCGGCGCTGGCGCGCCTGGGTGAGCATCTCATAGGTCTTGCCGACGCCCGGCGCCGCGCCCAGGAAGATCTTGAGCCGGCCGCGGCCTTCCTTCTTGGCCGCCTCTAGTAAGGCTTCTGGCGAGGGACGGTCTTCGGTGCGGACGGCCATGCGGCCATGATAGCTCAGTGCGCCGCCGCCTGCATCGCATCAAGCGCCAGATTGAGCTTGAGCACGTTGACATGCGGCTCGCCGATCACACCCAGCACGCGGCCCTCGATGTGGTCGGCCACCAGCTTGCGCACCGCGTCCTCGGGCAGATGGCGCGCCTTGGCGACACGAGGCACCTGGAAATAGGCGCCGGCGGGCGTGATGTCCGGGTCGAGGCCGCTGGCGGAGGTCGTGACCAGATCGACCGGCACGGGTACGCCCGGGTTTTCCTTCTGCAACGTCGCGGCGTCGCCCGCGACGCGCTTGATCAGCGCCTTGGAGGTCGGGCCGAGATTGGAGCCGGACGAGTTGGCGGCGTCGTAGCCGTTGCCGGCGGCCGAGGGGCGGCCGTGGAAATACTTCGCCGAGGTGAAGGTCTGGCCGAGCAGTTCGGAGCCGACCGTCTTGCCCGCGACGGTGACCAAGCTGCCATTGGCCTGATGCGGAAACAGAAGCTGGGCGAGCCCGGTCATGCCGAGCGGATAGGCAAAGCCCGTCAGGATCGTCATCAGGACGATCATGAGGATGGCGGGGCGAAGATGGCGGATCATGGTGGAGGCCTCCTTAAATCAGGCCGGTCGCAGTGACGAACAGATCGATCAGCTTGATGCCGACAAAGGGAACGATGATGCCGCCGATACCGTAGATCATCAGATTGCGCCGCAGAAGCGCCGCCGCACCGACCGCGCGATAGGCGACGCCGCGCAAGGCGAGCGGGATGAGCACGATGATGATGAGCGCGTTGAAGATGATGGCGGAGAGGATGGCGCTCTGCGGCGAATGCAGGCCCATGACGTTGAGCGCCTGAAGCTGCGGATAGAAGGCGACGAACATCGCCGGGATGATGGCGAAATACTTCGCCACGTCGTTGGCGATGGAGAAGGTCGTCAGCGCGCCGCGGGTGATGAGGAGCTGCTTGCCGATCTCCACGATCTCGATGAGCTTGGTCGGGTCGCTGTCCAGATCGACCATGTTGCCGGCCTCGCGCGCCGCCATGGTGCCGGTGTTCATTGCCACGCCGACATCGGCCTGGGCCAGCGCCGGCGCGTCGTTGGTGCCGTCGCCGCACATCGCGACCAGCTTGCCCAGGGCCTGCTCGTCGCGGATGAGCTTGAGCTTGTCCTCGGGCTTGGCCTGGGCGAGAAAATCGTCGACGCCCGACTCGGCGGCGATGGCGGCGGCCGTGAGAGGATTGTCGCCGGTGATCATCACCGTGCGGATGCCCATCTTGCGCAGCGCCGCGAAGCGCTCGCGGATGCCGCCCTTGACGATGTCTTTGAGGTGAATGACGCCCAGGAGTTTGCCGTCCTTGGCGACGGCCAGCGGCGTGCCGCCGGACTTGGCGATGCGCTCGGAGAGTGACATGAGCTGCTGCGCCTGGTCGGCGCCGACCGCCTGGAGCGCCGCCGCGGCGGCCGCGTCCTTTCCGCTGCCCAGCGGAATCCCCTTCTGCGCGCGGACGTAGTCCAGCACGGCGTCGACGGCGCCCTTGCGGATCGACGAGCCTTCGACGTCGATGCCGCTGATGCGGGTCTGCGCCGAGAAGGGGATGAAGTTGGCCTGCATCGGCGCCATGTCGCGGCCGCGGATGCCGTATTTCTCCTTCGCCAGCACGACGATGGAGCGGCCTTCCGGCGTCTCGTCCGACAGAGAGGAAAGCTGCGCCGCATCGGCCAGATCGCGCGGCTCGACGCCGGTAAGGGCGAGGAACTCGGTGGCCTGGCGGTTTCCGAGCGTGATGGTGCCGGTCTTGTCGAGCAGCAGCGTATCGACGTCGCCGGCAGCCTCGACAGCGCGGCCGGACATCGCAAGCACGTTGAAGCGCACCAGCCGGTCCATGCCGGCGATGCCGATGGCGGAAAGCAGCGCGCCGATGGTGGTGGGGATCAGCGTCACGAACAGCGCGACCAGGACCAGGACCGAGATCGAGCCGCCGGCATAATGCGCAAAACTCGGGATGGTGGCGACCGCGAAGACGAAGATGATCGTGAGGCCCGCGAGCAGGATGTTAAGCGCGATCTCGTTGGGCGTCTTCTGACGCTCGGCGCCTTCCACCAGCGCGATCATGCGATCGAGGAAGGTGTGGCCCTGGGCGGCGGTGATGCGCACCTTGATCTGGTCGGAGATCACCTGCGTGCCGCCGGTGACGGCGGAGCGGTCGCCGCCGCTTTCGCGGATGACGGGCGCGGATTCGCCGGTGATGGCGGCTTCGTTCACCGATGCGACGCCTTCGATCACCTCGCCGTCGCTGGGGATGAGGTCGCCGGCCTCGACCAGCACGACGTCGCCCTGTTTGAGCTGGGTCGCGGGCACCAGCGACCACTTGCCGTCCTTGGCGAGCAGCTTGGCGGCGGCGTCGGTCTTGGTCTGGCGCAGCGCGGCGGCCTGCGCCTTGCCGCGGCCCTCCGCGACGGCCTCGGCGAAGTTCGCGAACACCACGGTGAACCACAGCCACAAATTGATCTGCAGCGCGAAACCCAGATGCCCCACGCCCGTGAACAGATCGTGGAAGAACAGGATCGTGGTCAGCGTGGCGACGATCTCGACCACGAACATGACCGGATTGGCGATCATGTGGCGCGGATCGAGCTTCTGGAACGATGCCCAGATCGCCGGGATCACGATCTTGGGATCTGTGATCGTGGCGGCGGGCGTACGCTTGTTGAGCTTCTCGATGCCCATCGGTTTATCGGATGTCATGCTCATGACGTTCTGACCTCAATAGGTGGCGCCGGAGAGCATCGCGAAATGCTCGACGATCGGGCCGAGGGCCACGGCCGGGAAGTAGATGAGACCGCCGACGATCAGGATCACGCCGATCAGGAGGCCGACGAACAGGCCTTGGTCGGTCGGGAAGGTACCCGCGGATGGCGGCACGATCTTCTTGGCAGCGAGATTGCCGGCGATGGCAAGCATCGGCACGATCATCAGGAAGCGCCCGATGAACATCGCAAGCCCCAGCGTCGTGTTGTAGAACAGCGTGTTCGCCGTCAGGCCCGCGAAGGCGCTGCCATTGTTGCCGGTCGCCGAAGTGAAGGCGTAGAGAATCTCGCTGAAGCCGTGCGGGCCGGAATTCTCCGGTCCGGCCAGACCGGCGGGCAACACCGCCGCCAGAGCGGTGAAGCCCAGGATCGACATCGGCAGGATGAGGATGGCGAGCATCGCCATCTTGACGTCCTTCGATTCGATCTTCTTGCCGAGATATTCCGGCGTGCGGCCCACCATCAGCCCGGCGATGAACACCGCCAGCACGGCGAAGAGCAGCATGCCGTAGAGGCCCGAGCCGACGCCGCCGAAGATGATCTCGCCCAGCATGATGTTGAACATCGGTACCAGGCCGCCGAGCGGCATCAGGCTGTCGTGCATGGTGTTGACCGCACCGCATGAGGCATCGGTGGTGACCGTGGTGAACAACGCCGAATTGGCGATACCGAAGCGGACGTCCTTGCCTTCCATATTGCCGCCTGCCTGAAGCAGGCTCGGCGCCTGGTCGATGTGGAGCGCCGCGAAGGCCGGATTGCCGGGCGCCTCGGCCGCGTAGACGATGACGACGCCGACCAGGAACAGCAGGCCCATGGCGGCGAAGATCGCCCAACCCTGGCGCTGGTCGCCGACCATGCGGCCGAACAGGTTGGTAAGTGCCGCGCCCAGCGAGAAGATCAGCACGAGCTGGACCAGGTTGGTGATCGCGTTGGGGTTCTCGAAGGGATGGGCGGAGTTGGTGTTGAAGAAGCCGCCGCCATTGGTTCCCATCATCTTGATGACTTCCTGCGAGGCCACCGGGCCCTGCCCGATCGTCTGCACCGCGCCCTCGAGTGTGTGGGCGGCCGTGTAGGGCAGCAGATTCTGCGGCATGCCCTGCCAGACGAAGAACAGGCCGACGACGATGGAGAGCGGCAGCAGGATGTAGAGCGTGCAGCGGGTCATATCGACCCAGAAATTGCCCACCCCCTTGGCGGAGCGGCGCGCGAAACCGCGCACCAGCGCGACGGCGAGCGCGATGCCCGTCGCGGCGGAAAGGAAGTTATGGACCGTCAGCCCCGCCATTTCAACGAGATAGCTCATCGTCGTCTCGGGCACATAGGACTGCCAATTGGTGTTGGTGATGAAGCTGACCGAGGTGTTGAACGCCAGATGCTCGCCGACCGCGGGCAGATGCTGCGGATTGAACGGCAGCACGGCCTGGAGGCGCTGGATCGCGTAGAGCACGACGAAGCCGGCCATGGTGAAGGCCAGCATGGCGACGGCGTAGACCACCCAGTGCTGGTCCTCTTTCTCGTCCACGCCGCTGATGGCGTAGAAGACGCGCTCGATAGGGCGCAGCAGCGGCGTGAGGAAGGTCCGTTCGCCGTTGAACACGCGCGTCAGGTAGCCGCCGAGCGGCTTGGTGATCGCGATGACGATCGCGCAATAGAGCGCGATCTGAAGCCAACCGTTCAGGGTCATGGGAGCACCTTCAGAACCGCTCGGGGCGGATCAGCGCGTAGACGAGATAGACGAGAATGCCGAGCGTGACGATGCCACCCAGCCAATAGTCGAGCATCATGGGTCGCCTCCCTAAAGACGGTCGCAGGCCACGGCGTACAGCATCGCCGCGGCCAGAAAGGCGAGCCCGATCGCGATGAACATTATGTCGAGCATGGAATCACTCCTCGCCCCGCAGGGCACCGAGCCCTCAACTAAGACCTAACGCATAAGAGATCGAGGGGAGATGCGGAACGCAGACATAAGAATTCCATAAGAACGGCGAGGCGACTTTTTGCAATTGCACCTGAGCATTGAGCGCGCTTGGGGCAACGGCAATTTGACCGGCGTCAAGAAAACCTTCGGCGTTCCCGGAGAATTGCGGCCGACTATTTCTCAGGGGACGAATGCGCTCGCCGCCGACGCAAGCGCCGCCGCGACGGCCAACACGAGAAAGACCTCGGCAAGCACCCGGCCCGGCGAAT
>Ga0265320_10000089_pt1 | contig 75254 bp, 108 predicted proteins | sample 4827metaG_FD_202087 | JGI IMG/M metagenome (GOLD analysis project Ga0265320, IMG submission 202087) | Rhizosphere microbial communities from Carex aquatilis grown in University of Washington, Seatle, WA, United States - 4-8-27 metaG | ecosystem: Host-associated > Plants > Roots > Rhizosphere >...
AAAGCAATCCGAGCCGGCGGTAGTCAGCGCGGGTAGGCTCACTTCGGTGAGCGCGGCGTTGGAGCTAAAGCAATACGAGCCGGCGGTAGTCAGCGCGGGTAGGCTCACTTCGGTGAGCGCGGCGTTGTAGCTAAAGCAATCCGAGCCGGCGGTAGTCAGCGCGGGTAGGCTCACTTCGGTGAGCGCGGCGTTGTAGCGAAAGCAATCCGAGCCGGCGGTAGTCAGCGCGGGTAGGCTCACTTCGGTGAGCTTGTCGTTGTAGCGAAAGCAATCCGAGCCGGCGGTAGTCAGCGCGGGTAGGCTCACTTCGGTGAGCGCGGCGTTGGAGCTAAAGCAATACGAGCCGGCGGTAGTCAGCGCGGGTAGGCTCACTTCGGTGAGCGCGGCGTTGTAGCGAAAGCAATACGAGCCGGCGGTAGTCAGCGCGGGTAGGCTCACTTCGGTGAGCTTGTCGTTGTAGCGAAAGCAATCCGAGCCGGCGGTAGTCAGCGCGGGTAGGCTCACTTCGGTGAGCTTGTCGTTGTAGCGAAAGCAATCCGAGCCGGCGGTAGTCAGCGCGGGTAGGCTCACTTCGGTGAGCGCGGCGTTGTAGCTAAAGCAATCCGAGCCTATCTTTTTTACATTCGGTAAAAAGACTTTCACCAAGTCCGTCAAATCATAAAAACATCTGTCTGCTACTTCGATAACTTCAGAGTTTTCAAATACTCCTTTAACTATATCCTCATTGGATACGGTTAGTAAAATTCCTTTTGAGATTTTCATTGTGGGTTAGGGTTTATAATCTTATTGTTGAAAGTACCACGGGCTGTTGTGCTGTTGGTTTATAAGCGGACTGCTCAGGCTTCCTTCCTGTCTGCTTATCTTGATAAGTAGTTTGCTTCTTTTTCTCTGGCAGTGGATAGCCTTTCAACTTCGCCACACGCTGATTAAAATCCGCCCATACTTTCTCATTCAAGAACTCAAAATGGATCGTTCCTTTCTTGTAGGCGCGAATTTTAAAGTAGCCCCAATTAAACCATTGGCCCCATTCTTTTTTAATCCTCACAAGTTCACATCCTGGATACTGACTGATGTCTACATTTTTCAACTCATGCTCTCTCCAGCACTTTTTAATGTTCAAATCCTTGTAGTAAGTATCGAGAACAAAGGCACCATCTTTCATTAAAAAAGTCTCATGGCCGATCAAATGATCAAGTGTGATTTTATCATCGTAGTTATCTCCAGTGATATAACACAAAGCCTTTTGAAGGTCCTCCACCATCTCAAAATTGTGAGATGAGTAATTAGTTTCTATTTCTCCATGCCATCCTACCTTTGTAAGCGATGGCATGATAAACCGCTTCGTCAAAAGATAGTGACTGTTAGTTTTCCATCCTTCAATATTATACCGGTTTTCGTCATGATGTGAGGTAACCTTATCAAAGACTTCCAAAATAGCTTTGTCCAGCCGCGAGCCAGTAGTACCTATAACTATCTCCAACATCTTGTAAATGTTTTTCATAGTGAAAGGCACATTATCCTGCTTCTCAACAAATTTATTAATCTCTTCTTTCAATCCCCGGGTAGTGTGCTTTGTCAAATTTAGTTTGCTAAATATCCACTGCCACCCGTCCTTCTGCATAGATTTTTTAAATTCATTCCGGGCGACTGCTACACCTCCGCGATTAACACTAATACTTAAATCTTGCTTCTTGCTATTGAAGTATCCAGCGGCCATCTCGTTAAGTTTAACCGCCGTCTCTAATTGCTGATCAAAAATTTTAATACTCTCCACGTATCTATTCACTAAATCCCGGACCACGTTGTAACCGATCAATCCGTTTGCCTGTTCTTCTTGTGGATCATCATCCATAAAAAAACCATCAAACTCTTGTTTGTAGTCACTGCCAGGCTTTTGAATTCTCATCAATCCAACGTGCACATCTGTGCGCCTTTCAGCATCCGCGAAGCAATCGCCTAAATCTTCAACCTGTCCATAACTTTCAAGAATTGCGCTTAACTCTTTGCGCTCTTTGGTGTACGTGTTTTTAATCGTCTGCAGATTGCACAGTGCAATTATTTTACATCCATCCGGCGCAATATTATAAGCGTGTAGTATGTGCGCAGCTCCATTACTGAAGGGTGGATTCATCACAATGCAATCAATATGTGAAATTTTATCGCTGTTGAGTTTAAAAAAATCCTCTTCCACAATCCTGCAATGAGTTTGTAAAATCTTAATCAGGTTCTTATCATTCTCACATGCGATCACATCCTTAGCGCCACGCTTCTTCAAAATCTCTACAATGTCACCCTTGCCCGCTGAAGGTTCTAAAAATACTTTACCTTCAATGGCTACACCATCCAGCATTTGATCAATAACATTTGCCGGAGTTGGATAAAAATCTAAGTTGTAATTAAACATAATTTTAAGCGGTTAAAAGTTTAACTCCCTGAACTGTTGCTGCTTCAATAACGCCGGCAGACACTTGGCCATTATTCGCGATATCTGTTTGCTCCAGCCAAAGAACTGTTTTATTAATTTCCTCTCTCAGTCCTGATTTGCCACGATTTTTAATCGCCTCCTCAATCTCTTTCAATCTTGATTTTGGCGCGATCCATCCAGGACCACAACTTAACCGGGGTTGAAATATTAAACCCAGGCCCGAGCGCCCTAAAATATCCTTAATCGGTTTAGTTTCTCCGATCACGGCCAACCCTCTGCCGTATTCGATTATTTGAATAGTGCCCGGTTCTACTTCCACCCTTTCAACATTAGTTTGCTTTATTGGCTCAGGTGCGGTCCCTCCTTCATAGGTTATCGAATAAAAATCTTCAAGGCTTCCACTTCTACCGGTTGCTTGGATACCAATTACTTTGGCTCCTGTAGGTATCGCGGATTTATTCCATATCCGGCGCAAATTATCCCCGCGGTCCCTTTCATCATCATTGGGCCACAATTCCAGCGCTGCAAAGTGTAAAGTTTCTTTGGTTGCTTCGCTCATTGACCGGCTTTCAAATACATATTTACTTTGCGGTATGTCTTCGCGTGAATTGGAGTTTTCGTAAATGTCATCCATTCCATTAAAGTGCCCGAACTGATATTTTCCTGTGTGCTCTTTTACTTGTTCAGTCGTTGGTCCGTCCTCCCAAGAAATATTTACATGATCTCCCATTGAATACCCTTCGCTTGTAACTTTAAATTTAATCCCGGGAAAGGATTGCTTTAACTCCTCCCTAATCGCTTGGGCCGCTTGTGCCTGATTGCTTAACTGTTTGCCTTTCGATTTTTGTTCGGCTTTGTATTCAGCACGCCTATCAAAGTTTGCTTTATAGTTTGCAATAACTTGCGCCCGTTCCTGCTCACTTCTATAATATCTGTAATCAATTGGGTGCGCTGCATTCTCTTTGTAAGTCTTCAAAGAGAAATATTTTCCCTCATCCTTTGACCAGAAAATTAAACCCTTCCAAACTTCTTTTGTATATCCATGGGCCTCGAGGCTTGCAAAGTCTGCAGCCTGTACCCTCAATCGATCTTCTTTTGTTAATAACCTTTTCATAAAAATTTTGCTTTGTCGTTTTCTTCGTCGTTTGATTTAAAAACCTCCACGGCCAACGACAAAGTTAATGCCGTGGAGGAACCCGTTAGGGTTTTATGCATATCGGTTAAGCATTACAGGCATAACCAAAATTATTTTGTTTTCTGTCTTCAATACTCCAGCCTTATTAGGTTCACTCAAATGAAATTCAAAGTTTGCCGGCGCTGATTCGATCACCTTGGCAAGTAGTTTGCCATTAAATCCTATCTCCAAAGGCTTACCTTCCCGCGTGCCTTGGATGTACCCGCCGAACTCATTAATAAAATCCAAGTCTTCAGAAGTAATTTTTAACTTCTCATTGTCACGCAAATCGATACGTATCTGCCAGGTAGTTTTGTTTGCGCAAATCATTGCTTTATCCAACTGTTTCAAAAAGTCCGCTTTCACTCCATGGAATACCGTGGTAGATTTATCGGGAATGACTGAAGGATAATCCGGGTATCTTTCCTCAATGGTACGCGTCACCAGGGTAATATCTCCAAATTCAAAAATTACTTTGCGGTAATCTCCTTTCACCTCTGAAATGTTCAACGTGTGCGGATCTCCTTTTTTAACCTCATAGCCTGACAATATTTTGGCCGCCTTTGCTGAGATATTAAACAGGGTATCGATTCCTTTTTTCTTATTCTTTGCCTTATTCAATTCAGGCACATTAACAACGGCCAACGTGTGCCCGTCCGTTGTGGTAATGTTAAATTTACCTTGGTAGTATCCAAAATTCAAACTTGTCAATGCGGGCCTGAGCTCGTCCGTGCTCACATACTTTAAGAGCGTGCTAAACTCATTGAATATTGCCGAATTAGTTTGTAGTAACTTTTTGCCTTTGCTTTCGATCTTTGGAAAGTCTTCCGTATTATCACCGGCAAACTTCGTGCGGTCCGTCTCGTTACTCAATATCACTGAATACGTGCCCGGGTCAAACTCCAACGTTACCGGCGCAAAATCAAATTTTTTCAACATGTTCAACACTGGAGGCGCCAATAGGCACGCAAAGTCCTCCTTTGATTCTACCTTACCAATATCTTTGATCAGGGTATTTTGTAGGTCCGTGGCAGTTACCCGGGCCCAACCTCCTTTTACTTCCAGCAACCAGTTTTCGAGAATTGGTATAACTGGATTGTTGGTGATTACCTTTTTTGTTTCTGTCAATGCAGATACAAGTTTGTCTGAATTAATAATTGCTTTCATCTTTGTCGTTAGTTTATGGTTTAGAAAATTATCGATCTGAATTACTATTTGTTAATTGAATAGCGTTACTGTGATAGCCTAAATTGGTCTTCCAAACTTTAGGGTTATTACAGTAACACGTAACTTTTCCACGGATTACCCAAATTACGTGGCCACAAATGCACGTCTTACCCTTATCATTTTTGGTTGCTGATTGAATAGTCATAAATTTTTAATTTAAATTTTCCAACCCTATCAGATACAGTGATTGACGCAAAACAAAATCCGGGTTATCCGTTCTTTGCCGATAGTCACACTGAAAACTTGCCACCTCAACTAATCCAAGTTGATTGTATTCACTTTTAAATGTTGGCTTAAGGACCTTTGCAGTGTGCACATAGCCAGAAGCATAAAAATATTCGCCGTCAATTTTCTGCAGGCTAAATACCCGGCCAAAGTGTTTAAAACTTATTGCGTCGTTACTATAGGTAATCTCCCTAAAGAATTTTGCCTTTGCGATCTTTTTAATGGTTTGCTTGAATATGTTTTCCATAGTTCTTTGTCGTTATTAGTTTGCCTTTTTATGCGTGCACTGATTTGGAGTATTGAGCCGGCAAAAAGAAACTGATTCTCTTTTCGCTTTTCTCCTTTCTATTAATTTGCCTTTCCAATTGCTTCCAGGCGCCGCGCTCTCTTTTTGTAACAGCTTTGACACCATACAGACCCGGAAACAAAAATTGGCTTTCCTGTTCGTTGCGTCCTTTACGGTTTATCTCTTTGTGTAAGTTCATGCCTTTGCCTGTTTAATTTTCAATCCATCAAAAATACTTGCGGTAACTTCTAAATTTAAGTTTGCGCCGCGGTGCACGGTTACTATTGCGCCGGTCCGTTCAATCAATCTTATCAGCGTTGGCATATCTATTTTTACATGCGTTTCACTATTTGTGCCGCCGGTGTATGTGTTCATCTTACAAACAATTAAAGCACGTTGTCAAAGCATAGCTAACCACAGCCACGCTCACTATTAACAGGTAACCAATTTTAGCCTCCCTTTCTTTGATCTTTGAAATTATTGTTTTCATTTGTCGTTAGTTTAATGTAATTCAATGCATGCCTTTCCATGTTCTAAGGACCTGTCCTTTCGAGAAATACAAAACAAATTGCTTTTTTGGCTCTAACTTGTACAATGACTGCAAATCATTTTCCCCGCAGCATGAATAACAAATTTTTTCCCCTTTGTCATTGCCGTAACCAGTTCCACAACCATCACGCTTTTCAATTGGCTTTTTGCACTGTTCGCAAATTATAGCCGGTGTTTCTAGTGTCTTCATAATCTTTGTCGTTTAATTATAGACCAAAGTAACACTTTATATATTTATCATGCAAATAAATTTGTATAACTTTCTGTAACTACCTGATAATCAAAACGATTAATTTTGCGCGTTTCGCGTCCTCTTTAGATGTTCGGCCCATTGGTAGGCTCTTTCCAGTCTTTCTGGAATAGGTTTTAACCCGTGCTGAATGCGGTTATATTCCGCATCAATCAATACCTTATCGCTTTCCAGCATTCTAAACCATTCCTTTCCCTTTATCCGATCTTGCGCGAAAATTTTATGTATTGACTTCTCGAATGCTTGCGCCTTTATTGATCTTTCAAACTCCCAACTTGCCACTAATTCAATCTTGTGGGGGCTCGCAGTATTGATCGCATTCAATCGGCTCTTAACATTGGACGTGTGTCCTATCTTAAAATATTGCGTCTTCTCCAGCCTGAATAGATAAACGTGCCACTTCTTCATTTGCTCAATTTCTTTAACCTGAAATATTTGGACCTACTCACTTTCATTAATTCCATTACCTCTTCCACCGGCTTATCTTTCACCTCTTCAAACCTCTTCACCTCTTCACTAAAATCTTTCTTCGGTGGCCCTAATATTTTCCCGTTTACTCTCGCCTGTTTCAATCCATCTTTTACCCTCTCCTTTATCAATGCCTTTTCAAATTGTGCCACCGCTCCCAATACATGGAAAATTAATTCACCTACCGCCGTGTTAGTATCTATGTGATCAGTCAAACTCACAAAGGCAACTCCATTACCTTTAAACTTCTTCACCAACCCAATTAGGTGCTCTAAACTTCTCCCCAACCGATCCAATTTTTGGATAACAACACAATCACCTGGCTGTAGTACTTCCAGCATCTTATCTAATTCCGGCCTCTTCTCATGAGCTCCCCCGATCTTGTCGGCGTAAATCAGTTCACACCCAACTTCATTCAATGCTGTTATTTGCCGGTCCAAATTTTGCTCTTCTCGGCTTACCCTCGCATATCCTATTTTCATAACGTTTCCATTTTATCCTCAATTTCTTGTAATACCTTTTCGCTCATTATCTGCAATGCCTTTAAAGCCGCCTCACCTTTTTGAGTTATACAAACCCGTAACCCTCCTTGTACTTCTTTATTCTCCAGCAATCCCAACTCTAAACAACTACGTATCCCCCAATGGATTTTACTCTTCCAACCTTTTTGATAGCCGGACCAGTCAACTATAATGCTAAGGGCTCCACCATCTACCCTTTTATTCTGCCATGCCCATGTACGGACAATTGATAAAGCTAATATTTCACGCTCACCAACTGACAAACCTAAATAACTACCAACTCGCCTAATTGCCTTTGAATAAACTACCAAACGAAGTGCATGCCCATATTCTTTTGTAAACGCATTCGTATAATCGCTTACACGGTTATACCCCTCGCCTACATCATTCCTTTGCCGATATGGTTCTAACGCTTCATTTATTTTGCTCATGGATACAAATATATTTGTATAGTCTCACTAAACAGATGTTTATAAGAATTTATTTTACCCCAATTATCTTTGGTCATTCCCAATTAGCCAAAGGACCGCAATCAAACAAGCCTTTAATCAATCTGTAATGTAGTTTGGCCGGCGCTGGAGATTACTTCGGGCATTATGCTTTGAAAAAAAGTTCGATCAGTTTGGACCCCCCGGTCCTTCAAAAGTCAATGCCCCAAGACCAGGAGCGGAGGGGGCTTTGGTAGCGCGAGGCATAGTGGTACGTGGAGGCATGATTTAGTGAAGGTAATTGATGCTGGGGAGAAGAGCAAATAGTGGGACAATATAGGGGGTATATGGGACAATAGTGGGACAGTAAAAGAGACGTTCCACGGGGAACATTTGGGTGTGTTTTTGGGAGGCTAATCGAGGGCATATTTTGAGTACAAATAAATTCGCATTTAGTCTACTTAATTAGTAGGCGATGAAAAGCTGACAAACATTTTTACAGCGTATAATATAATCATGGCATTATTATATTATATATGAAAAAATGTTTTATAAAGTTTTTTATTTGGAAATTAGAATAGAATCGAGGAAAAAAAAAGTCAAGAATAAGTGAATAACTAATTATGAATAGAATAAAAAAATATGTAGGTTTGTTCCATGGTAGAGAAAAAGCAAAAAAATGTGGTCCAAATGACGGCCACAAAAGAGGAAATTAAGGTGATAAAATTAGTGTCGGCGATGGGTGGATTTGACTCGATTTCTGACTACGTCCGGAGTGTGGTTACAGCGGATATAGTGGCGAAGAAAAAGGCCCATAAAAATCCATGGGTATTTTCTGTGACTCTTGCTGACTGGGAACTGCTTACGGCGGAGTTGAAGGAGCAGTATTTGAATCAGATCGGGCCGGTGGAGGTCGATGATATGACGCGACTGATGGAGAAGTCGAATGCGGTTCGGAGTCCGATGTTGATGAAGGATCCGGAGGTGAGGTATAACGGTAATGACATTGAGTTATGAAGAAACCATCAGGCCAAGTTGACAAGTATCCATTCTTTACTAAAAAGAAGAAAAAATTCTCGATTCCTGTTTCGGATGATAATTTAAAGAAACTACAAATCGAGGCTTCTTTGAAGGGGCTATCAGTGGAAGAATTGATTGTTACATGGATAAAAGAACTTGTTGATTCGGTACATGGCTTAAAGGAGCGAGTCCATAAGGCGAAAATTAAAAGAAATATTGACAAAAATCCCAACTGAATATGCTAGTACAACTTGATTTAGATGAAAGACATTGCATTGCTTATGATATTATTGCCAGATCCCATCGGAAGTCGCGCCGGCAATATATCACCGACATGCTGATTGAGGCCGCCGAAAAGGTGCCCGGGCTCATGGATAAAGTGAAAAGTGAGATGTATGGAGGGACTATCGATCAGTCTGTGGAAGTATCATTTGGCACGCCAAAAAATGTACTCCTAGACAGTAAGCCTATCCGCAAGAAGAAGTACCGGTTCGTGAAGTTCACGGGTGAGGTCTTTGAGGGAGTTGGCGAAGTGGTCGGAGATGCGCTGCTGGCAGCGACGGGGCGGCGCTATACAGCTGAGGAATATGAGGAGGAGTTTAGGACACCTGAGTTCTTGGGGTATGAAGAATAGCAAGCGCGCGACGTTGAAGCTACTGAAGAAGGAGTTCAGGAAGCTATTTCCGGGCATGGCCGTGTATGTCCGTCGGAAGCCTGGCGAGTGGAACTGGAGTGGCGTGCACCAAGAGTGGAGGTTTTACTTGGGACCTAAAGGATGGAGTAAGACCATGTGTGAGATGTTTGGATGTTGCGTGTGGTCAGTTGACGCGAAGGGATTGCTGGAGACGGCGACGGAAGATCAGGAGAAGTTTATGGGGGCTCACTTTGTATGATGGTGTTACTGACGATAATGAATACGTTGGGGATTGGGTATATGATCGTGAAGCCATGGCTTGACCGGCTGGAGGTGTATTTGTATGATGATCGCGTGGAGGTGACAAAGTGGGAACAACCAAAGGGGGTGACGCCGAATTTTGGGAGGGTATGGTTTACGATTAGGTGGTTATCATCGAGAACAAACAAAACAACTTAAAATAAATTTATGAATCCAAAAATTGAAGAGATCGTCATCGATGGCAGAACTTATGTGCCTAAAGGAAGTGAGCAAACTTTCGCTGAAAAAGTTGATAACATGCCTTTTGTCCTTATCAGGGGATACGGATCAGGTGTGCAGTTTGGTTACTTGAAATCACGCAATGGCTGTGAAGTTGAATTAATCAATAGCCGTAGAATCTGGTCATGGAACGGGGCCACTGAAACCAATCAGATAGACGTATCAGGTATTGATAATGGAAGTAGCAAAGTTACGGTAGTAGTGCCCCACAAAATTATTACCGATGCTATTGAGATAATGACTCTCACAAAACAGGCTGCCGATAACCTTTCAAATACTTCGATATGGAAGAAGTAAGCGGGTTGGATAGGATTAAGCAATTGCGGAAAAGCTATGGCTCTGGCTCTGGCTCTGGCTCTGGCTCTGGCTCTGGCTCTGGCTATGGCGATGGCTATGGCTCTGGCTATGGCTATGGCTCTAGCTATGGCGATGGCTATGGCTATGGCTATGGCTCTGGCTATGGCTCTGGCTCTGGCTCTGGCTCTGGCTATGGCGATGGCTATGGCTCTGGCTATGGCTATGGCTCTGGCTCATAAACCATCGAGAACAAAGAACTGAAACAAAACTAAATATGACAAAGAAAGAAAGACAATCAGCCGGTGAGGAAGAACTCAAAAAGAATCCGGTTAATGAATTTACCTGTTGTGATAAAACTATGGTTTATAATGACTTCGTGAAACACTTATCCGAAGTCCATAAACTTGAATCTAAATAATAAATGCCATGAAAAATAAAGGACTGTTTGGAAAGTACATTATTCAAAAATCTGATGGTTCACCAGTTGATGAAGGCGCAGAATATTTTGTGCTTAGATTAAATGGTGATGGCGATTTAAAGCACATCGAGGCTTGCAAGAAAGCAATACTTGTTTATGCGGAAGAAATTAAAGATCATCTTCCTTTGCTTTCAAAAGACCTACTTACCAAGTATAGATTTTCCTCAAAGGAACAAGGGGAGAAAGAACCTAACATTTTAGGATTAGATAACGCTTGGCCTTTAAAAAACGTATTGGAAAAACTAATAGAGGCGACAAACATACTTCTGCACAATAAAAGTTATGACGGTCAAGGATACGAAGAAATGCAAATTTGTGTAAGTCGTGCAAAAGAAATTATCGGGGAACTCTCCACCAAGTCAGCAAGTGGAGAACCACAAGAGCAAATTATTAGTGATTTGATAAAAGAATGGTCAAGTACTTTTGGAGGTTGGAGTGGAGGGGTTGAAGCAGTTAAATCAAAATATATCATCACCCGTAAACAATAAACCCTATGACAGAAGAACAAAAGGAGATTGATGACTTAGGAGCTTTTCAAAAACTGAAAGATATGATGATTTCTACCTTCAGGAAATATGGAGAAAAACGGGTAATGGTATCTGGTCATAAAACATGGGACGGGAATCAATTAGCTGATGCTGTTGCTAATAACTATCCAGAAGGTCTTGATAGGCTTAAATCAATAATGAATCTTTCTGTGAACCTTTTAAGCAGAGATAAAATAAACTATACCCCACAAGTTGAAGCCCTCACCGCCAAGCTAAAGAACGCTGAGGATAGGGTGAGACAACTTGAAATAGGTATGCACACAATTACAAATCTATGCGATAATCAAAATCCATCTCACGAAGAAATATGGAGATTAACTTACGGATTCAAGGAGTTAGAGGAACTTGAGGGAGTAGAGAACCAAGAGGAGTTGTGGAGAGAAGTAAATAAAGTTTTTATAAAGGATACTGTATTTTTTATTGATAAACTCGAACAATTAAAATCGAAGTTTAGGATTGTCAGAAAGTAAACCATAAATATCATTAACTCAAAACGGTAAATCCAGATCGCTTACAACCGGCTCTGATGCATCCATCATTGGAACCTGAGCACCATTAGTAAGCATCTTCTTAATACACCAGAATCCTTTCACAGGATTCCCATTCACTGAACGAGTCTCGGAATCGAATCCTAATTGGAGCATTGCTGTTTGCACGTTGAAGGCATGAATCTGAATCTTGTGCTGAGTGGCGGCTTGGAGATATTGTACGATGTCGATGATCATATTGAATTCACCCGAGACAGAGTTGGCTTTTACTTTTGTGAGGTATTTTATGATCAGCTGCTTCTCATTACCCATCGACTCGAAGGAGTGATTCATTGAATCGCGCTTCTTAGCTTCATCAGAGTCTAGGCGATAATCAAATCCAGTTGTGTAAAGGTGCCAGGCTTGATCCCAAACTTTGTTGATGTCGATGTTCTTTTTGCCGGTAACAGCATTATTGTAATCCCAATTGATTGTATTGACACGGAAGCATAACCAACGCGTATTTTGGATGTCATTAAGGAATTGTTCCTTGTTGGTTGATCCCCAAAAGTTAACAATTCGTGGGCGAGTCTCTTCCTGGCGCGCGTAAGCTCTTCTTTGCTTAGAAACGTTGCGAGAAATGAAAGATTTGAGAGAATTTATTTCTTTCCGGTCCAACGCCTCAAGCTCCTCCATGTTCCACATGAAATTTTCGGTAAGGGATATCTCAGAATCCTTGTTGGCGGTGACCGGATCCTCTTTGTAATATTCTTTTAACTCTGGAGGACATAGGAAGCGTATGAAATTGCTCTTGCCAGCCTCTTGTTTTGGCTGTACAAGCACCATTACGATCCTATTTTCGATTAAATCGACTGAGCACGCAATCATTCGCACGAGAGATTTCTTGAATTGCTCTTCCCAGAAGGCTTGATCAGTGGTTTGAATGTGAGTAGCCAATGCTCCGATGTGATCGACGTTATCCCAGGCTTTGCGCTTGTGAAAATAATCTTTGATGGGGTTGTATTCTTCGACGTAATTCGATTCCAGTAAATTTTGCACGTCGCCGATAGGCACTTTGGCCTTACCGCCGAAATCTTTTAGGTTGTGCTGCAATAAACGCCAGATATTGTTGAACTGGCAGGGCTCGTATATATCATGGCTACCGATTGGGCGATACATCACCCGTTTGGTGATCGCATTTCGGCGGAATTGATACCGATCAGATAAAAATGCCTCCACTTTCTTGAGAGGACTGCCGTGGACAGCATCAAATTCGTCATCAAATTTATTGTAGAAGGCCACACCGATCTCATGCATGTTATCGGGAGGGATCAAGAACCGCCCTGCCATCTCAGTGATTACTTTACCTTCCCATGGGAGGCCCTGGCGTATGCGCTTACGAATGAGTTGGAGCATTTCCTCCTTGTCATCGGGCCGTATATCATTGAAGAAATCGTTCATAACAATGATTGCGTTTTTGTGAAACGATGATCCTCGTCATGGAATTGGGCAAATTTTTTTGAGATTATCATTTTACAATCACCGGTTGTTCAAGTTCCTTCTTTGTCGGCAGTGATGATTTGCTTATGAACTCAGTGGCGTGCGCCGGGAAGCGTTTGAACATCTCATTGTAAATGGTTTTAAGTTCGGTTTCGAGAATTTTGGCTTTGATGTGTTCCTGGATGCTCAGGAGATTGGCGCCATGAATATCGAGATCAGCTTTTTCGATAATGGACTTGCACGCATCGTAGAAGGCTTCTAAAATTTGGAATTCGCGCTGATCCGTGGCCTTTGACTTGTAGGCCATGAGTTTGAGGAAGTCATAGGAAATGAGCATGAAGTCCTTTGTGTGAGAAATCTGCATTTTTTGTCGGGTCGGGGTATGAACTTAGTGAACTGCCGCCTGCAAGGCAAGCGGATTTAACAAAAAATTATCCAATCGCTTAATGAAGGTCGAGGGAGGCCATTCGAGGATTATTTTCTTACCGGCTTCGAGAATAAAGGCGCCATTAGTGAAGGTGACTACGCCAACAAAGTCGTCTTTGGCTAGGAGTACCACATCTTGTTCAAATAATTCTTCACCTTGCGCGTCTTTGATGCCTGAACTTCTCAGGATTGCGATATCCGCTGGCTTGTAATATCGATCGTAGTGAGTACCATAGACTTTAATCATTCCGTCTTTGGTTAACTCATATCCATTGATGATTAGGATACGTTTTTGTGCGCGGTCGAAGGCGCGTAGGGTGAGTGGTTGCATGTTAAAGTTTTATAAATTTTCCTTTAAGACTGGATTGTCTTAAAATTTCACTATTGATAATATCATAAGCAATTAAAACAGAATCAGCACCACAATTATGTGCGGCTCTTGTTCCATCGACGTGATGGAAGTGAATCCTACCTTTTAAAAATAAAATTAATGTTGCCTTATCAAAAACAGTTAGTTGAAAATTAGGGGTTCCTGTCCTGGCAAAAATTAAAGCAATACCATTTTTATGAATTGCTAATTTTTCAAGCCAATTCCACACATATTTTCCGTAGGGAGGGTTCAGCCAAACCCTGCCATTCCAGATCTTACTTAATCCATCATCTTTAATTGTGAAATGATGCTTTGCTGTAGGCCACGGACGGTCTATTGGAGCACACGGATCTAAGTCAAATTCTCCAAGCGATTTTACTATTGAAGGAGGAGTAAGCCATTCGTCCTTTCCCATCACTTGTGTTTGCGCATATCCAAACCCGTTGATCATTTCTTCCTATGTTTACCTTTCACTCGTAACTCTTTTACTTCTCTATCTAGCGATGAACCTTTGGGCACCGCTATCTCCAGCACTTTCAATCCACAGCGGCAGCGTCGAAGCATCCCTTGTTTGGTCTGCTTGAACTTCCACTTGTGTTGATGCACTCTCATATCTCCTTACGAAGTTCCCCGGACAAGCGAAGGATGCCGTGGTCGATGATGGTGATCAGCATTTGCTTGGCTTCCTCTGCTTCATCATCATCGAAATAGATTTCATACTCATTCATCAAAAGAGTTGTCTTACCATCAGGAGTAACTAATGTCTCCAATAGTTTCTTTCGTTCTTTCAGGTATTCAATCTCCTTAGCGAGGTCGGATAATTTCGTTTCGTTTGGCATGTTAATAATTTTCTAGTTTAGTAATAGTAAGCCCTTGCCACATGATCGCCATTGGATGTAGCGGCGACTTATCAATATTTTTTCCAAAGCATTTCGCGCTGGGGAACATTTCAGAAACTTTCTTCGCCCGATAACTGATATTCTTAAAAGCTCCCCAACAGAAAATAACCTCCTGGCATCCGAAGGCAGTCGTTTGAAGCCACTCATCATTCAAGCCTTGTGGATTCGAAACTTCAAATAACTTCGATGGCTCCGAAGAGATGTAGGCATATAAATTTACCATCCGTAGTCCGCCGAATCCTAACGCTTTCAAAGTTCTGATCAATATTCCAATTGTCGGATCATCCTTCACGGCATTCGCTTTCGATGGGTTCAAGCCGATGCACATCGCGATCTTACCTTCATCCCAATCGCGGGACAAAAGATAACGGTATTTACCGCACTCAGAGAAGATGGCATTTTTCAGCATGCAAATTTATTAGTACATTTGAGACATCATGGAAAGTAAATTTAAAATTTTAGAGACATTCAATCTGATGAAGTTGGCGGAAATTTCTAACGTACCTTATCATAAATTGTACTACAGAAAGACCGGCCAGACGAAAGAAAATCTCACCCCGGAAGATGCCACCAAGATCGCCAACGGAATCAAAAAAGGTCTTGATCCGCTGTTCGAAAAATTGGGCTTCTCAATCAAGGTTAGCCGAGTAAGCTCTCCTCGTCCTTGAATAAAGGCGAACCATACTTTTCCATTTGGAAAGGGTTCATCTTGTAGTCGTACTGTTCCCAGTGACCCGATTCTATATCAAAGAAACAAATCTTACTAGTCGCTCCATGAGGGATGCCATAGAGTTGTGTGGGAATCACACGGTATCCAATCTCAATTTGACCATCAGCAAATTCGCGATTGGCTTTTAAAACTTTCAACCCTTTCGTTTCAGGGACCGTAAAATCTCGTGGTTCTAAATTGCCCTCATTAACACATTGCTTAAATGAGTCAAGCAAATCTGTGAGTCGATCGATGGCTCTACTTGCCAATGATGATTCATGTTCGAAAGCGGCAATTTCTTCAGCCGTGTATTCAACGTGCTCCTCGTGACTCTTTTGTTCTATCGAATTTTCTGTAATCCATTGCGCAAGGTTTTCCTTGGTCATGGTCTTTGTTGGTAATGCCAGGTGCATAATTTTATGGGTTAGTTGAAAGAATCTGTGTTTAAGTAGGACAAATGTTAGGAGAAAATAAATACGAAACAATTTTTTTATACAAATTTATTTGTATTACATTTGAGTCATCAAAACGAAAACAACCAATGTCAAGCCTTAAAAAAATGGATTTGGCGCTTACTCAAGCGTCCTCAGTTAAAGCCGCAATACAACTTCCTTTCGTTAAGGAATTAGTAACGAAGAACTACATGGCTATCACCGGAAGAAAAGATGGCAACAATTATTTCGCTTCTCAGGTGTTTGAATTTTTGAGCATCGCGGCAGAGAAGCCTGACTGGAAAGATTGTGATCGCTTTAGTATCATGGGAGCGATGGTGAAGACTGCGGCCTGGGGATTTTCTTTCCAAGATGGATTTGTTGACCTGATCAAATACGGAAAGACCTTGAAGGCATCTCTTAATTATAAAGGACATCGGGAGCAGCTGAGACAGATGCCGACTATCGATTCAGTGAGCGAAGCAATCTTGGTTTTGAAGGGAGAGACGTTTGAATGGGACAAAGCCAATAACCATGTGATCAAACATGTCGGTGGCGAGGAAGATCCAAGTTTGAAACTGGACAACATTCGGTATTCCTATGTGCGTATCAAGTTCAAAGACAAAACGCATGTTGACGTAGTTGTAACTAATGAAGAGTTGCGCAAAGCCAAGTCTAAGAGCAAAATGAAAGGAGAAGGTTCTGTGTGGGAAGAATGGGTTGGCGAGATGAGCAAAAAAGTAGCAATTCATCGTGCTCATAAGAATTACTATCGCAAGCCCGAAGTGTCTCCTGAACTTGAACTTGGCGACTTCGGCAAAGACGACGAAGACACAACCGATGTGCCTTATACTGAAGAGCAGCCAAAGCAGGTAGAAGAATCGAAGGAAGAGCCAGTGCCGGTTGTAACGACTGCAAAAGTTGTAAGCCAGAAGAAGGATGCTATTGACGACTTTTTGAGTGATAAGAGGTAATGTTGATGATCAATGTTTACGACCTCGAACCAGGTCCGTATGTTGATGACAAAGGGCATCATGTTGTGGTACTTGACATTGTTGATCATGCGTGGAATAGCGATCAACAACTACTTGAGTTTTTACAGTCGCCTCTGGTTGTTGGTCGCGACCTCATAGGCGGAGAGAAAAGGTACTTATGGCCGTTGGAAGTGTTTAAAGAAAAATTTAGAAAGAAATGATGCAGAAGATTAAGTGTCTTTTAGGATATCATGAAGAAGTTCATAAAATAAAAGAATTGATGTTTAATTATTCGCACACATTTGAATGTAAACATTGCGGTAAAATATTTTCACATTTTTGTATAGCTAAAGAAAATCCTGTATGTCTGATAACTTATCCGTAAAACAAATCACCTCTGTTGCTCAGATCATCGAGAAGAATATTGCCACTCTCGAACGAGGTAGCGCACTTGCAGTAGAAAATCTGAAGGAAGTCCAGACAATGGAGATCACCGAAGAGAACAAGCAAGATGCCATTGATATCCTAGCCAAGTGTAAAGCCATTTTCGATAAAGTGCAGACCTTACGCAAGGAGGCAACCGTACCAATCGATGAAATCAAATCATGGCTGATGTCTTTTGAACGTCCCATTGACCCAGACGGCAAGGATAATGAGTACTCGCGTGCCAAGGCCAACGTGAACGCCTACGATCAGAAGGTGCTCGATGCTAAAAAGAAAGCCGAACTGGAAGCGGAAATGGTTCGGAAGGTGAATGTGTATAAGGCAGAACTGAAAGCTGCCGTAGGCCGCAGCCTTACTGAGATGATCGCAGGGCAGAAGAAGAACGCCATTCAGAAGATGGCAGCATGGGAGCAGAAGGTCACGCTAGAGAACTACACTGACATGGTTGACAAGATCAGCAATCCTAAGCCGGTATTGCTCGATCAAGTTGCCTATGACAAATGCTTCCATGACAACTTCAAGAAGTCGTATCTGCTCAATGATGAGTTGACAAAGGAATACATCGAATCGCTGAAGAAGGATTATCCCTATGATCCCTTTAATAAGGACTATCAGGCGATTGTGGCGGAGATATTTAATTCTTATCGCGAAGCTATGCCGTCCATCAAGGTCAAACTTGAGGAGATCAAAGGCAACGCAGAGAAAGCCGCTGCCAGGCAGAAGCAACTCGAAGAAGAAGCACTGAAGCAGACGCAAGAAGTTGATAAGCAGGCATCGGAAGCGATAAAGGATATCGAGAGCCAGAAGGACATGGCAACAATAGAAGCTGAATTCATTCGCCAGGGTACACTTGCAGATGTTGAGGCTGGGCCGTCGAAGAAAAAGGCATCCTTCGAGAACGATGCAATGTGGCTCGTACCGCTGCAACAAGTAATCGCGCATGTGGCGACAAATGGAGTCAACATTAAGAACGCAAAGGGAGAATATATTCCGGCGGTTCAATTTTGGTTGACGAAGTTTGAGTCGCTGGGGAAGGAAGTTAAGGGCGTGAAAATGGATGAGATAGCAAAGACGATAGTTAAGGGAAAATAATTATGAATGAAATAGAAAAATTTGATCCTTCTACCCTTATGCAGGGTGTAAAAGATCGTATCAAAGCAACATTTGTTAGTTTAATTCCTGACGCTCAATGGGAAACTATGGTACAAAAAGAGATTGACACTTTTTTCAATGAAGCACAAATAATTTCCATGACTAAAAAGAAAGACCCAAAATCTGATTATTGGGCTGGAGAATTGTATCAACATACTGAATTACAACAGACTCCATTTCGTTCATTAATCTATGAACTGTGTGTTGATAAAACAGTTGCTACATTAAAGAAAAAATTGACTGATGAGTGGTTTACTAATAACTGGCCAATCACAGAAGAAAATATGACTGATAGAATGAAAGAAGTTGTCCAAGAAGCAGCACCGGCAGCTATGCTTAAATTTTTCCAATCTATTTCTTTTATGTATGTCAATCAATTAAGAAATGACATTCAGCAACATCGCGTTTAATGAACTACTTCGGCCATACTAATATCTCCAACAGCGACATCAAGTCCTTCAAACAGAAACTTGGACTATTGCCGCAGCAACCGGAAAACATTCAGGCGATCTTCGATTTCGGAACGCTATTTCATGCAACTATTCTGGAGCCTTCGACTGTAGATAAGAATGATCAGTCAGACGATGCTAAATTAGCCCGTAAGATGAAGGATACTTTCTTCAAAGATGAGATGTGCCGGATGGTGATTTTACGCCATGACTTCAAACGGGAAAGAGAATTTTACGAGAAAGTAAGAGTTGGAAGATATGAATTTAATTCCAGATGTAAGGCTGATGGCGATAGTGAAGGGATATCATTGTTTTTAGAACTGAAGGGACTGAATGTGGAAAATGAGAAGGCTTTTAAGATGGCATTGGAGAGATTCGACTACGACCAAGCGGTCGCTCATTACATGCTGACTGCTAGGCGCAAAACTGAGTTGATAGTGGGGATTAGCAAGAAGAAACCGGAATTGTTATTCAAGAAGATAGTTAAACAATATGATGACTTCTATCTCGGGGGGGAACAAAAATTAATTGAGTCTTTGGATTTATTGTATCCTTATTCGCCTGATGAGATTCAACTAATAGCGGCATGAGATTCCTCAAAGGACTAGCCATACTCATTTACGCGATAGTCACCTATCCGCTGTATCTGATTTGGTGCGCTTTTGTACTAGCAGTATTTATGATTTGTTTTTTATTTTTCTGGCTTAAAGAGAGATGAGTTTATTCAACCGCATCATATCGCTATTTAAAGACCCGGAGAAATTATTCTATGAGGGTCAGGAGATTACACCAAAGTCACCTTGCGAGTGGGTAAATTTATCCACTAACGCAATCAGGCCAGGTCCTAAATTTGGAGAGATTGTAAAATGTGTAAACTATGTGCATGTTCGTGACGGGAAATGGTTTATTCAAGTCACTGGATACTCAGAAAACTATGCGGAAGAATGGTTTGCTCCAGTAATCAGCGATGATAAATTGGAAGAGATGCTTAATGATATTGATGAACTAATAATCAAGACTCATGGAACTTTTTGAAGCGCGATATCTGGCGGAGTCAATAGTAAAAAAGTTAGTCCCAGTATGTGAACGTGTACAGATATGCGGAGGAATTAGGAGACATAAATCAGATCCTCATGATATTGATTTAGTGGTAATCCCTAAACGAACACCGATCAAAGATTTATTCGGCATGGTAACACGGCACGTACCAACGGTAGAATTCCAAAATCTTATCGATTCTTGGGAGAAACTGAAAGGAGAGGCTACCGGAAAATATACTCAACGACTTGTTAATAAAGTCAAAGTAGAAATTAGCATGGCCGACTTTGATAATTTTGGATGCCTACAATTAATACGCACTGGCAATGCTGATTTTTCTCAGATGATAATGACTAGGGTTTTAAAGTGTGGACTACAGCAACGTGACGGATATCTTTGGAATGATACTAGAAGAATTCCTGTTCACTCTGAAGAAGAATATTTTAAGATTCTGGACTTGCCGTATGTGGTTCCGCAGTTGAGGGACAAGGATGCGTTTAAAAAAGTAAAAATATGATAGGCAAACTACTCTGCGCAATAGGTGCGCACAAACTATTGTATCGTGAATTCTGGAATGGATATTTCAGACCACATTTTGAGTGCAAAAGGAAAGGGTGTAAATATTGGAAAGAATGATGCCACGAGTATTAAAATTTCGCGCTTGGGATGGACATCAGATAGTTCATCCAGTTGATCTTTCACAAGGAGGAGGATTAGAATGGCTTGGTGTTTATGATTGGCCATTAATGCAATTCACTGGATTGAAGGATAAGAATGGTAAGGAGATTTATGAAGGAGATATAGTGTGTGCAATTCGGACTCCAGATCAACCAATATCTGGTGGCTATTTAGGAATCAAGGCAGATAATAAAAGCCCAGAATACCGCTTAGTTGATTTCAAAATCACTGATACCAAGATCAGTTTTGAATTACCAAAAGACATTTCTTACTCCGAGCGCATTCCGGGCAATGAATTACAATGGGAAGTAGTTGGCGATATCTACACAACACCAGAACTACTCAAATGACCGACATCCTCAAAAAGCGTTTCCGTAAAATCATTCGAAAGCATTTCGAAGAGAAGTTCACCAAGAGTTATGAACGCACGAAAGACCTGTATCAACTTTTGGCGTTTATGGATTCAGTGATGGAGGAAGTAGAAGTGGATGATTTAATTCCAACTGAACGTAGAGAACAGGTGAAAATCATAAATGAACTTGTTGGTAATCTTTACGATCAAACTTGGCGTGAAAGAATATTTCCAATTGCTTCGCCAACAACAGGTAAAATTGTAAATGTTGTAATTTCGTTAAGATGACCTTGAAAAAATTTTCCGAACTCTACAATAACTCGCGGCATCAAAACGTACCTGAGCACTGCCGACCTAACAAGCAGTTCAAAGAGAACTCAGCTAATGAGTTGACGAAATCTATTCTAGCATGGTTTCAATTTCATAAGATAAAAGCATGGAGGCAAGCATCCGAAGGTCGTGTATTACTAGCTAAGCAATACACTGATGTTCTCGGCCATACTAAAACTATTGGCACGAATACATATATTCCAAGAAGTAAAGCGGCAAAAGGAATTGGAGATATTTGTGCAGTTCATCAATCGAAGTTTATTACCTTGGAAGTGAAATATGGTAAAGACATACAATTAGATGTTCAGAAAAAATTCGAGAACGAAATTACTAAAGCTGGTGGTATATATCTGATAATTCGTAACTGGGATTCTTTCATATTTCAGATTGAGCCATTATTAAAATGAGTATCCTCGCCCTCATACTCCATCATGCACATCCTCCAAAGGAATATTTGCCTTATGTTTACGGACAAGAGTTGAACGAAGAATTACCTTTTTGATTGAAGGTTTTAGATAAAAATTTATGACCGAAGAGAAAGAACAATCGATAATTGACAAAATGAAGGAATCATTTAAAGACAAATCTGATTCTGAGATGATTCAATTACTGGAACAGACAGTTCAAGCATACGAAGTACTTGGTGGAGATTGGCTTTATCATATTATGCAAAAAAGTATTATTAAAAATGAACTTACAAGAAGAGGCATAAAAATGAAAAGCGCATCTTCCTAACTGGACAGAGGCGCTTCATTGTTTGCAGAACTAGACCGGAAGTAAAAACGGCCAGGTTAACACAAATATAAATGATTTACGACAATTACAACAAATACCTCCAAGACCAGATGACCAAGTTTGAGTCATTTGAAGGAGAACTGTACGCCGAGGGTATCAAGAAAACGATCGATTATGTGTTTCCGGGCACCTATGAAGGCAAGATTTTGGAATTCTGCTGCGGTGATGGAACAACAAGCAAATACCTCAAAGAAAAAGGCTTCTGGGTGAAGGCATTTGATGGCAATGCCAAGAAGGTACAGATAGCTAGGTTAAAGAATCCAACCTTGCATTTCCGAACCTTGGAAGTCAAAGCCGCTCTCGATGCCTACATGCATCAGCAATTCGACTACATTTACGCCTCACATTGTTTTGAGCACTTCCTCGATCCCATAGCGATCCTCGAAGGATGCAAAAAACTGATCAAGCCAAAAGGGGTAATCATCGTCATCATCCCTTACCCCAACTCAGAATGCGAAGGTCATCCAGGGTCGAATAAGTTAAAACTAAACATGGACATTTGGGATGTGGAGATGAACATGGAGGCAGCGGGCTTCAAAGTCGAGTCTATTGAACTGAAGAATTTTAGAGAACCGGAGTTGCTGATCAAATTGACAATCAAATGATTTTTGCTATCTTGCTTACGGTTTCACAGTTATTCGGTTCAAATGAATCTACAACACTTAAAATAAAGTCAACAAAGGATTGTGGCACCCTCCTTAACTGGATGACTGCGAAACCACACAATCCCGAGTTGACCTCTTGTGTTATGGGCCAACTTACAATTCATTCCAAAAAGCATGGAGATAAAATAGTTCTCTATGATGATGAAGATCATGAATTAATCTCCAAAGAAAATTGGTTTATAATTAAACCGCATAATATTTTTTATGTTGTCTCTGGTATTAGTAATAAACGGCCGAGAACAATAAGGATGCATCAATTAATTCTAGGATTTCCAAAAAAAGACATTGATCATCGTAATGGGAATGGATTAGATAATCGTAGGAAAAATTTAAGAAAAATAGCTACTAGCTCTCAAAATAAAATGAATTGCGGGATGTATTCAAATAATACCTCGGGATATAAAGGAGTTCATTATTACTACACTCATAAAAAATGGGGAGCGCAAATTTATAGTAACAAAAAGTGTTATTTTTTAGGACTTTTTGAAACGGCTAAGGACGCAGGAATTGCCTATAATATTGCCGCAATAAAATATCACGGTGAATTCGCAAGACTAAATCAAATATAAATTTTATGAATAAGAAAATCGACTACGATCTCGAAGGACTCAGAAAAATCCAAGCAGGGGTAAATACTCTAGCTGATGTTGTCCGTTCCACTTTAGGCCCTGGGGGAACAAACGTAATTATCGAAAAACAATCCTTCAGCATAGTGACCAAGGACGGTGTGACGGTGGCTCGCGAAGTCAACTTGGAAGATCCTGTCGAAAATATAGGAGCTCAGATTGTAAAAGAGGCGGCAACCAGAACTGTGCAAGGTGCTGGGGATGGCACAACCACCGCCACAGTACTCGCTCAGGCAATATTCAATGCAGGGTTAAAGAACATTGGCGCCGGTGCAGCCCGCATGGATTTGAAGCGCGGGATTGATTTGGCGGTGAAGACGGTAGTGACTGAATTGAGAAAAATGGCCAAACCAGTAGAGGATGGAGATTTATTGAAGGTGGCCATAATCTCTGCAAATGGTGATGAGGTGATTGGCGGACTTATCAATGAAGCCATCACGAAAGTTGGTAGAGAGGGCATCGTTTCAGTTGAAGACACAAAGAATTTAGATTCTTATGTTGCCGTGGTAGAAGGAACGCAATTCCATCGGGGCTGGCTTTCTGGATATTTTGCAGCTGATAACATGCGCCAGGAATGGGACTTCAAGAATTGTGAAGTTTTGATTTACGAAGGATCAATCACTTCTTATAAAGAACTTGTGCCACTGTTTGAAAAATTCAGAAAGGCCAATCACACAAGCCCATTGCTCCTTGTTGCCAGCGACGTATCCGGCGAAGCATTAGCGGCCATGGCCATGAATCATGCAAAAGGGAACATGATTGCATGCGCGGTCCAGTCAATGGACATGAATGACAAACGCAATGAACATCTCAAGGATCTGGCGGCATTAACAGGGGCAACGATTATTGCCAAGGAAACAGGTATTTCTTTAACTACTGCCACGGTATCAGTTCTCGGGACCGCTGATCGAATTCGAGTAAGTCAACATACTACTACAATCCTCGGTGGAGGCGGTGGAGATAAGATTAAGGCCAGAATTGCCACCATTGAAGAAGAAATCAAGAATGCACCAAATGAACAAGCGGTTGTTGCTCTCCAGCACCGTAAGGCTCAGATGTCAAATGGTATGGGAGTCATTTATGTTGGAGGAAGTTCCAATGTGGAGATCATGGAGAAAAAGGACCGCATTGACGATTCACTAAATGCTACTCGGGCAGCGCTTGATGAAGGCGTTGTTCTTGGGGGGGGAGTCGCTTATGTCCGGGCAGTAGAACAAATCGAACTTGATGATCAATGGCCAGTAGTTGATAATCCCGATCAGACCACAGGTGTAAAAATTATCAAGTCAGCATTGATGGAACCATTCCGGGTTATCATTGAAAATGTAGGTGGTAGTCCCGATGTTGTCTTAGCAAAAGTTCTCAATAGTGAAGATGCCTTTGGTTATGATGCCAAGAATCTACAATACTGCGATCTCATTGAGGCTGGCATCATAGACCCCGCCAAAGTCAGTAGACTTGCCCTCGAGAACGCGGCTTCAGTAGCAGGAATGCTATTGACAACAAAGGCCATCATATCCATCATCAAACCCTCCGCGAAATGAAATACTATCAATGCATCCACGACCGGGTAGTAATCCGTCCCGTGGATAAAAAAACGCAGACCGAATCAGGGCTCGCTCTGCCAGAATCGGACCAGAAGCAGGATCCTATCGGCGAAATTGTGGCCGTGGGAACCGGCGTGCCACTGCATAACATTAAGTTGAACATCACCGGCGACCTGTCAGCTGAGTCTTTAACTAAGTTGGAGTCAATCGTGCGCCTGATTGAGAAAGGCCGGGAGATGCGGGTTAAAACAGGTGATGTGGTCCAATACGGCGCGATGGCTGGAATGAGTATCAATATTCCAGAGGATTACAGTAATATTAAGGCTGGAAAGTATGTAATGATTCGGGAAGCGGATTGTTTTGGAGTTGTAAGAGACATAAACGAATAACCATGGACATCTCAGGAATAGTAATCGCAATATTAGAATCACAGTCCGGTACCAGCAACAATGGCAACGCATGGATTCGTCATGCCTTCGTGATAGAAACGCCAGGTCAATATCCGAAGAATATCAAGTTTGATATGTTTTCCAAGGACTCTACTTCGAAACTATCATTTGGCGAAGGCGACAATGTAACTGTCTCCTTCAACCTGGAATCACGCGAATACAATTCCAAGTGGTACAGCAATATCAACGCGTTCAAAGTCACCACCGAAGGTCAGCGTGCACAACAGGATAAGCCGAAAGCACAGCCTAAGAAAGGTGCAGCTGCTACTGATGACGAGGATTTATTTGCTACGCCGAGTACGGTGAATTCTAAGCCGGCGGCAGCACCTCCAACTTCTGATACTGATGACCTCCCCTTTTGATGTATGGACTCACGCATGAACGACCAACCAACCCGGGAACTTAATCAATTCCAGCGGTTGGTCGTTCAGGGCCATTACATCAACTATCTCAAAAAAGGCATTGACTATTTCTCCTGGGAGAACGAAAAGAAGGATGCTATTATTGAGATGAAAGAAAAGGAGATCGATGAATTAAAGTCATCGATCGAAATACTCAAAGGCCAGAAGGAGAAGGTTGAAGTTCAGTTTAAAGAATACCTCCACAAGGTAAAGGAAAGCAAAAAGGGAGTCACTAAAGAACAAAAAGAAATAGAAGTATCTTTGCGTAGAGATATTGAATCCTTGAAACAAAGGCTTCAAGTAAGCCATAGAATGAATCAATTATTAACCAAACAAAACAAGTAATGCATTACAGAAACGGAAAGGTAGCCAATAACGGCGATAAGATCGTACAGATTGGCGCAAATGGTGAGATCACAGCGGTAGGCGTGCTTCATAGCGCAACACCAGGCAATGATTATTGTAACGGATTCATAGCACCAATTCAATCAGCTAATCAAATGGCGTGCATTTGTGATTGTCTTCACGTTGATGATGTTGCGGAATTTTTGAAGGAAAAAGGTCTTGAGAAACGACCAGAGGGTAAGTAAGACCTAACGAATTCTTCTGAATCCGAATTGATCGTAACGCCATGTGTGTATTTTTTTAAGTTCACGCATGGCTTTTTTATGTTCAGCTACTATCTCTTTTACAATTGGATCATTCCAGTCAATTGCTTTTACTTCTAAAACTGCTCCCGGCTTTAGAATATCTTCTGTTTTTAATCGTGTCATACTATTATACTGCAAGCGTGACAATCACTCGACATACGTCCTCTCAGCACTCCATTTTTGAATCCACTTAGGCAAACTTTTCGGAATAGGCTTCAACTCATGAGGTTCGAAGTAATCCATTGGTTCAAACAACTCGTGCTTGTCGAGTTTCTTGTCATAATCAGACATCTGGAAGACGCCTACTTGCATATTGATAATTTTAGACTTCATTACCTCGCGGCGTCTGACATATCCCATGTGATAGATAAGGATATCATTCACAAACTCAAATGATGCCTGGGCACGAACCGATTCGCCATCGTCTACACAACGAGCATGTACTTTAGCCAGCCTGATCACTTGCGGGCTGCATGGATTACGTTCTCCAGGAACATTTAGCATTGAATGATGATCGCGCCATAGATTGAATCTGGTGCACATGAAGCCTTCGCTGTCTTTCTCGATTGCCTTACGGACGGCAGGAAAAGAATCCTGATGTAAAATTTCGTCACACTGAAGGTAGAAATTATGCGTTGTACGAAGGTTTGCGATAGCGATGTTGCTGAAATAACTCAGGCGCTCTTTGCCTTTGGTTACGTTCCAAAGTTCCTCATCGACCAAGATAAGTCTAGTCTTCTCATCAAGTAATGGTTGGATTGCTTCAATGGTCCCGTCATCACTTGGTATCGCGCAAATACAAACCTCATCACAGAGTTCTTTAAGGCATTGGATGGTTTCGAGAAAACAATAGTCGAATTTGAAGCCATTGTAAATGAATGTGGATCCTCCGAGTGTGCTCATATCAAAACAACTTTAAATTTCTTTAATACCATTTTCTTGATCTGCCTGGGTTTTACACCTTTCGACAACTGCACGTTCACAAACTTCTGTATTTCCGCCTGCTTCTCGGGCGTCATCTCAGACTCGTACTTTTTGATCTCCGCTTCCTTCTCTTTGTCAGTCATGCCATTGAAGCGCCGGCGAATGTCTTGGGGTAGGTTTTTAAGTTTGTCGGGGTTCATAGAATTCTAATTATCCATCCAAAAATAGCGACTGATTTTATTTTGTAGTCACCTTCTTCATAAAACCTGTCAAGATACCAACCCCCATTTTTTTTGTTAACTCCCATAAGGCCATGATTGTCAAAAAATCGAAAACAAAAATAATATACTCCATCATGTGAAATAGCTGAATGGTAACAATAACTAAAAATTGAGTAATCAAATAAGAATAGATGCATGAACTTCCAACCACGCTTAATTGTAATAGGATTTCTCATATAAACTTCCCCCTCAACTCTACATCTCTAAACTCATTCAACCGCGATTCGACATACTTGCGGCGCATCTGAACTTCGGATTCCCTGTCGCCATGGTTAGCTAAGTTCCAAGACAATTTTCCGAAGTGGCCGAACTTTTCGAAATCCATGCCGATGATATCGGTGTCAATGTTTCCTGGCTTACGAGGAAGAATCAACGGCTGCAAATTAGCGCGCCATAAGCGATCGTAAAAGTGACTACCCACATCGAACGACCAGTCTGTGGTATCGCGAAATTTCAATATTCCAACCTTCCTTGCAGCCTCAATATCAAACAGAATCATCCATGCCCCCAGCCGTGGCTTCACAGCCTCATGCAATTGATCACCACGCACTAAGTCTCCAGCGGCTACAATCGTATCAGTAAAAAGATCCAAATAAGTGAACACATTATCGTAAAATATCACATCAGTATCCACCAGTAAAACGTACTTCGTGGTGATGGCCGGATACACTACATTTATCGCCTGTTCGTGACCGATGTTTGTAGGAAAGTCAAAGAAAGGAACCCCTTGCTCATAAAGCCATTCCTTGCTGCCGTCTGTACTGCCATTATCAACAAGCATTAATCGACATGGTTCATGGAATTTAGCAAAGGAACGCAACATTAATTCCATTACGGATTTAGCGTTCCAATTTACAGATAGCAAAGTAATATCGTTTCTCATGCGTATTTCCATTTAAAACCACCAGCGTGATTTCGTTTCCCATTAATGCATTTAATTATATTACCAGAAAATGATTTAGTGGCTATTGCAGCACGAGTTACTGACTTATACTTTTTTATTGGTTTTCTTGTATGCTTGTCTAACTTAATTACCGGAATGTTATTCCATGTTGCTTCCTTACCATCAAAAAAAGATTTTCTCTTTAATACATTATAAGAGTGTTGAACATCTTCTGATTTAGTAGCCCACTCTAAATTTTTTACTCGGTTATTAGTTTTAATCCCATCCTTATGATTTACGAATCGTTTACCTTTAATTTTAGGCATGAAGGTTTCAGCCACTAAACGATGAATTTTTTTGTTTCGTTTTGCTCCTGTAAAACTACGGTCAATAGTTACTTGATAATAACCCTTATCATCCAAAACCGGAGTTAATATTTTTTCAGGAATTGTTCTAAATCTTTTACCTGAGTCTTTTCCAAACTGAACCCGTCTTGATAAAGATTTTACTCTACCAAAATTACTTATCTGATAATTCAGATTACCTTTTATATTTGACCAAGTTTCTTTCATAACTTCTTCACAATACAAAGTCCCATGCTCACAAATATCCACTCGATGTTCTTCTCGAAGTAGTCACCGTCGTAAATCTTCACCTGTTCCGCCTTATCCGAGCACAATTTGTCATGCGGAATAACTCCATTCATTTGAACAGCATCTACTAATTTATTTTTGATGTATTCAATGAATGATCCTTTATCTGCCCAATGATGGTATGAGCACAGGAGATCCTCAATAAAATAAAGTCCGCCAGATTTAAGATATGGAAACAAGGTCGTAAAAGCGATTATTTGATCATCCCCCCTATGCCCTGCATCATCAGCGATGACATCGAAAGAATATTCAGAAAATGCTTTATTTAAAAAACTCACATCGTTTTGATTCCCATGGACGGTCCTAATTCTGTCTTCTTGATACTGACTCATGTCCTCGTAGTCTAATCCTACAATAAATCCATCAGGGAAATATTCCTTCCACATCCTCAAAGAGTCCCCATGCCATATTCCCTGTTCTAGCAAAGTGATAGGTTTGTCTCTCAAAGGAGCCAAAAACATCTCATAATACTTCAAATAATTATGGCATCCACCGGACCGTTTATCGGTTCCTGTTTCGTGGCCAATTTGATCTAGGGTCTTTCTCATAAAATTATTTTATACCATACGGAACTGTTTATATCAATTCCAACTGTACCTTCAAACAAATCCATTAGCACCTGTTCAACCTCTGGCCTTGTCGCATCATGCCCTGCAATAATCCCTCCTTTGCGAACTTTAGGCAACCAGGCTAAAATATCTCGCTTCACCCAATCGTGATCATGATTAGCGTCAAGGAACACGAAGTCAACGGAAGCATCTTGGAATTCATTAGCCGCTTGCGATGAATCCATTGCAATATCGGAGATCAGATGACGAGTATTAGTTTTATTTAATTGCTCTCCATAAAGTTTGGAAATAATCTTCACATCCTCCATCAACTCAGGTGAGTCTTTATACTGAGTGGTATCTTCCCAAAGATCGACCGCGAACACCATGCATTCCTTATGCCGTAACTTATCGGCAAGGTAGCTTACTGAATTGCCTTTCCAGCAACCCACTTCTACAAATACTCGGTATCCTTCAATCTTGGAGATGAAGTCGTAAAAGTCGGGGTAGTTGAACCAGTTAGTTTCCATTATAGATCAGATGAGATAATTCTTCTTTGTGCTCTTGAATGTACTGAGGGAGAGTTTCTAAAGGCACTACTTTCCAAAAATCCGTTGACCAAAGGCTCTCGATTGTCTTCAACTTATGTGAAATATTTTCTCTAGTGAAATGTCTTTGAACACTTTCTTCTTGATGACTGAATGCATCAGCTTTATCAAGGATAGCATCGAGTCCACCGAGGTACGACCAGTGCCAGCCAGCGCGTTCTATAGTCTCGGGCTTGCCGGCATTACGAATCTCTTCCGCTGATTTACTTTTTAAGTGACGCCAAGTGCAAATCTTTGCAATCTCCCAGCCTTGTTCTTGTTCCATCACATTTAGGTAGAACCCGAATTTATCCATCTTCAATGCCGCTATCTCGCCATGCCAGTCAATAATCTTCGACACATCAGTCACTTCATCACAGTCAGCAATGATAATTTTTGTATCGTCATCGATCGGATACAATGAAGACAGTTTAGCTACGGCCTGGGTGATGTAGTTGCGCTGAGCAGCTTCGTTATGCCATGGATTCCCATCGTTGGGGACATCCGCTATGAAGTGAGAGATCGGATACTTTCTGAAGTCCTCTTGATTATCTTGAAAGTACAGTCGCTTTGGTTTCCCAGAGAAGGTCCACGGGCTTTCGATTACGACTTGTAAAATTTCTGGATGCTTCATAATCTCGCACTTGATGCGGAGCATATCGAATTCCTTAAAAAATAAATTGCATGAGATGATCATGATTGTATTGTTAATTCTTCACTAAGTAAAATAAACCAAAGATTCTGTAATTGATGGACATATCTGATTATCGAAGTGCCCATGATTAACTGATGCTTAGTTGTTGTTGAAACATTAGGGATGTGCTCAACAAATTCTTGACCTATATAAAATCTGACATCGAATTCATCAGGCGCAATACGAACTCCATTCATCTGAATGTAAAATGAGCACGGTTTTTTTGGATAAAATCGTTTTTCTTTCAATTCGAATCCAAATTTTATCAACCATTCTTCGGTGATTGGAATAGGATTAATTTTATTATCTCCAATGATTCCAGAAATAATATTATTGAAAGCGCGTACATCATAGAATCCAGACGAATTAATCTGTGCTATGGGGAATACGTGCTCATCCCAATAGACTAAATTACCAATTCGCAATTCTTCTGGTTTCATATTCCCATCTGTTTAATTGCATCTAAAATTATTTCAGTAGAAAGCACAGTACACGGCGGAGTTGACTCATTCACCGGACATAATCGGCCAGTCGTGCCAGGTTGCATACTCCAGCATCCGTCTTGTTGAATTGGACAGGCAGCACGTAAGGCGTAAATGTTAGTTAAGTCTGGATGAATGAATTCAGGATTTACAGACCCGAATAGTAACAAGCACTTCACATCAAGAGCCACTGCGATATGACTAGGTCCTGAATCGATGCCTATGAAGTATGCTGCCCCGGCGATGGTCCACATAAGAAACGCTTCTCCGATTGTATTAAACTGCACTCCTACCTTGAACTTTGAGTTACGACCGATTTGAATAACTAAGTAACCTAGCGCTTCGAGATGGGAAGCAATCGCATACCAATCAACACCATTAACATTTCTATGCGGTGTGTCTCGTTCATCGATGTGAAGGACAATATATTTTTGCTTAAACAATCGGTGCTCATCTTTCAAAGGATAATTCAATTTTGGATTTCTGAGCACATAATCCTTAACGCCACACATTTCGAAATAAGATTTCAAATGAAGTTGTGCTGGCTTGACTTCGTAGGCCATGTTCAAATCGATGACCTTGTGCTTAATTCTTTGATGATCAAAGTGAGCATAGTCGATCACTTGATAATGATGCCTGGCGTATGGAAGATAAAAAGGAGAATCAAAAACGATTGGATGGCCGAGTTTATGAAAGTGATCAAATACGGGTTCGAGAGAAATGCAATCACCTAACGCGCCATCACGTTTGAAAACTATTGGCTCTTTAAGATACGGCGCATGGAACTTTTGGTGGAAGCCGAATGTAGGTTGCGCTGGTTGGCGGAGTTCAAAAGAGAATTTGTCAGCAACATTATCTGGTGCCCAATGTAGATTATAGACTTGCTCAAGGTGATCACGATAGATACGACATATTGCATTGTCCTCTGGATGCAATGGTTTAATGAGTGTATCTTGTGCGAGTGCTTTATGTAGCAAGCGACTACGCAAAGAAAATCCACCATTTCCATTATTGTACCCATCAGTCTCTAACCAAGGAGCTCCAATATAATCCCACAGCAAAAAGTCATCATCCCATTGATCTCCATCCAATACATAGCCATCCGCCTGAATAACCAAAATATGGGAAGTTTCTATTGGTTGCTTCCCGAGTTCTTTCATCATCCAGGCAGAATATTCTTTTTTAGAATTGATGCGCGGAATGTTGATGACTTCAATGTTTGGAATGTTCAACTCGATATCAGTGAACATAATTGTTCGCGCCGGAGTGATTTGCTTTAATGTTTGAAGCACGGCGTTGACTGCATCACCGTAGCTAACAGTATCGACGATTACGAGGGTGACGTTGGGGAGTTGAACTGGAATCATGTGGTGGCTTTATTAATTGATGGAGGTTGACAACCACACTGTGGTATGAATGGTGAATGAACGGTTTGGCATCGGGGACAAATCCAGCCTATTAATGATGGAGGAGGAGTTGGAACACTATTTGGAATACCATTCTTACAGAATGTACCTAGACTACAAGGAGCACTTGTCTTATCATAAACGCATTCTCTTGCTGTATTCGGGCAGATCATTTTCTCTTCGCTAAAAGTTCAACATAGTACTCGAAATTTTGCTGATAGTAAAAGTCATACGCATGCTCACCACATGGAATAACATTGTTAAGGTAAGGACAAACTTCCAAAATTCGCGGTACTTTTAACCCTTCCGCAAGAGAGAAACATAGAGACTGATTGCCGATGAAGAATGAGCAGGAACGGATCACTTGAGCCAATTGCAAGAAGTTATCAGCAACAAAGAAATGCATCGCTACTTTTGGGTTCTCTTTAGCAAATTCAACATACTCATTCTCAAGTCCGATAAATAGCAATCGACCATTGTATTTCTCCAAAAAAGAATAGTCGATAGTTGTATTTCTGGACCGTTGAGTTCGGTTGATGATAATTGTGTCGTGTGGGATAGTATCATTCGGCTCGATATCTAACCATGGTTTACTGAGATCACACGCCATATCTGGATATGTGTAGAACTGCCAGCGGTAGATATTGCCATACGGCATGCCGATTGGTACCAGATGATGCTTGTCGAGGTCCACCATTTCTTGGGGCTGACGATACCACGCCGCTGCAGTCTTGAAATCACCATGAGTCTTGAAGGCTTCTACCCAGGCATGGAAGCGTTCGGGAAAGGCTTCTTCGAAAGATTCGACGCCAGCAATATAGGACTGACTCATTAATAATGGTCGAAGCATCTCCATGGTCCGTGCGGTCATGGTCACTTTAGATTCGCGGCCTTCGGCTATTTGCGGCGCCATTTGCCATTCGATATCAAGGCCAAGATAGATCATTGCCTTGGTGCCCATGCGCTCACATGAGGCTCTGATGCCGGGCAGCGCGTTGATTAAATCACCGGGTAAAATTGAGAATTTGAAGGGAGTAATTTTTTGCATAACTTCGTTGCTTTAACCCCCATTATAAAGAATGGCAAATGCTATTGCAGTAAATGCGTATCGTGTTGAGTTCAACCCAGTCACAGGCAATAATTATGTTGTGCTGGGATACCCCACCTCGATAAAGCAAGAAGAAATCCTTCAATTATTTCCAGTAAACGTTTTGCAAGGAACAGACCTTCCCGGTCTTCCTTATCTGTACTGTAAAATTGTGCAGAAGCGTCCTGAATTGGAGCAAGAGATTTTTGTGATGAATTCCGTTCAGGATATTCAGAACAAGCTGAATTCTTAAAAAGAAAGGGGAGATGTGAATACTCCCCTACTTTACCCCAAATCCTCATAAAACTTTGTCGGTTACCGGCCCGGATACGTGTTATCCTTGGGCCTTTTTTAATCTGATTCAAAGATAAAGGAAAATTATTTGCAACCAAATACAAATAAATTTATATTTGAATGATGATTCAGCAATTATATGATATTTTGGATAAGAATGGAATTGTTATGCCACGATATCACAACGGGAAAGGAAGGACCGAAGATCAAGCAAAAAGAATTTTGAGTAGTCTGAACAAAAATGGTGAATATCGTCCGTATACAATGCAAGTCATCAAATGATCCAACTCTTCGATTACCACCTCATCAAAATTGATTCTGTCTATGATCAGCGGCCAACTGAAACTGGGCTAATTCGACTCAATGCCGCTTGGTATCGCGAAGAAAAAGAACTCGATCGATATGAGCGCAAACTTCTCACGGGGACAATCGCTCAGGTGCCCATTGGATACACAGAAACGAATTTCATGCCCATTGATCCGGGCATTCCGAATCCAAAGATTTTCATTGGGCATGACATCATCAACAACCAGCGGAATATAGGATACGATTGGTCTAATGCACAATACCATCCTGGCGAGAAGGAAATGATCGACTTTGAAACCATCGCTGAATGGGGGGCAAAGATTGATGCGAGGCTGGGCGAGAAATGCTATTTCCATCCATCAGTAACGGAGGCCGAAAATTTCGTGGAAGAAGGTCTGTATCGGTGCGCAGTGCATGAACTCATTTGCGTGATCCGTGATGGCAGGCCAGTGCCCCAGGGAGGTTATGTTCTGATCAAGCCGATTGTAGATGAGCAACTCGAGAGTGAGACGGGGCTTATCACGAAATTGGAAGGAGAGAATGATTTAGCCTATGGGACCGTGGCTTATTCATCCGGAGACATCAAAGAAGGCGAGAAAGTTATTTTTCTTGAGTATTCTGATTGGAAGTTGAATATTGAAGGCGAAGAGTTATTTGCGATGCGGGAGGAAGAGGTGCTCGGGTTAGAAGTTTAAATCCTCCGCCCTATTCAGGCACACATCTGTAGATATCCCCATCACCGATCCCTTCGAAGTAAACTGCCAGATTTTTATTTTATCCCAGCCGCGAGGGATAGCAAACCCCTTTGAATAGTGAATCATCATTAATGGCAGATGTCCAAAAGGATGCATGCCAGGCAAATGAGTATTTAAGAAGTGAGCGGGAGCTGAGAGCATCATTTTAGGATATCCATTCTGAATCATATCCATCACGAAAGTAGAAATCCACAACTGCACATGGTCCGCGGGAAGTGTAATCTCATCACCTTTGATTTGAAGTACACATGGCAATGATGATGGAGGCATTTCTTTGATGATATTCCGGAAAGATTTTGCCTCAGACAACGCATCATTCAAAGCGGTGGTGTGGTAGTAGCCGAACTGAATACCGGCATACGCGGCACCATAAGCATTGAGGAAACGATTTGAATCCGTTTTGATGTAGGCAAACTTGATATCTTGCGGATCCAGTTTAACCAAGTCCCAATTGACGGAACCGTTAACAACAGAAACATCGATGCCTATCTTATCCATATCAGCAATATCAATTCAATGGAAGCAATCACAATCCATAGTTTTGTTTTCTTCTTTTGCCGGAATACCTCACCCTTCAATATCACATTCGCCTGCTGCCAATCCCAATTTTCTTTGTCTTTAGTCCAGATTACTTCGTTGAGTTTAATTTCAACGGATTGATGATCCTTGATGATATTCCGAAGATCAGTGGTATCTGCCTTGAGTGAATCGACTTCGATTTTATAGATGTCTCCTTTGAGTAAGTCTTTAACGATCGCCTCTTCGCGCCACCGTGATAGAATCTGGGTATCTTGCCCGTAGGAAACTATCAAGTTTAGAAGAAGGAGCGTTATCGTAGCGATGAATGATAACGGTTTCATATTTGATTTTTTTGTCGGTTGCGGAGTCACGGTTGGCCACTCGATGAGATAATTCTTGAATAGTCCTCAAGAACATGTTGGCCGAGTCACGAGCTTCTTTAGCACGTAACTTTTGATATAGAATATCTTTCTCAAGTTCTTTGAGATTGTTAACTGGCTTCTTATCAAGCCAGATGAATGCGGTAATGAACCCAGCCATAAATAAGCCAATGCCGATGAGGATGTTATTTCTGTTCATTAGCATCAGTTTTAGTTATTACTGTTGAAGTACTATCTGTTGTCGTAGTTGTACTTCCAGATTTTAATTGATTCAATTGTGATATTGTCACTAATCCAAGGGATAAAAGAACAAAACCAAGCCAAGTCATTACGAGAGTATCTGCATTGCTTGCATCAGTATGTTTAACAGTAATTAATCCAGCTACCGATAATCCTGCGTAAGCCACAATTTTACGAGCACTAAATCCTCCTTTTTCTGTTGTTAGACTATCAATCAAATCATGGATGAATTTTAACCCCTTAATAGCTATACCGACTATTAAAATTAGTGCAGTAAATATTGATACAATGATTAATATTTTCATACAACTTCCTGAAAAAGTGTATAGTTAGTGTTTTTTAATTTCAATGTATAAAGTCCTCTCAAAATTAAATTCAAGGCAGCCTCGAAATTATGCCCATCCTTCACAACTTGGCATCCACTCGATGCATTGTACACGACATCATTAACATCTGAATCTGTTCTCACAGTGTGAAAATCAATTCCTGCTGTGTCCGAAAATAAAGGACCAGTCATATCAAATTTGCCATCTGAATTTTTGTCTCTCCATCCTTTGAAGACATTTGGTGCCGACTGAATCAAAGCTAAATATTTTCCATTATGAAGACCGGGTGCCCAGCAATTCAAATATTGACCTGCAGCCATGATGAAAGTACCTTCTGAATTACCGAGTTCTTCTTTTAAATAATAAAGACCAGGCTTTGTAGTTCCTGGAAAAATCAAGCACTGATTATTGCCATAAATATCTTTATAAGCAATCCCTAACAGGTCATTGAAGTGATCTACTGTTGCTAAGTCCTTACTTCGATATCCAAAAATGTTCACGAATTCATTGTCTTCTTTGAAGATGTAACCCTTCTGAGAGAACATTGACTTAATGAAATTGTAAGTGATGGCGGTTGGTATCATTTTTTATTCTTGGTCAAAAAATCAAAAACATTTTCAATGTTCAATCGGTACAAAGCATAAGACCCAATTTTCTCGCCCGACATAGTGATTACTGCGATCACCAATGGCAACCAATGATCAGAAACATCATTCATGACCAATGGCGCAAAGATATAAGCCGATCCTATTCCGCAGACAAAGGAAATAATAATCTGTTTCACTGTAATATTCTCTTTTCTACTTAGAATAGCCAACTTGACACTCAATCCCATAAGAGCAGGTAATAAAATTTTTATTAGTAAGGCTTTAAACTCCTTCCATTCGTCTATCATGATTGTAGATTATAAATGAAGCACAACTAGCGATAACGATCAAAATCAAATCAGTATAAACGTAGTAAGTAATTTTAAAAAATGTTTTGTCAATAACACTTCCCGCTATCATCACTCCTAAAAAGCAAAGTAATGATTTTGTTAATCCTCGAGTATTGTAAAACGCCATCATGCAGAAAAGAAAAAACATAATCTCGTAAACAATATTCCTCTCTGCATAGAACTTAACGAACTCTCCACAATCAGTTGTGTCATAAAGATAGCGGAACAATATTGAATTGCCGAAGTAAAGCACGATCAAGACAATTGCCATCGATATAATTATTGCTGATTTCATTTCTTTGGTGGCGGCGGATCAGGGTTAACAGTATCGTCTTTCTTGATCGGCTTGATCGGTTTCTTAGGTGTTTTTTTCTTTGCCATAAAATTTATGTTTTAAAGTACACTATTCGCATTTGCCAACCATCCAAGATAAACTCTTGCTCTGACTCTAGTAATTTCATTCACAGAAGTAACATAAGTTAGATATGGAAAAGGATAAAATTTAGCTCCTGCAGCGCCAGTAAAATCTTGTACAAATGGAGTTCCTGAATTTGCACCTCCTATTCTCCAGTTTGTAACATCATCCCAGAACTGAGCAAGTACAAGAGACTTTGCGGGATCAGAACCACTTGTTGAGTAAAATAAATAACTTGTTTGCCCTCTAAAATCAGCAGCCATATTAACTGAAGTATTATCGGCAGGCCTTGCCATATATTGACCTCCAAGGGCTTTCATTTTGTTTAAAAATGTCTCAGCTCCACTGACTTGATTATTGTAACCAGCATCAATAAGTGTAGATTGTAACCAAGTGAAGTTAAAATCATAACTGATGCCATTTCTATTTAAAGTGTGATTACACACATAACTTGCCAGGTCACCAACCGCCTGTGGATGAATAATACCACCAGTTTGATCGCAAGTAGCTGTAGAGAAATTTTGATATTTATAAAAATATGGATTGACTGAACTATCGATGGTATTTGAATTGATAGTGGCACCATCCACTTTGAAAACCCTTGAATCGTCTCTTGATGTGATTTGGGTGTGGTAAGGGAACCAATATAATGTATCTCCTGCATGGGCATTTAATCTTAAATGCCATGCCACCTCACCGAAACTATTTGGATCAACTAAAGCAACATCCTGCGTACTCGTGAACAAATCATAGTTAACATTCTGATTGAATGACAGAACATTCGTCCCAGTAGTTGAGGCATAGATAAAAGGTGATGCGTTTGTGCTTGAGCCATTTGGACTTATCATGCTAATCGCAATTACTCTATGGGTACCATAGGTAAGCCCGCTAAATACTTGCTTAGTCTGATTGGTTAAGCTACCCGCACTATAAGTGTCTACAATCACATTCGCAGGAGGAGAACCAGAATTAGGGCCACTTACATATACATAAGTCCATCCCATTCCATTTGATTGAGTAGTACACTTATGCTGTAATGAAGTGCCAGTGAAGCTGACAAAGCACCAGTTGGCAATAGCAGCCGCAGCTCCGCCAACATTAAAATTGGTACCCTGAGTTGATGGTATAGGCTGTGGACGCTTACCATAAAATATATTCCAACCAGTAAGAGCACCGGCGGTATTAGCAGACGCTATTAAAGTTGCTGTTACTGCTCCTGTGACTGAATTATAAGCAGTTACAATTAAATGACCATCTACAGCACCTCCGGTCCATTTTAGATAAATCAAAACTTCTTTATTAACAGACCACGTTGAGAAACTTCCTGTTCCTACATTATTTGTGGAAAATCCGTAGACAATACCGTTTACACTATCATATCTATAAACTGCAAATGTAAAAAAGTGCGTAGCATCTCCATAAAAGGTAAGTGTGTCGCTTTCTGAAATACTTAATCCAGTCCCTATCGCATAAGATGTTATATTAGGATGGGTAGTGGGTATAGAAAACGTACTTGAGAACGCCGCATTAAGTATTACTGAATTATACAATTGAGATAATCCAGTATCACAAGTAAATGATTTAGTGCTAGGTATCGCAGTATTTGTTGCAATAGAACTTGCAGAAGTACCTATCTGTGCAGTAGCCTCATAATTACTTACGGAATTTGTAAACTGAGCATCTGCATAGGTTCCATATTGGAAGTTGTCCATCTTAACAAAATCGTCTTGCGCTCTCTGTAAAGTTGTTCTAAAAAAATGAACACCATCACCACTATCTTGAACCATATCCAATGCAACATTCAATGACCAATTAGTATTTGATGTAGATGGTGGAGTTGTAGCATTGGGTCCGGCTGGACCATCACTAATAGCATTCACACAAGTCCACAGAATAGTACTTGCTGTAGGATATGTACGAATAGTACCTACTGAGTAATTAGTTCCGCTGGCCCAGTTACCATAAGTTCCAGGAACAAGTGTGGACGCTACTTTTATTTTAGTATTAGGAGATCCGTTAGTTCCTTGTCCTAATAAAAAAGAAAGTAATCCATAATTAGGACCACCAGAATTAAGGCTTAATGGCCAAGCAGGAATCGGCAGCATCAGTAATCAATTTGGAATGAAATTGCAGCACCGGCAGTAGTTACATCGTAAGTCACAGGAGCCCCGCCATTAAGAAATGTTTCACCAGAAACAAAGGTCTGCTCAGAGAGAATCGCATTTGCTGATCCAACAGATTTTGCGTAGATCATTTTCCATTGGTTTTTTTTGATGATATAAAAATTTCCGTTCACACTTGATGGAAACGCGGCTTCAATTTCTAATCGCGTGTTACTGAAAACTTTGGTGATTCTGCGGATCATTTGGCCCGCCGAATTGATTGCTAGATAATCTCCAGGTTCTACTTGCCCCGTAAATTTTGTTTTTGACCCAATTTGAGTGTCGTTTAAAAAAAGAGTATTGGTTCCAATAACCAGTGTGCCATTTGTCAAATCATTGTTGATTGAGTTAACGGTTCCTGTTCCTTGTTGTGGAACTGGCAGTGAACCTTGCGATGGCAGAGCACCTAAGATAGGATGGGTAATTGCCCCATTCATATATATCCGATAGGTTTCTTTCTCTGCGTTAAGTGCTCCTACGTTTAACATGGCATTATTGTTTGGTTATAAATTTAGTCAAATTTTTGGTTTTGATTTATTCAGTTTCTTATTCAGGCTTCGCAATTCTATTGGCTTACGGAATTTGAATTGCACATTCATTCCTTTCGAAATCATGAATTTTTCTTTTCCTACTTCATATCCTTGATCGTAGCGCATCTTCAATTCATCCTTAGAAATTTTATCTGTAGAATTGACATACGCCGATACCAGTGCAGCGCGCTCCTTCCCGACATCAATACTTAACTCCGCATACTCTTTCGGCGTTAATTGTTTCTTCTCTCCTTTGACCGTAATACTTCGCTGAGGCATCGATGGAAGCCAGTCGGCATCATAATCCGATTTGAAGGCATTATAGATTTTGTACCGGAAGTCGTTGGTGCGGATATCCTTGAATTTTGAAGGATCAAAGAGATAAAAGGCGTATTTGCTGCGGCCGTCAGGATTTCCAGTTACTTTATCTCCCCAAAGGCTCACTTTTGGAGGTAATTCGTCGCCCATGAACATTTTGGCCTTGTACACATTTTTGAGGCGAGTTAGAAATTCTGGGTCCATGGTATCGCGTAGATAGTCATCGGAAGCCTTGGCTACCGTAGCAATGGTATTCGGATAAAGGATACTTCCAACGGATTCAGTTGTTTTCACCAGCCAGGTATCCATGGTCTTCTGATCTCCTGATTTTAGAGCCTCGAGGGCAGAACTGGTGCCCTGAAGAAAAGACTGTTCAATAGTGGAAGATGCCACGCGGGGCGCTGATTGCATCATGTCCATTATAAATGTTTCAGGACCGCCAGAGATATCTCCATGGTCCGCGATACGCTCTTTATAAATGTTCGAGTAATTATCCAGGCAAATTCCGGCCACTCCCATCTTCGCATAACTCACCCAAGTATCGCCATCGCGGATATCCCAGCCTTGTCCCACAAGCCCTCGAGATAGGGCGGAGGTATTGATTGAATTTGGCGGCGGGGTTTTATCCAATTGGAAATCCCGCTTTTTCTTGTCCTTGTCATCATCGCCGGTGAGCAATCCCTTCAAAAATAGGCTTGTTGCAGCCTTCCAAAGCATTGTGCCTACGACGGCCTTACCTACTAAAACTGACCCAGAACGCTTATTCCCTTTGGCAATTTGATAGATGCCAGTGGCTAATGTTGCTGGTGGCGCCGCATACTGGATAGTCTCAATAATCAGGTTCAATGGCGTTTTTACGAAAGGAATCTGAGATTTCAGAATGACCTTAGCTGGTCCTCCGATAACCGGAATAGTGGATACGAAATTTAAGAACTGAGTTAAGGCATTTTGAACGATCTTACCGCCTTCAGTTGATTGCTGAAAAGTGGCTTCCTGACCTGATTTGACTATTTCTGCCTCAGATTCAGCATCTGGCAGTAGGATAAATTTCTCCAATTCTTTTCCTTTCAAGCCCTTTTTAGCCCCTATTTCCATTACCCGGGCTAACTCCGCCGCACGCTTGAATGGCTTATCCCCTAGATTCAACAATCTGAATACAGTCTCGGCCTCCCAGCCGATGGTACCTTCGATGTAATCATTGGCTTTCTGTTTTACAGTTCTGTCGGCATCTGACCAGCGATCGACCGCTTTGCCAGGATTGAATTTAGAATGAATCTCACGCAGATTCATTTCATCCGACTGCGTTCCGGTCTTCAGTTGATGTAATCCCTCCAAGGTGCCGTTCCACATGCCTTGAAAATATCCTTTCTGAATGGCCACGAAATCTATTGAGCGATCGGCAACGGCCTTTGGCATCAACCCAATCTTAGCCATCTTCGACATTCCGTAATCAAGCATCGACGCAATCCCAAGTGACGCGGATCTCAATGGAGAGTATGTCACGTTGTACCACACGTTCGAAACGAGCGACATTGTTGACATCAAATTCGCCTGCATCACCGCAATCAAAGTATCCCATACATCAGCTGGTGCTTGAGAATACTCCTGTAAATCTTTATTTGCCTGGAGTGCGGCTTGCCTTAAACCCTTCATCTTCTCGATGTTCTCGCGAGTAAATTGATCAGCTGGTAATGCTCTTAACTGATCATCAAATTTTTCACTCTCAGCGATGGTTTTAGCCAGTTTTCTAATCTTTGCACGATCTTCAGAAGTGAATTCGCGAAATCCCAATTTAGAAGCGTAGATTTCATCGAACTTTTTATCTGTCAATTCTCCTTTATTGAAAGCATCAACGACTTTGTTAATGAAGTCTATTTTCTTCTTGCCGAGAATTTTTGGTGTTTGAATCTTTGAAGGATCAATATCGGATGCATTGATCTTCTTTTTAGGAATACTATCCTTGATCTTCTTCACTTCCGGCGTAAACTCATCACGGAATTTCTGCTCATCAAACGGTTCTTTCTGATTGGCTTTGATGTGATCAATTCCAGCCTGAATTGCATTGGCAACATCAGCGCCGGTGAGGACTGCCTGTTTGATTACATCCACCGCTGCGTTCCATACGTGCGGCAATACTCCAATTGGTAGCAGTGCAGCTGAGGCAATGTTATTTTTGGTATCGACCTTAAGTTTGTCGAAGAAGTCGCCAATCTCCTTACGTTTTTCCTTAGTAATCAATTTAGCGGCCTCTAGGCGTTCTTCAACCGTAGACTGTACTTTCTCTTCAACCAGGCGGCGAAACTCGGCCTCAAGTTGTGCCTTAGTCTTCCCGCGGTCAATATCAGTGAGTGCCGAATCTTGGTTCCGTTGTTGCTGGCGTTCGATGGCAAGGACGATCTGGTCCTCACCTGAAGATGTGATCATTTTCCAGAACTTACCGGCATTTGCAGCCCGGCCTGCCTGCATTAAGAAGTTCTCAGCCCAAATTGCAACATCGACTGCTTTTACATTCTGGCCATTGGCAGCATAAGTCTCGTAAAGTTTACCGCTCAATACTACCCGGGTATCTCCAGTGAGCCCGTTGTTCGGATCCTTGATCATCAATTCGATCTTGTCCGTACCATGATGATCGATTAAGTCCTGAGCTTCTTGCTCGGTTACATTTAAGCCTTTGGGGATATAGGTATCACCTTGTTCTTTGATTCCGCGTTTGATTTCAGGATTGGCATCAGAAGCCTCGATGCGTTTGGCTACAGCGAATTGCTTGCCTTTGGGAGATTCATTAACGTTTCCGCCAATATTCTCTTTTCCTGGGGGGACAACGGCTCCCTCAGTTGCTTGTACGGGCTGTTCTTCACTATTTGAGTATTTAATTTTCTGACTATTGAAGTGTTTTTGGCTTTCTTCGTCCACAAAAGGATTTTCACGGTCAAGCATGGGATCTATGTACCGAATATTTCCGTCTTCGTCTTTGATTACATTTTCACCATGCACATCGCTAATCCTTACGCCTAATTCAGGATTATAAAATTGATTTTCACCAAGAGAACCATCTGGGTGTATCTGGAAAAACCCTCGTTTTGCTAGGTCTTCAATTAATTCTTTTCTCGAAACTGGCGTGCCTTTAATATAAGGTTGTTCTGATACTGCCGATAATCTTCCTCCGGATTTGGTAAATCCGACTAACTTGTAGGCTTCATCTGGAAATAATTCCTTCTGAAGGTTAAGTCTATCCCAAAATTCACTCCATGAACTATGGTTAGATAAGCCATTTACTTTTATGACTTTATCACCTTCTTTATTTAGATAAACGTCTTGTTCGGTTCCACCATCAATTTTTTCACCGAATGTTTCTTTTGGATTCTCAATGAAACTTCCTGTTTTTTTAGAATACGCCTCAAGTTGCTGGTCTTGTTCTTTCTTTATTTCCCTTGCGCTTCTCTGTGATCCCTCAGTTGTTGGGCTTGCTTCTTGAACTCCTCTCGTGATACTTTCGGCATCCTCTTGTTGGCTTCCGCTGTTCTTTTGTTCTGTTCCTGGTGATATGGTGTTAATTTCATTTTGTGTGGGGTTTACTTCATTCCGTATTTCCGTTCCTTCTTTTCCAATTTCTTCGACTCCTTTTTCTCCTTGGACTTGCTTTCCTTCTTCTCCGACTTTTTGGTCTTGTTGTAACTGGGTATTATTTTCATTTTGTGGTGATTTACCTTCTTTAATAATATTATTTGCATCAACTGGCGTGAGATTGGATATTTCTTCTTTTGAATATCCCAATCCATCAAGTTCTGCTCGCATTTTATGAGTCATCATTAATGGAACAGATGCTTCATTTGTTACTTTTTCTTCTTGCCCGCTGCTTGGGGATGTGCTTTGAACCACTCCACCACCGCCAGCCTCTTGTGGGCTTCCGCTTTCGACAGGTTTGGCTTCGACAGGTTCTTCCCCTTTTCCGACTTCACTTGGAATCCCGAGTTTGTTTTCACTATCATTTTTTACCCCCTCCTCCGGGGCTTGTTTTACAGATTCAATAATTTTTGCTGCCTGCTCTTTGATTGTTCTAACATCATCAGTGGAAGCAATTTGATCTTTCGCATTGCTGATTGCCTGATGCGGTGTTACCGCATTGATAGCCGTGGATCCGAATAGTCCGCCAGCGGCTTCATCAATTCGTTTCGAAAAATTTGTAGTCCACGCATTTTGAAATGCTTCGATCTGAGATTTACCGGCACCCTTAGCCCCACCGGTTTCTTCCAATGATCCCTGGATAGGTTCGGTAATTGTCTCCCCTGTTGTCGCAATAGCCTGTTTCAAGAATGGAGCCCCTCCCTTGCGGACCATGGTAACTAAATTCTCGGCAGATAAACGATCAAGCCCAGCTGCTGCGATAGCATACAATTGTCCTTTGGCTGGTTTATCCAGATTTTGTTTAATGACTTCCTCCCGACTGATTCCATGCTTCTGAGCTAAAGCATCCAATTGATTATCATACACCGATGCCGCTTCCATCATCTCACCAGATAATCCCTTGGTTAAAATTGTCAATGGAATTTGCCATAATCCCTGAGCACCGAGATTCACCGCATATTCAACCGCTTCTTTTGGAGATGTGATTTGCTTGTACGACTGAGGGATTCCAGCCAACGTCTCACCAGACTCCTTATTTTTTTGTTGAACGAATTGTTCTGTCTCTAATCGACTCTGAATTATGCCCGGCAAATTCTTTTCAATAGTTGCTTTTACATCTGGATGCTTCTCATTGATGAATCCCTCTTTGTGTTTCTCGATGTACTTATCAATATCGAATGGCTGATACCATTTCAGATCAGGTTCTTTTGCGCGAACATACTTTTGGAATTCAGTTGGCTTTTTGTTCTTGATGAATTCCTCAGTGTTAGCCGATTGCAATGCTGACTTTCCAACCTCAACAGCTTGGGCCAAGTTCTTTGGAATCTGTTCAGTGAATCCCGAATACAGTTGCTTCCCAGCGGTAAGCAATCCAGTAGCAAATGTCTTCGCTAAAACATTGGACCCATATTCTTTCTCGAGTTGCTTAAGATCGGGGACATCGGTAGGACTTCCGGAAGGCTTTGTTACCAGCTCTGATGCCGCGCCATACTCTTCCCAACCAGCTGCTGTGGAAGGCTTTTGAGATTCTGGAACGCTTACGGTATTGTCTTTTTTTTTTACACCACCGAATTTCTCCCATGGCTTTGATTCAGGCATAGGAGTTTCCTCTACCGGAACTTCGATATCCTTTGATCCATTAAATTGCTCCCATGGCTTTTTGCCCATAACTTATTTTTTCTTCCAACTTTCTTCTTTACCAGGATCACCACCCAAAAACTCATATCCGTCAATAACGGTTCCTTTTGCAGGGACCTTCACTTTGGGAGTCACCTTAGCCAACTCCTTCGGGTTCTTCTGCCAATAATCTTTCACCGCTGGCCGTTCAATAACATGAGACTGCTTAATCCGTTCATCTATTGCGTCTTTCAGTGGCGAGAAATGTTTCAGTACTTTTGGCGAGTAGGGATTCATTCCAGTCAATCCTTTTATCTGTTGTGAGTTAGGATCATCTTGATCGATAGGTATCAACTCATTCTGAACTACATCAACGCCAAGATATTTCTGAATCAATTCCGGTGACAATTCAGCATCAGCATTTATCTGTTGCAGAATATTTTGTGTGTCCGTCAATTCCTGTTGCGCTGTCGTGTCATTCGGATTAGTTGCCACCTTCTGTTTCAGTTCGGCTACCTTCACATACGCATTATCCAAAACCTGCTTCTTGTTTACCGATTGTCCACGCATCGCAATCTTTGTACCTACTATTCCGCCCGGGCCAAATTCTGATGCTGGTAATTCTTTAATTTTAGCGGCAAGTTCTTCTGGAGATGAAGCCTGAATGTCTACTGGCGTTCCATCGGCTTTCACTGGTACCAACTGAATACCGCCATTCAATACAAATTCTCTCGGCAACTTGTTAGTAACTACTTTCCCGTTATCAAGATTGTATCTCAAATTCGAAGCGGTTGAAATTCTAAGATAAGGATTGGTTGGACTCTTTGGATTGATAATCGCAATACTCGGTGATGAGAAATTCTTATTTTCAAATCCTTCCGCTACCTGAATGTTCTTGTTAGTAATTCCCCATGCGTGACTATTGCTAGAACCCGACAAATCAGTATCAATCTTCGACAAAATATGTGCATGACTTTTTATGTCATTGCGAGCCATCTCACGTATACGTTCATTCAAATCCAACGGCTTCGTGATCGAATTATCATTCACATCGCGAGTTTCACCTACCGCATTAGGATGTGGATTATGTATCTGTCCATCGATGACCCCTGAAAGAATATCTCCTTCAGACATTCCATCCATCCAATTCGGATCATGTGCCCGGTTCTGCGCAATCTCATTCTGCAATTGCTCAATGGCCATGTGAGTGTAATAAGGCTTAACGCTTGGATGGCTTCCAAGGTATTCGCCTACGTGCTCATTGGTGATATCAGGAATACCATTCTTGTTAACAAATGGCGATGTCATCAACGTGCTACTTTTTATTCCATTTGCACCAGTGTATGAATTTTCTTTTGTTTTATCCTTGAATGTTTGAATCCAATCACCAAGCTGTTCGCCATGTTTAAATGTTTGCTTGATATCCTGGGGATGCCCAATATCTCCACGATTATTTGAGATGGCCGACTCATCAGCATTCAACTCATCTTCAAGCGATAGTCCGCGCTGAGGTATTGTTGAATTAATCTTCTCGATATTCACCGTTGGATTATAATACTTATCCGCTGCAGCCTTCGCGTGCTCTTCTGTTAATTGGCGCTTCATTTCTTCACGATGCGCAATACCTCTTTGATTAAGATTTTGCAATTCCTGCATTTTGAGTTTTGTCTTCGGTGTGATCACGCCGAACTGCATTAAATCCTGTTGTGCGTTTTTGGTGAGATTATACGCTTCACCTTGGATTAATCGATCGTATTTTGGGACCGTAGTGGATCCATGGAATTTTTTGATATCCTCAAAATCTTGTGCGGCTCTTTGGCGTGCAAATAGGTCTTGACGCGCGCGCTGGTTACTTAATTGGGCGAGAACTCCAAGCGTCTTCGGCGTTTCGATAACCGGAGATTCATAAGGTTTTTCGTTTTGAAATTCTCTGTAAGCCATTTATGCTTCCATTTGGCCAACAAGATCAGAACCAAATCCTGACTCACTGCCGGTATTATCAGCTACATCGGAGAAAGCATAAGAAGGCATTCCATTCATTGTTTGACCTTGGCCTTGATTTTGTAATAATTTATTAGCCCTGGAATAATCTAATAATTTCCAGAAATTCTCGGTATTACCCTTCATCATATCGCGATTAGCGGCTACTTGATTTTGATACGGTTGATTGACATTGTAATTCCATGCCTTATCAGCCTCATCGATCATGCCACTATTAGCACCCATTAGAGTACCGCGCCCAGATGCTCGGAGATTAGCATCGGAAATAGATAATCCTTGTTTAGTCTGATTGCGATTATTGTTGATTGCTTTCAGGGTATTTAGAATAGTCCCGGCATTACTTGAATATTGTTGTGCCGTATTGATATCTTGTGATGCTGTTTGATCTGCCATTGAGTTACCTTCAGTAATAGCTCTATTCTGCCCAAAAGCGGCCCCCATTCCAAGTGCTTTATTTTGAGATGCTTCGTCCTGAAGATTATAATTTGGGCGTTTGGGGGTTCCAAAATACCCCAAAATTCCTCCACCAATAGCGCCGATTGCGGTGCCTATTCCTGGTTCGATTTCCGTTCCAAGTAAAGCTCCGCTTTCTGCTCCACTTAATGCGCCTTGTGCTTGTGCATCCATAATAATGCAAGTTAATTATTTTTTCACCGTCTTTTCACTTCTATCGAAGGTAACCACTAACCAGTTAATAAACGAATACCAGGTAACAGAAGGATCAAGTTTCAACATCAATGTTAAAGCCCTAGATCGCATCGGATCGCCATTCACAATTGCCTGATCGGAGTTGGCGGCATTTATGGTATTCAAGTCTCTCTTAATATCTGCCCAGAAAGTATTTTCCAGAGAAGTCAAATCAGTCAACAACAAAGCCGAATTCTGGGCTGAAATCGAATTGCTTCTAAAATCTCCATTAATGGATGGCAAGGACCACTTATCTGTAGACTGCTCATTTAATGCTTTCCAAACTTTAGTCACTCTGAACTCAGGATTAGCCACTGGTTGCCACATGCAATCTTTCTTCACTCCATAGATTGACCCATAATCCGCACCGGCATAGTGAATGTGAACAACGGTACCAATGATTGAATATAATTCGTTCTCTAGTGCAGCGAATACATCTGGTGCATAATCATACACAGTATTCCATCGCTTACTGTCTTCATCAAAGGAAGCACATTTGTAACTTGAGTATCCTCTGAATGTTCCTGGTAATGATGATTGAGTGATGTATGTTACCCATTCCTCATAGTAAGCATCAAATGCCGATACTACAGTAGGTGCATTCCCTGCTGCGTATGTTGGCATCAATATGTTAGCTAAATCTTTAAACCAGTTCTGCATTTTATAATTGCTGATCGGTGTAAGTCCATCAATGCTCCTTCTTATCCACATGCCACGTTTAGCATTCCAAAATAAAACTCTTGAGTTTCGCTTACTTACTGATTCAGGATTCAATGTGCCATAGCTTCCAAGCAGTGTATTATAGCTTCCGAGTACTTGATCACTTAATGTCACTTGTGTATCACCACCGAGTTGTTGTAATGTAGCTCGATTGACATACACATCCATTGTTTCTTCCTCGCATATCACCATCAAAATCTGCCCCACATCCTTGACTTGTGTGTTTGATGTATTAACCATCGCACGAATCGCGCCGTATTCCGAAGGATAAATTTTTTGATTGTCATCTTGAAAATTGTTGATTCCAATAAAAATACTATCCTCAAGGAATTTACCACCAAATCTAACTTGAGTGGTTTTTTCAAATTGTACTGGAAGATATTCATAGGCAACTAATGCTCGACCGTTGTTATGTTCCCAAGTACCCGCCGAATTATATTTATCTTGAGTCATCTGGGGGAAAATAGGATAATCATTTATGTCTGCAAAAGGATTTCCTACCCCACTAATAAATGGCCCCAGATATCCTTGGCGCACTCCATTAAGAGATGCTTGATAATCAAACATGAAATTTTTAGTAACCAGCCACACATCTCCGTTGAGTACTGGCAAATTTGAATAGATGGAATAACCTAAAGGATGATAAGTGATAGCAACTCCTGCACGCCCGTTCCATGTCCAATCTGTTTTGCTGAAATTTCTAAATCTTCCTTGTGGAATAATTGGATACCATTCCCCCATTTCGTAATACAGAAATTGATCTTTTGCATCAAACTTTTTAGGACGATACACTTCTACAGTAAATAAACTTGGATTGACTGTAGCCGTAGAAACTTGTACACGAGTTCCTATATAATCAGAAGTATCTGGCTTGGCTACAATAAGAGCTGTACCGGTGAATTCAATAATCTCCTGATCAAATTGATCATAAGGACCACTAAAGTCTGCGGCTTGGGACATCCAAAATTTAACTCTATCGCCAGGTTGCCAGTTATAAATTGCATTATTAGATGGCTTTGGAGGACCACCAGGGTTAGTGATAGTATCAAGGTACCAGTTACGGATATCAATATAAATAAGCGTTGCATCGGTAGCTAATGCAACAACTTGATTTTTTCTAATCCCAGTTAAAATTCTTGAAATTAAAGAGTAAGTAGCACCAGAACCACTTTCGAAATTATCGTAATAACCACTTATGGCTGTTCTGATATTATCAGCTGTCGTCACAGTACTATCTGATCCAGCACCTAAATCAATTTGAAGAAATTTAAAATCATTGACAACGCCAGTAATAAAGAAGTCAATGTTAAGACAATTAGTTCTAACGATCTGGTAAGCAACGGCCCAATCTGGCGGGGTAACGTTTGATCCTATTTTAAATCCTAATCCATGGAACGATTCAATTGCTGTCTGATTGGCTACCGAACTTGTGACAGGAATTTGATACATCCATTTATCCAAGGTTTGAACCAATCCCATTCTTCCGCTATAATGCTGAAAGATTATTCCTAGTTTATAAATGCCACCTTCTTTAAAAGAAAATCTCTGTATAGGAAATGATGATTGTTGCAATGAATACAAAGGATCTCCAACCCCAGCTCCGGTAAACCAATTATCATTTGTTGGTTGTGTAGAATAGACTGCAATGTCCGTCACGTCGAAATTACTCAATGGAGGAAGATCATCAAAATTATTTCCCAACACAGGGCGGTTATCAATCGCTTCAACACATCGACTTAACAAAGGAACACTGTCAAAGTATTGCCCAATATCGTTAGCCGCCACGTTACCAATTGAACCCTGATTTGTGAATATGGTTGATGTCGGCTGACTGGCATTAGTTATTGGCACTCTCGCAAATAATTGCCATCCTTTATATTCTGATTCACGATATCCGAATTCTATGTAAGTAATTAAATTATAAAATTTAATATCTGTGTTGCTAAAGAATCCTGGATATGATGAGGCATTATTATAATCGAAAACAAATCCCGGGGCATTAACCTGAATTTGAACATTAGCACTTAATGGATTTGGGGAATATTGATTTCCTCCATGTGCTCCCTGAAGCAATGCTAATTGATCATTGCTTACAAAGTTACTTTGTGGTGACCATGTTGACCGAAATCCCCCAACAAAAATATATCGATAAGCAAATTGGAAGACACGTTTATTCAAAAAATTATCCTGTCCAACTATTGTCGCTCCACTCATCGTTAAAAATGGCGGCATCAATGGTGGCCATTTACTCAAGCTGATATGAAACTCAGAAAAATTGGCGCCTAATGTTACTTTCAATTGGCTGATGGTAGTTACATCCATGCAGCGAGGAGGATTGCCTGGATTACCAATTCCTTGATCATTATAGTCAGAAGGATTGCCATCAGTTATCAATAGATACTTATTAATCTTTGTCATCGAAGGATAGTTCGATGGTTCAAAGTTTAATCCGTCCCATTGTAATAGTTCGTAAATTTTTTGCCCGTATTTATCGTAATACAATATCGAATGGTGACCAAAGGAATTAAACACACACCAATAAACTATGCCGGCTGATCTGTCTTCATATTTTGATAAAGCAGTGTTTACACCGGCTTGTGCGGACCCGCTAACCCATGCGGTGCCATTCCAAGTTAGATATGATGATATTAATAATGATGATGGCAGAATCTCTCCTGCGTTAGTTTGATTCTTAGCAGTATTATTTACGCGAAGATTTAATGCGTATCTATACGCTCCTTTAGAAAATTCTTCTAATGGTGAATACTCAGATGTATCCTGATCCATTCCAAGTCCAGGGAATAGCATTATTTCCTCAGACATTTGATTTGCGTTTAATCAGATGCCGATATAGATAATATTGCCCCATTAAAAATTACTTAGACTTAATCCCTCCCGTATCTCCGATTGGATTTTTTTCTTCACCGCCGCCTTCTTGATCAAGCGGATCGGACGGATGATAGATTTCGTGATGATGGTAATCATCCTTGTGTTTATACGAAGTGCTTTGGATGTAGCCATTGCTGATCTTGCGAATCGTATGCGACACATCTTTTGCTCCTTCCGGAATTTTGAGACTGTTCGCTTTCTTTTGTGGCTGGCCAGAAGTTTCAGTTGTAAACTTCTTGTCTCTTGATGGTTTGTTTGTTCCTGGTGTAACTTTCATATTGAAAGGGGGTTAAATTTTATTTGTCAAGCGATAATTTTTGCGATTTATAGTCATGAGATCAGTAGGCGTAATTGGATGCACTCTACCTCTTACGATCATTTCAGCATCCCACAATTCACGACCTGTACGTAGAATCTCTGCCTCACTTTTGTCACCACGTTTGAATTTTGCATATTGGTGATGCACATATCGGCGCACATACTCGCTCAAAACAGGCCCAACGATTGTGTCCTCAGTGCATGTACTAATTCCAAGACCAATATATTCTACGTAAATGGTATTAGTGCAATCAGTAACTCCAGCATCAAGTAAAATTTCTTTACATGTTCCGCGTTGAACAATAGTATAATGTCCACGCTGGGGAAGACCTCCTCCAACTGCAAATATTGCCCGGCCACCATGATTTCCGAATTGATACATGTTGTATCCCTCAAAAGTTGTACCGTTGGGTAGCCAACCAGGAGGAGTTGCTGCGGATGGATTGAAGTTAGCTGTTGTACGATCTAACTTTAATAGGTCATCGGACTTACTTAATTCTTTTGCGTACTGACCATGAATTAAAGCAACCTTTGTTACATCAACACAATCAGCCGGAAGGATAGCAGTGAGCACATCGGTAACAGGAAGAATAACAGGCTTGACGCAATTGGCCGTATCCATCTTCAATTGTACGAGCCCCCACATTCCCCAATTCAAAAACTTTTGAAAATAGTGAGCAACGCTGAGATCCAAATCCGTGCAAACTAAATCACAAATTCCAGCCATGGAGAAATACTGATCCTCTTTTGACATACGTTGATCTAGTGCATTCATTTCGTTACTGTTTTAGAATCATTCTGGTCCCTTACCAAATCAGCGCCTTGATCACGGCGACTACGGAAAAATAAAACACATTGATCGATAACTGTTTTTTCGTGTTCGGCAGGTATCGGGTAGGGCGCGTTATCCAAAATCTGTGATGAATCTCTAACGGCCAATCTCAAACCAATATTGCCATAAACTTTATTGATGTTACCTCGATCAAAATAAATGACTCCGTTTTTAATGTAGCAAGAAATTCTTCCTTGCAATCCATTGGCCATTGATGATCTAAACGAACTTTGATCTTTAAAACTTGTGATAATAACAGGCGCGAAATATTTCTTTTTAACAGTCGTGAAATCATTTTGAAAGTAGATATCCTGGATACCTTGATTCTTTGGAAGTGTTACATAGCTGGTTACTGGCAATGAAAAATAACTTGGGCTACTGTTTGCGGGATCCGTTGGTGTGATCCATTCAAAAGTTGTTGTGAAGAGGTCGTCTATTCCACCGAACCCAAATTTCCAGTTCTCGAAGAAGCCTTGTTTCGCCAGAGCGTTGACGATATTATCCATGATAGGATAAACTTCTCTGACATCAAACTTTTCATCACGGTTACGATTTGCATCTTGAAGACTCAAAAGAATTTGTTCCGCATAAAAAAGTCTAGTCTTCATTGTCCTTGAGCCTCCGCACTCATTGCAAATTGTGTTATTTGTTCAAGAGACAAATTTAGGCCAAAATACTGTAGGATGCGGTGACAGATGCGTAAATGCAAAAGTGGACCCAACTGAAAATCTTGTGACCCCGACGCAGAATATATCGGTGCTTGATTCGCGGTAGTATAATTCCATATCGGATCAGTGGGGATAGCCACAAAGGAAACTTTGATAGAAGCGATTGTAGCTGGTAGCACATTAATAGTAGTTCCGAGTACATAGTAAATTGCTTTCCCCACAATTGGAGGACGTACTACTGAACCATTTAAGATCACGGCTTCGTCGTATTCCACTGGACGAATAAGTGCTCCTGATGAAGCCTCTGTCACTGTATCCAAATACAATGAAGTAGCGGGGTAAGTCCCAGAACCACCACTCAAGGCAATAGTTGATGGAGGTGCAACAAGCGGTCTTAAATCTTCTGAAATCTTCTGCGAACTTCTGAATCCATATTTAGGAAGCTCTAAAGTTGGTCGATATTCTTGCTCATTTCCGAGGAGTTGATTGATGACTGAAAGTTGTGCGATCGGGGCAAGATTGTTGAACTGTAGCGGAGACAAATTTCCGTTTTGCGTTTTATTTGTAACCGTTTGACAAAGAATGTAACATTGATTTATGTCCATTGTATGTCTTTATTTTTATGATTTCTTCTTTTACTTGCTAATCCGATTTTTATTTTTGATTCAGTTTCAAAACTTGGATTTTTTGTCCGTGTTCGTTTCTTGCCAATTCCTATATAAAAAGGAATATTAAGATCAGTCCTGATGTGACGATATAAATAATATCTATTTTCCATCAATCAATCTTCATTTATCCTTTTTGAGTTTTCATTTCATCAATCACCTGGCCTTTGATTCCCACCTGAGTAAACCACTGAAGCCATGGTTTATTTTGGTCTACTCCATAGATTTCAATCCAAGCGACAATCAATTCAAAATCGACAGCATCAATTTCAAATTCACTTGTCTTGTATAGAGATTCAGCCCATAATTTGAACTTCATGTTCTTGTCGGGGAACTGCCACATCGCAAGAGCCAAGCATTTTGCCATGTGATGCACGTCTATCAATTTACCGTCTTTGTCATTGACATCGAATTCTTTTCCAGAGAGTGTTTTGAATTGTTTGTCGAGATTGATTTTCATATTTGTCGGGTTTAATTTATGCTAAAATTCCAAAATTTCTTAATGCCTTTACAACTTGCCCGGCGGTATATCCATCCCATGTTGCAGAATCATTCGCAATCAAAGAAGTATTTGCAACGAAAGATGAGGCTGCAATTGCTGTCGTTGGCTGTACAATTGGGGTTGCATTCCAGAAACTAATTTTTTGCGAAGTGGATGTTCCTATTTTAGTTCCTACAGTAGTGTCTAATTTAATGTTAGCACCAACTGTTGAAGAGAAAAGTAAATCACCACCTGCAACTTCCAATGCATAATTAGTAGCGCCATTTGCAGAATTCAATCGAAGGGCTTTATTTATCGCACCAGTTCCTCCATGACCATTTTGAATATCAGCTGCAATTGTAGTTTGGCTAGAAGTTGAGTTAAGTCCTAGCATGTTTACGAACAATAATTTTTGGCTATTGCTTGCAGCTCCCGTATTTGTTGATGATATAGTGAATGCTGTTCCGCTTGTCAATGAGTTCCAATCCCATTCTTGCGCATTGGCTAAATTATCAATTGTATTACTACTTGTAGCGGCCCCTATGCCCGATAATGTTGCTGAGATTACTATCCATCCAGTCCCATTATAATATTTCATTAAATGAGATGTAGTATTGTAAGCAATCTCACCTTCAACTGGCGCGGATGGATCGGAAGTAAATCCTACAATCTGAATAGGGGAAGTAGTAGTTGTCTGATTGAATTGAACCTTGCCACCAAATCCGGCAGTAAAAGAATTTGTGATTGTAGCATTAACTCCAGCGGCAGGAGAACCATCCACATAAAAAGTGTACGCATTTGTTAACATGGAAGCTCCAACAAATGCATAAGTAGGGGCTTGGATTCTAACGGCGCGTTGAGTTGTCAATGTTCCGGTAGACCATTGAACGATTCTGGATAAGTTAATATTTACATCATGTAATTCTGTAGAAGCGGTAATTGCAGTATGCGCTCCTCCATCAAGTTTTGCAAGCGGTGTCCATGCGCTAGATAATGGGGGCTGAAGCACATAAAGTCTAGCCGAATCCGTAGTTGTGCCGATCGAAACGTTACCGGTTGTCTGAACTCGTAATGACTCGCCAGCGCTACTTACTAATCCGAGAGTTCCATTTGGGGCAGACATTTTAAAAGTTGCTCCTGTTCCAACAAAATCTCCTCCGATTCCGAGAGCATATTTATTAGTGATAGTGGCGTTTGTTCCGGCAGTTGGAGCATCAATGAATACAGTGTACGCATTTGTGAATGTCTGAGCCGATGCTCCAGCAAGTGTTGCTCCTCTAAAATAAACTTGACGTTGAGTTGTCACCGTGCCTGATCCTGCCCACGTAACAATTCTATTTAAGTTAATATCAAAGTCAATATTTTCAGCGGTATTTGTGATCGCGGTATGCGCACCAGGTGATATTTTAAATGCTGTAGTCCAGCTTGCTGATTCAGCTACTTGCACAAAAGCAATGCTTCCATCTTCTTGCATGAATAGCAAAGTTGATGGCGTTGAATTCTGAACTCTTATTAAGGAACCAGTCGTTGCTCCTGTAGAGCGAATAGCAAAAAATGCCGAAGCATTAGGATTACCGATGGCCATGTTACCATTAACACCCAATGCCCATTTTCTTGTAATAGATGCATTTGCCCCAGCGGTCGGAGCATCAATATAAACCGTATATGCATCCGTGAACGTGGCTGTCGCTGATGCGCCTACTAAAGTAACTCCTCTGAAATAAGCCTGACGTTGAGTTGCTACGGTACCCGCTGCCCAAGTCTCGCTTCTGTTGAAAGCAAAATCGACATCAATAAATTCCGTAGAAGCAGTTAAGGCAGTATGGCCCCCCGGTGTAACTACGAATGCACTAACCCATGCAGAAGACATTGCATTTTGTGTGACCGCAACTTTATTAAGATTGAAAGTATTATTAAAAGCACCCGTTTGATTTGTGTTACCTGTAATTGTCGTTGCGCCAGAAACAGCCCATCCGACAGATGAAGCCGCTGCCCATGTAGGCACTCCTCCGGCAACGGTTAAAATATATCCATTTGTTCCAATAGCCAATTTACTTAATGCAGTCGCTCCCGAAGCATAAAGTAAATCGCCTGTAGTATAGGAAGCAAAACTCGTTCCTCCATTGGCCGCTATCAAAGTGCCCGCAAAAGTAATCGTACCAGTAGTAGTGATAGGACCACCTGAAGTTGTTAATCCGGTTGTTCCCCCCGAAATGGCCACAGATGTAACTGTACCTGTACCTGCTGTTGTCTGCCACGAAGGAACACCAGCCGAAATTGTAAATACTTGTCCTTCGCTTCCTGCCGGAACTTCTCCTGGTAAATTTGATACATTCCCAACCCATACTGCATTTAAAGACAGCGCATTTCCTAATTTATTATTTAATTGAGTTTGAATGTTACTCGTAGCAGTATTCAAATAATTCAATTGCGCTGTAGTTGTCGTTACAGTATGAAGAATGTTTATCTCCGACGCCGTTGCTGTGAGATCGGTAATTTTCGTCGCGGTTAATGTTGTCCATTGAGTATTATAATTCGTGCCATCAATTTTCGTGAGATATTGATTAGCAACACCACCCACAGGAAGAGTTCCTGCAGGAGCCGCAGAATTTACCCAAGTAGATCCATTGTAGGTTATAATATTACCGGATACAGGCGAAGTGAGAGTTACTGTTAATTTTGTACCAAGTTGTGTCTGTAGTGCAGAAGTAACTCCGGATACATATCCTAACTCAGTTGCCGTAACTGCACTCACCGCTACTTTACCCGAACCATCAGAAACAAGCGCTAAACTTGCAGTAAGATTTGAAGAAACAATAGTTGATGCCCCCCCAGTAATTGTTGCCTGCTTGCCATTAAGTTGCGTTTGAATTGCGGAAGAGACACCAGACAAATAACTTGCTTCCGTTGCTGTCGTTGGAGAAACTGTTAATGATCCGGCCCCATCACTAATAACCAATCTATTCGCAGTAAGACTTATTAATGCTTGCTTTGCATTCAATTGCGTTTGAATAGAACTAGTAACACCTGAGACATAACTCAATTCAGTAGATGTCGTTGCTGAGGGTGTTAAAATTCCACTACCATCAAAAGCAGCAGCACGCAAAGCAGTCTGCGCTGTTAACCGAGCAACTGGAATGGATGAAAGAGAGGTTACATTTCCGTTAGCATCGGCCAATAGAAATGCATCGCTTCCTCCTGCGCCTGAGATGGCGTAGTCAAGAATAAGTCCGTTCGCTATGTGAAGTGGATGTGCCATTTATGGTTCATAAATTATTGTCACATATCCTCTATTCCCTCCAGCACTATAACTTCCAGAGGCATACAGTCCACCCGCTAAGATGAATAATGTTACAGTAGTACTGTCAATTGATTTTACCCCCCCCTGAATTAAGTTTGTGGAATCATAAAATCTTGTCAATGGAGAAACAAGAGATCCTGCATCATTTGTGATCATCACATCAATTGTTCTAATCTTAGCAATATTTGATAATCCATGCGCTACACCAGTACTTGTAACACTAGACATATTCCATGCACCAATAGAAATTACTTTATATAATACATTCGGTGTTCCTGAAATTGTTGGTGCTGTTGGTAATTGTTCATATCGAACAGCATCTCCATTAGTCGAAGCTGCTGCTAGGCCCGTAATTTTATTTCCTGCCATCGCAATCGGACCACTCATTGTGCCTCCACTCAAGAGTAAATAAAGTCCAATCAATTGTTCATACCTTAATGAATCTCCATTGACTGAACCAGCGGCTAATCCAGTCAACTTATGAGCAGCCATTGCAATATTACCGCTCATCGTTCCTCCAGATAAAAGCAAATAATTAGCTAATGAATTTGTTAGATTGGTTAATGCTGTAGTGAGATTATTGATCTGTGTTTGTATAGAACTCGTAACTCCAGAAGAGTAATTCAATTCAGTTACGGTAGCAACTAAATCTGTGATTGCTGCCACAGTCAATGTGAACCATTGCACATCATAATCAGCATTAGATGCCTTTCTTAATATTTGATGTGAGGTTCCCCCAACTGGCAATGGTCCTTGCGCATTCGTGAAACTAATGTTCTGAAATAATATTCTCAATCCTTTAACCACCCAGCCATCTGTAGATGTGTATGCATTCAACTGGATTTGTCCCGCCGCCATTTCAACCTTGAAAGTAATCGGTGATGTTGTGCCTCCTGCATCGGCGGTTCTTGTCTCATTGAAATCTATATTCGATCCATTCCATGTTGCGGAAATAATTGAAGTGCGCGATCCCTCTCCTCCGTTCGTTCCCATCGCACTCACAATAAAAAATGCAAACGTACTCAACGCTGCATCAAAAGTGTCTACCAATGTGCTAGGTGAATCAACTGTTAAATTCTGAAATGTCGTTCCTCCTGGTAATGCCGGCCCTCCCCCTGAGCCGCCTGATGGACTCACATTAGTTGAACCGGATGGAAAGAATTGTATTGTACTATTCCGCGCAACAAGCAACGGAATATTTGGTCCTCCGAAGCCTTTCGATAATGTCAGTAAGCCATAAAGAATGTTGTTGAACTTTTCTTCGTTGGCTGAGGCAGTGTAATAGGCGAGAACATTGCCGCTGGAATCGACGATATTGAAAAGTGTGAGGTAAAGAACATTAGCGGTATAAACTTTATCCCGATGATCAGGATCAGTCATATCGATACCCTGTTTCTCTTCTGCAACTATTTGGATTGAAAGTTGAGACAGTGCGTGATAAGCGTTATTAATAATCGCTGCGATCTCAGTTTGTGTACGAATGGGTGCGATATTTCCCATTATAATGTTGAAGCGGTTTGAGCATCAAGATAGTCCATAATATCTTGTTCTGCCGAGTAGTTTGCCGATCTGAAAAGGGTCCAAGCAGCGCTTATTAAAGTGCCTCCAATTATTACTGATGATGCCTGCTGCCAGTCCTTGCACTTTCCGGATTTTACAGAAAGTCCGAACGACGCCAAGGCATCCCCAAGTGGACCGGTTGCCGCCCTCACTGCAGAAAAATTATAAGTCTGAGTGATGTTGACATTACTATTTGCAAGATTCAATACTTCAGATAAAATATTTGTGATCAAAGTCCAATCAGGACTAATTCCAGGCGTCCCGCTTGTTGAGGCTACGTTAACGCGATAGTATGAACCATTGTAATAAACTGAATTTCCGAGCGTATATGTCCCTGGAGTCCACCCGGTGAACCCGAAAATTATTGCAACTATTGTCCCGTCTTGTTGAGGTAATGAAAATGTCCAAGCAGTTACAGTATTTGGTGCAGAGTTATCTAATGTTAATTGAGTATCAGTATTATCACTCGCCCTTTTAAAAAGATAAGCATATAAATATAATGTGCTTCGTGCGGGGGATGTGTAATGCGTAATGTCAACGAGTTGCGCAGTGGTTAAATCACTGGATACATTTTCGATGTCGGTATTGAAAACTACAGTGGCCATGGCGTATATTTTACACGAATTTACGGAAAAATTACGCATGAAAAAGCCCCCGATCGGACTCGAGGGCTTTAACTATGAAACACGCGCTTTTGGCAAAGCACTCAAAGGTAACGATTAGTGCCAGAAACTCAAAAGCGACTCAATCTCTGTTTTTGCATCCTGGCCTTCTGGGCTGATGAGGAACTTAGCGAAATCTTCCAGCGGTGATTGATCTACCAAGCAAGTCCAAAGAGGAGTTTTGTCGTCGGAACTCAGATAATAATTCTGTGAATCCGGGTCAAAATCAATAATACCCAAATCAAGAGCTGTCATGACATTCATCATGGCTGTTGCTGTGTTATCCGGAGATTTGAACAATACTTCTTTTGGATTATCTGCTGCTCTACGGCGCATTTCCAATCTCATATCGCTGGGTTTCGTAGTTGAGGGTATTCCGAAAGCCGCCGCAAGATTGATTAGTTGATCCAATTTTAATCCAATAACATGACGTTCAGCATCCATAGCCAAATCACGCTTCATTAATTGAACATGCGGAGATTGAAACTCGATATCAATGCGTTTGAATTTTGGCGTGGCATCTGAGGGCCGATGTTTGTTATTTATATTACCTGGATGCAACTCCCACCACACGAATTTGGGATAGTTTTTGATCACATCAATGTGCACGAGGCCGTGAACAAATTCAGGCATTTGAATATTTTTATTCACTGAGGTGTCGACAGTCAGTGCATTGGTGTTGTAATATTCATGCACCGCGATGTCATTGGAGTAGATCATCTTCTTTCTGCGCTTGGCCAAAACTGGTTCCCCGGGATCATAAATTTCATAAATCGGATGCAACTCAGATGGCGCCGGTTCGATTCTGTTTGGCCCCTCAATTACGCGGTGATCAAATTTTACGTCAGCGCTCAGTAATTGATAGATCGCTAATCTTCTGCGGGTAAGAGGAGGAAGAAGTTCATCACTTAATCCCAGCCCGCTTGTGTCGAGTTTATCTCGCTTGAATTCGCGCTTCTTGAAAGCAAGTTTCTCTTTGGGAGGAGGAGGAGTGAGGTCTTTTACTGGTAAAGTACCGGAAGGTACTTCCAAGGTTTTTGTTGGTTGATCTCCTGTCAGGAAATCTTCCATTGCATCTTTTTTTGCCATTGTTTTTGTCGGTTAAGTGAAAAATAAACCTCCCGAGTGGTTAGTTCGGGAGGTTCTGAAATTAGAATTGAGAAGAAGTACCCAAGATGTGCTTGGATGCTGCTACTACGCGAATTCCTTGTTCTGAGTGATAGTTCACATTCAAAACGCGTTGTTCGGAAGTAGGCTGAGGCGCATACGCACCAGTCATCCACACTTTGTAGTACCCACGGGCACCACCACCAGATTGCTGCTTGTACATGATCGTAAAGCAATCCATAGGGATACCAGTTTTTGCATCTTCCTTCTTGTCCATTGGCTTCACGATGAAATACCATGGATAAGGGCGACCTGGGATGTTGGTCAATTGAGGGTTGTCAAGGATTCTCAATGACTTCAAGTTGAAGGCAGCACCAGGAAGTTTGATTGTGCTGATCTCCAAATCCACGGCCTTGTGTTCATACACAATGCTACCGTTAGTTCCGATTTGAGTGATCAAATCAGATACCCGGAAGCTGAACTCAGGACCATGCCAGATCATACTGTCGCCAGCCTGATTCAGACGGTTGCGCATGCGGTACAAATCCTTGAATAAGGAAAGGGTCACCACATCGTCATACTGCTTTCCAGCGGCATTGGCATTGAGTACCGGAATGTAACCATTGGAAGTGGTCAGCGTTTTGTTTGTTCCGGAAATAGGATCGTAAGCAACTGCGTTGGCATCAGCCGTAGGAGTTACAAACAAGCTCATTGCAATGTAGAGCATGAAGCGCTCTTCGGTCTGACGAGAACCGATGACATACCAGAAATTGATCGTCTGACCATTTTCAGGATCCACAATTGGGTAAGTCTTGTTACTCAACTGCTTGTTGGTAGTCTGATACACATCAGCATATTCAGAAAGATATGACCTGATGTTAGTGAATACAGGAATCAACCCTTCTTGACGTCCCCAAGTTGCTTCTTCGTAAGCTGGGCCAGGGATGGTGATTTGGTCACCTCCCCAAGTCGAACCGGAAAGGGTAAGGGTGGCGATAAGATCAGGATAAGTCGCATTCAATTTGGTCATGTAAAGACGGTGAGCATTCGCTACCGACTCGCGCTTACCTTGCACGCGCCAGAAATATTGACCTTTGAATTCAACCACATCACCCGTTCTTGGGTATGACATGGTATTTGCAATAGAACCGGTGGTAGGGGTGTGTGCGCTTGCAGCCAATTGGATGTACTGCAGACCTGCAAAAGCTGCTGGGTCACCGTTACCTACGGAAGCAACGCCGAAGACGTTGGCCGAAGTGGTATCGGTATTGATGAATGGAGCATCGATGATTCTCCGCTCTTCACGGTGAATAATTTCTTCTCCTTCAACTTTCTCCATCAAGCCCATCTTCATGAAATCACCGATATCGGTAACCAGAGGGTTGACGTTGAATAAATCTTTGACAATCTGAGGTTCCAAAAGGAACTCAATATTCGAAATGACAGGATAACTTTCCTGTGACGCGAACGAGAAATCTCGGTACGTGTTTACTGTTGCCATTTGGGGATTTTTTTAGATTAAAACTCCCCGGCTACTATCTTACTTTCTTTTGGCTCTACTTGCAGCCTCTTTTTTGCCCAGTTCTGCTAACTGATCTTCAATACTTGGGATGCCTTCTTTACCTTTCGCGCCACTTTTCTTATCAGGTTTCACACCAGCTAACTGCTCGATGCGAATCGTTTTGGCAAGTTTGATCGCTTCTTTAAACATGCGCTCTTTGATCTGAGGACCGTAGAGCACGTCAGCGACCTGGCTTACAAGGTTTCCCGCATCAAATTTATCGATTTTTTTGTCTTTGTCGTAAGGCATGGGTGAATGCAAGTATGCAATCACCTCTTTTTTGATGTTCTGCACTTCTTCTTTTGTGAATTGGACTGTTACCTTAAGTGCCTCATCCTCATCATCTTGATAAATAAATTTATCAAAGTCTTCTCCTTGCGCCGGCGTGAAAAATTTATTTATCTCTCCGACGTATTTATCAACGGTTTCTTTCGGAATCTCGATTTTTTCCGGCTGCTTCTCCTCCTTTTTTTCCTTCTCTTTGAACTTCAAAGTTTCTTTTTTCTCTAGCAGGAATTTTTTAGCGGCAACACTCGCTTTCTCTTTTTTGATATCCGCAAGTTCCTGGGCGTCTTTGAATTCATCGGGGTCCTCAAATTTTTCTTTGTCGAGAACATATTTTTCAGCGAATTCATTGTTGAATAATTTGATGGCCTTGTCTCGGCTGATGTCTGAATTTTCAATGATAAATTTTTCCTGGAGAGCGATCTTGTCGTTCATCTTATCAGGATCCATCTTCATCAGACGCCCGGCCATCTCAATTCCTTCGCCGACGTTCTCCATGTCCCAGTCTTTGAGGAAGTCAGCAATAGCTTTTTCCTTTGGCGATTTGAATTCGTATTCCAGCGGCTTCTTTTTGGATTCCTCGAGTTGCTTGGATAAGTCTTTATTCCCTTCAATGAATTGGGTGAGAGCTTCCTCGGAATCAAATCCGAATTTATCTTTCAGAAATTTGCTGTAATCGACTTCGGCTGGCTTCTCCTCCGTCTTTTCTTCTTTTTTCTCCTCTTTTTTCTCTTCCTTCTTCTCTTCTTTGGCTCCCTCCGCGGCTTTACGCTCCTTGATATTCTCTATTCCTTCCTTGGAGCGGCCTTTGCTGGTGTCTACTTTTTCTTTTTCAACTACGGGCTTTTCAACAAATTTACCTTGTGCAATGTCAAAAACCTTTTCGGTTTTGACTTCTTCTGCTGTTTCATTTTCCATGATGTAATGTCGGTTGGTTGCTTAAAGTTAAACTGAAATCTCCTAAAATAAAAAACCCGGCTGTTATACCGGGGCTCCCAATCTCTTTTTTTCTCTTTAACATCGAGTACTAAATCGCCTCGAAATCTTCGGATAAATGAGTTTAATTTCTGCTGAATTTTTATTGCTTAGAAGATTATGCTGCGATCGCCAATTATACGGATAGTCAACAGGCAGAGCAACGGGTTCTTCGGCAAAGTAGTGGAGGTACCTGAGTAAATATAATTCTGATGAAAAGGATCACCTGCCATAACGCATGCCATTATTTTTTCTCTTTAGGTTTATTTTTACTCACCGTCATCTTAACATGAGCGTCCACGGCTGTCTTCGCATTTTGAGTTTCGGCATTGACTAGCCCAACTTCTTTATGTGCATCTGTCTTCTTATCCTCGGACCGACTTCGCATTGCTTCCTTGAGCACTGTATCAATTCCTTGTTGACGAGCAATACGCTCTTTCACCATCTCAGAAGTCTTGTTAACTTCACTGTCTAGCATTGCCTGGCGCTGCATCATCGCGTCATCGATACGCGCCTGAAGTTGCATCAACTCCATGTCATCATTCTTCTTTTTATCGAGTATCTGAATTTCAACTTCCAATTTAGCTTTCGCTGCTTCGGTGCCCGTCTGCATCTGAAATTGTTGCTCCTGTGCACGCATCTTCATTGCCTTGGCTTCATTCACTTTTTCACGGTTGGCCATCACCTGGCGGGCCATGGTCATATCCTTAATCTGACGAATGAAAGCAGAATCAGAAGAGTTCAAACGTCCTAGTTTGACAGCTTCGATCAATTCACCATAGAAGGCAATCCATTCCTCTTCTGTGGATTCTGGTTGCATCTGAAGACCATAATCGCAATAGGCAATCTCATCGGGTACTTCGAAAAATTCAGTTGTAGATGTTCCCAGAGCTGGTATCATGCCAACAATCTTGGTCTTATCCATCTTCGCCTGTTGGGCAAGCAACATTAGCACATGGCTGGTTTCCTTATAAACCTGGCGATGGCCGTTGATCAGATATTCGATCGCATCATTGGAGGCATCGATGTTGCTCTTCATGGCGCCGGTGGTCAGGCGGTCCGGAAGCGTGGAGGATTCCACTACCGAGGATCCGCTGAGTTCATTCATGAAACTGATTGAAGCCGTAATTGTCGACATGTAATCCGCAATAGTCAACCCTGCATTCATTTCCCGGATCATCTGGCCCATCGGTTGGCCATAAGGACTGGTTGTTTGGCGAGTGACAAAGAGCCCTCCAGACTGCATGAAAAAGTCAATTGCCTCTTTTTCGGTCCATTTTTCTCCTCCTTTACCCAGCGCGATATTGTCAATTGCCGTCAAATTCAGTTCAAGTGGCCCCATTCTGCCTTTTGCCAAGATATCCTTCATCCGGTTCCACGCCACGTTGATCATATTGGCCGGCTCTACCATCTGTGAACACAATGACACCAAGCGACCTTCCTTCATATTCGGTGCAAAGGTGATAATTGGTAGCCGGGCATTGACCAGATTGGTATGGGGCATCTTCTTGCGCCCATAGCCATAGACGGTTTCGCTGTCGATGATCCAGGTCCCCCCGTACACATTGGTCCACGAATTCTGCACTACTTTCTGATCCTTGTTAGAATTTTCGGTCGGAAAATAATGGTAGTGGGTCTGGTCGAACATCTTGTTCCCCGTATCTTGGTGATTCCAAATCTTCCAGGCAACATTGTCGTTGGACAAGAAATAGTACCGCATCACCGGAATATACTCGAGCCCGTCATAATTATCGTAATACTGGGGAAGTGTTCCGAAACTAGCCGCGGTGTTAGGAAACGCATGCGCGCTGATAATGTCTTCCATTTCGGATTTACTCAGTAGTCCCTCCGCCTCCTTCTTGAACTGGTTTCTGGTAATAAAATCAATAAAGAATGCATACTCCTGCTTCGAAAAATCCTCATTCTCGACGTAGCTTCCTCCCCAGAACTTCGGATTGATAGCCTTCGCCCGTGGAATATTGTTCTCATCCAAGTAGCAGTGCACATGCTGTCTTCCGATCACCGCTGAGTACCAATCGCATTCCCGCATGATCTGACCCATGTCGTTGATGGTATTGTTCAGCAACTTCATGGTCTTCTCGGCATCAATTATTTTCTTAATCTTAGGATTCAGACTCATGTTGAAGATCAACTCTTCTGGATACTCGGGAAGTATTGATAAATCTAACTCCGGCACGAAATCTTGTGCATTCAACTTCATGCTCTTGAACCAGTCTTTCATCTGGTAGAGCATCTGAATCTTGGCGTTATGTTCCTTCGCTTCATTCACACTGAGCGGATCCACGGCGGTGAAGCTGATATCGTATCTACCTGTCCGCTGCATCTTCGCTACTGCGCGGTTGATATATTTCGTCACCAAATTTAAAACTTGGACATCGATGTACGCGAGGGATTGGTTATCGGATTGGGTTTGGCCTTTGTCATTAAAGAACCCAAGCATACGAAAAATTGGTTCGACACTTTGGCGTCCTTGAGCCAACTCCATCAAGGCATTATAATTGGTTGTATCATTGAAAAGACGGTAGCCATAGCGATTTTGACTGTGGTACATTGCAAGGGCCGCAGCAAGACCATACTTATCATTCTCTTTTGCCTTGGGGCTTGCAAATTCGTCTGGAAAACAGAAACGAGAAGCGGATCCGTAACCGCTAATTGTATTCACAGAAGAAGTGGCCATTAAGTTGTGTTTTGCTTATAAAATTAAGCAATAAATTGATTACGCGGCATATCGATTTTCTAAACCATATTCTTTCAATGCACTTTTATAAGCATTCGCCGCTTCTTTTTCTGAATCGAATCTACCTAAATGAATTGCTTTGCCATTAACGCGAATAGCGGAAGCCCATTTTTTTCTTTCTTTATCCCAACGGGCACCCAGTAATTTTGAACTCTTGCCTTTTATATTTAATTGATGAAAAGAGCAATTCTCTCTGTTGTTATCCCATTCAAGATTCCAATCATTGTTATTTGTTTTATCGCGATCGATATGATTGACTTGGGGGAGTTTTTTAGGATTTGGAACAAAATAAGTTGCTACCAAAATATGAACTTTAGTGGTTTTTGCTTTGCCATCTTTATGTAAATTAACGCCTAAGTATAATTCTTTTCCTTTACTTCCTATGCGTGCCTGTTTGAGAATTCTTTCTGGCCACGTTTGTGTTTCACCATTCACTTTAATAATTACTCTAAGTAAAGATTTTACTCTGCCGCGATTACTTACTTGATAGTAGCCGACATACTTCCGAATGTCTTTCCAGATTTCTTTTTTCATTAGCTTATAAGTTGTCCGTGTTTATTGTAGCGATGGATTCTGAAATAAGAACTGATGGCTTTGGCTGGCTGGGCAACATGTTGACGTATCTGGCATCCTATTTCTTGCCATCCCCAGCAAACCGTATAATCATGCGGTTTAGTTTTGAGTGGATTGAAAATTAATGCGTCGTCAACGAATTCGATGAATGGTTCTACATGGATAAAATATTCAATCTCGGTGCTGAGTAAATCAGTGTATTCATTAATCATCAAAGTGCTTGCGGGTGTTCCCTTCACTCCTAAGTCCGAGCGTTTAGTATTCTCTGCGATAGGTACATATTTATCAAGTAAGAAGTCATCACATCCGGCAGCGTGAAACCAATTTATTACTCCTGGTTTTTGAGATTCTGTTTTCAATGGAGCACCAAGTAACCAACATACCATTAAAACTCTTTCAAATAAAATATTGGGATCATTTGGTCGTTGATCCATCATCATTACACGCTTATTAGTCTTGTACGGATATTTATCTATTGCCCGTTGCTCTAAAATTTCCTGACTCATTGGGCCATCAATACTGACATCGTATTTCCTTTTAAAACTTAGAACAGGTTTTGATCTTCGAGAACTAACATAATCTTCATCACTCCCATCTTCGTTAACAATTCCATGGTCAATTGGATCAAATCCGCCTCCAAAAAGTTGTCCGTTCAATGGACGATATTTGGAAACGCCATTGTCATTATACATTTCAATGCGATTCAATGTCTGTTTCTCTTCTTCATTCTTTGGAACCCAAGACCATTTAGACCAACCATTGATTGGATTGTCGATCATTACTACTTTAGTAAATCGAACATTATTTTGCCATCTTAAATCATATCTCCTTAATGGAGGAGGATTCATCATTAATTCAAATCTTCTATCTTGAAGTTTAGTTGCATTGAATTCACAACGCTCAGTATCAACATAAAATACCTCATGCCAATTCAGGGGATGCTTACGAATTAACGAAGAGTGTTCTTTAGGATTGTCTTTAACTGCTTCTCGATCAGCAAAAATATATTTACGCGCTTTCTCTCTTTCTGGTCTACCGTATGCATCAATGCATCCTTCAAAATCACAGTCTGCTGGCATCATAGCAGCATATAATCCTGAAACAGTTTCTCCATTTTTATTTCTAATATCATAATCACTAGAGAAGCAAAGTTTTTTATAGGCTTTCCCGCCACGAGATGTTACGTCTAAAAACTCAACCGTTGTAACAAAAAGTGCGCGACCAATAATATTTATTCCAAGTTTCAAACAACGTTTAACAAAATTCCACAACTCACTTATATCTCCGGTCATTTTTTTTCCAGGTTCTTCATTATAATAAGTATGAAGTTTTGCCTGATCGTATTTATTTGATTCTGATGTACGATAATCTAACCGAGATTCAAGAACTAATTTTTTTCGTGTGTTTAATCTACGCTTATTTCTTTTTGGGGGGTCTTTAAAAATAATTCCTTTTTTTTGTAGAGTGGTTGTATCATAAACTGGCCTTGAAAAATAAGGTAATTTATAAAATGGTTCGATGATCATCTGCTCATAAAAAGCTCTGATCTTAACATCATCCTCCCCCTGTCCTCCTGCTAAATGTTTAAAATTAGTTGAGGTTCTGTTCATGGCCCAGAATCCCATCTTAGAACTTTTACCTGTACGCCGACCCGTATTATAAGTACCCCCATAGCATACAACATCTTCTTCCAGAAATTTCACCCAATACCAAAATTCTTTATCGCTCTCTCGGAAGTCAGCATAACCAAATAATTGATGCCATTGGGTTAAATATTTATAATGATCTCCTGTAATGTATTCTCGTTCACCATCATTCCAAAACCAAATACCTTTTTGGCATCGGTCAAATTCTTGTTCTTCATACTGATTCAATAATTCTTGTTGTGGATGAATATATTCATCATCAAGTTCGCGTTGCTCTTCGAATTCATCCATCCATTCTTTCATTATTTCAGAGGGTTCTGTTCGAACAAACTTCTGTTCTTTGTGAAATAGAATTTCAGAATCGATAGGAAATTCAGGAAGGAAAACTTTTTTAATACCAGTTCCAGAAAGGCCAGTAACTAAATATTTAAAAACGTATTCATTGGTTGTCGGTGCGTACATTGATACAAATATAGGCAAAAAAAAGAGCAGAAGGTTGGTTCTGCTCTTTCACCTAAATACTTGATATGAATGAGAAAATGAGCCGCCTGCTCATTGAAATAAAGGTAAGGAAGTATCTGTTTGTTTCCAACCGAAATCTTTATTGGTCTTTTTACGATGGCATGAAGTACATAATTTTTTGTAATTACTTAACCATCCACCTCCACCACCAAATTTAATTGGCCATTGATGATCTATTTCATAACTGTTTCTTCCACACTCACTACATCCAAAACCATAATAAATATGTAGATACTTGTCTATTATTTGCATGTGCCCAGCAATAATAAAATGCACATCCACGGCAAAGCGATTACATTCTTCTGCAGCCCATCGAGTTTGTCTACCAACTAATTTTCTTCCGCATCCACAGCCACAAGTTTTGTTATCATTTTTTGGAAAAATTATTCCAATGGATGTAGAGATGTAACGATGAAATGGATTGATGTGAGCATTCAGTCTTTTATAGGCTTCGGTGGGATCAAAAAACAAAACTCTTTTTTGCCAATCAGCAATTTCAAATCGTAATTCAATTGTAGGTAATGGCTGCCGACACCATTCTGGTTGCACTTCTAATATTTTACCAGATTTCATTTATTGCTTATCCTTTTTTCAAATCTCTCCAGTGCTTCTCCAATCTCTCTCATCATCTCCGCAGCACTTCTGTCTCCTTTATCGATTAACTTCTTCATCTCAATCAGCCGCTCCTTAGTAATAATCTTCTTGACTCCTTTCTTTGCCCAAGGAGTATTGTCGCGGAAACCGAAGAGTTCGCCGTCAGCCATGCGATTTAGAATTGTACCATTTGATAAAATCTACTACGGTAGAATAAACGAATTCTTGATCTGCACCAATAGACATACATAAAACATCTTCTGTTGCTATTGGCCAATCATATCTTAATGTAGCAATCTTATTTACTACTTCCATTAATTTATTCCAATCAAGGTGAATATTTTCTATTTTGTTAATTGGACTCCAAGACATAAACCTTTTGGAGTAAACACCATTCTTCCCAAGGTATTTTCATATCCATTTTACATTTGCGTGATCAAATACAAAAAATGTTTCTCCATTATCGTCGCTCTTGAAAACAAGACCCCATTTTCCTCCGGCTATATCAGCCCCGACACAAATAACTTTCTCCCCTTTATGAGGATGCTTTCCAATAATTATCGCTTTCTTTTTATCGTATGGTGTTTCTCTCAAATTCATACTTTGTTCTTTAACCTTTCTTCTACGCTGCGTACCTTCTTCACCTGCTCCTTCGCAGTCTCTGCCAACTCCGCATAAATGATTTTAAAGCCCTCTTCAATATCATTCACCAGCCGCCCACAAAGAGCATCAATTTCGCCTTTCTTTTTGATATGTAAAAGGTCGGCTTCTTCGGAAATGGTGGGCTCTGATTTTTTGGGCTTACTTTTCAACGCATTGATCATCTCCTCCAAAAGTTCAATGCGGCTTATCAGCAATGTGTACCGATAATTTGATTGCTTATTCAGATACTCAATCACCTCGAGTTCGTGCTTCGGGCCGCTTGGTATCTCTATGCCTAACTTCGTTGCCACTTGCTGCTTGCGTGCCTGGAGGTCGGTGATGGAAGCGTATTCGGACTTCCAATTGTAAACGAGGTCGATGTATCCTTTGGTCATAATGATCCAATAGTAGGGTTGCCTGCTGCTTTCATTTCCTCCTCCCACTTTTTCGCCGCAATCGTACTTGCTGCATCATTCAACGCCATACATCTTTTAACCATTGCTTCTTTATTCCATTTAGGTTCAGGAATTAGGAAATTATGAAAACGAATCATTTCTTGTATCGCTTCAATCTGTTCTTTGTAGGTTTGGTCTGCATGTTATTGGAGTTTAAGTTCTTCGCCCGTGAGAGCGAAGTATAGGTTTTGGAGTTGATGGATGAATTTGAATTCTGCAATCTCAGGATACCATTCATTTCCTGCATTATAATGCAAGGAATTATCTTTAGGAGAATCAGCAAGATAAATTCTAAATTCTTTTCCTCCATCACAAAAGAACCACATATCGTCCTCGGTAATAGGTGATTCGTTTGGTTCGCAAAATCCTGTGTCGCTCTCAGTGTCCTTGACATTGTGGCGAATGATGTTGCCAATTCTTAAATCTTGAACGCGCATGGTTAATTCATTTTATCGTATTCCTTAATCCTTGCTAACAAATCCATTATTCGATTGTGATAGTGCTTCTTCTCTTCCGCAATCTTCTCCTCGCTATCAAATACCATCTCCATCATTCTGATCTTAACTCGACCCTCGATGTGCAAAAGCCAAATCTGATAGCGATACAAATGGCTCAGGCTTTTTGAGTTCTTGTATCTCATGCCTTCTTCCCCAAATTCATGTATTGCTTCTTCCATCCAAGTCTGTTCAGGATCGCTGGTGAAGTCTGCGTTGAGACGCTCACCTAAGTGGGCTTGAATTGCATTGTGGGTGATTAGATTCATAACACCACCTCCTGCCTTTCCTTGACCTCCTCGAAATAATTAATCCTACCCTGAATGTAATCATGCCACTTAACATCTTCAACATGCTCTCTTATCGCATGCTTCAAGACCCAGTACTCATGACGTAGTATCCGATCACATGCACGAATTCGCTTTTGGGTGTAGGTTAGTTTAACCATTATCAGGATGGGAAGCCCATTCATTAAGTAATTTTAGAAACTCATATTTTCCAATGACCACTTCGCGTTATTCTATTTCAGAAGTCTCAACACGAATTTCATTATCAGATTGATTCTTCTTTAATGAAGTTTGGGCATCTTTTCGATTTGAATAATATTCAAATCCTAAAGACATACCAGAAGCATCATTTAAACTTACTCTGTAAATCTTCATAAATTCATTTTGTTTCCGTTACTTCAATCTCATCTTTCTTGCCAGACCCTTTCATTTCAAAGCACCTACACTCGCCCCTCAACTTCCAGAAGTCCTTAAAATTAGTTTGCTCGTCTTTAGTGGCAAACTCCCAGCGCCGATGATGCCAAGTTATAATAAACATCGTTTCAATATTTAAAGTCCGACCAGTGAATCACTTTGCCTTTAAAATCTTTTGAGAACCACATCAAGAAATCTTCCTCTGAATTAAATCCATCATTGCGCGCAAGTATCTGTAAGCGTTCATAATTGATATTATTTCCGTCAATCAAAATCTCCACTTGTCTAGTAGTTGTGAATGAATCCATTTCTGAAATTTGCTTTCCTGTTAATATCTCTAGTGGCTTAGTGTGAATACTAATCCATCTTATAGAAATAGTTTGCACACTCACACATCTCTCCAACTCCGGAATATCTTTATTGAAATGGCTCTCTATCGAATACTTTGGCCCGCGATACACCATCTGAATACTGCGGCCTGCCTTCCAGCGATTGTGTGGGTCTTCGCGGATGGTGTGGATTTTGGGTTTGATGTCTCCAATCTGTTTGATCATTTTAAGAACGTATTCCTTTGGCTTTACAACTCTAAATATCCCTTCCTCTTCCACCACGGCATAGCCAGCACCTAAAAGTATCTTCTCTCTGAACCAAGTAGGCTCTCCAAATATCTGCTTCTTAAATCCAAGTATCATAATCAGTTTGCAGTTAATATCCTCACCAATTGTCTTCTGACTTCCTCCTCCACTCTCGAAGCGTTGATCGGCCACTTAAAACTCGCCAACTTCTTCTTAGCGCCGGCCACCGTATATTCTTCCGTGTGCAATAGATACTTAATCACACTCAACTTAGAAATGTCCGCCAGGGTAAATCTTCTATGGTTGTTGTCTGATCGGTGCGCATGAAGTTCGAACTCATCGCACCAAAATCTTATACATGACTCTGGAAGTTCTAACTCCTCCGCGATCTTACCGATAGCCCAATACTGTTTTTGGATCTCGCCTTCTTGGGTTATGTTCATTACCAGGTAATTAATTGTTTCACTTTCTCAATCCCATAAGCCTTCGTCTTCTCAAGTATCGGCAAAAGTTCTGCTGCTGTTATTGGCTTTTTTTCTATAGTCTCACCATCGACAATTGAATACGCAATCTTATTAGCCTCCATCCAAGAACGGCAACCAAGATCACAAGCACCAGTTAATAGACGATAATATTTTACCGTGAATTTAGTATCCTTATTGATCGGTTCGTTTTTTAGTTTCTCAGCAACGATTTTAAACTGTAAATCCCCAACTGCTTTTTTGATTGTTTCTCCATGGGCAAAGAATTTATCTTTACTAGCGACAAAGCATTTTTGCTTATTAATTTTCTTCTCAGAGAGACTTATAAAATTGTATCCCGAGTATATTTTAATTCCTTTTGAGGATTTAGTTTGCTCAATTATAAAAGGATATCCATCAACACATTTGTGCGTGAATTTGGTCTTACCGATTTTAATAGCAACGAGCTTGTCGTTGGAGCTAAAGCAATCCGAGCCGGCGGTAGTCAGCGCGGGTAGGCTCACTTCGGTGAGCGCGGCGTTGTAGCTAAAGCAATACGAGCCGGCGGTAGTCAGCGCGGGTAGGCTCACTTCGGTGAGCGCGGCGTTGGAGCTAAAGCAATCCGAGCCGGCGGTAGTCAGCGCGGGTAGGCTCACTTCGGTGAGCGCGGCGTTGTAGCTAAAGCAATACGAGCCGGCGGTAGTCAGCGCGGGTAGGCTCACTTCGGTGAG
>Ga0265320_10000094_pt1 | contig 74565 bp, 54 predicted proteins | sample 4827metaG_FD_202087 | JGI IMG/M metagenome (GOLD analysis project Ga0265320, IMG submission 202087) | Rhizosphere microbial communities from Carex aquatilis grown in University of Washington, Seatle, WA, United States - 4-8-27 metaG | ecosystem: Host-associated > Plants > Roots > Rhizosphere >...
TGCGGCATCCGCTGATTTCGCTTTCCCTCGACCGGCACACCGGAGAATTGACCTTGAGCGATCCGGCGGGCGCGGTGCTGGCGCGCGGGCCGCTGCCGCACACGGGCCGCACGCGCATCACGCAGACAGAGGAATTGCGCGCCAAGGCCGATTCGCTCTGGCTCGGCTCCACGCTCAGCCATCCAGCGGATTTGGCCACCACCGCCACGCAGAAGGCCGACGGCATCACGCTGCATGTGCAGGGCAAATATTCGCGCAACGACATTCCCGCGCAATTCATCGTGGGCGGGTTCACGGCCACGCTGCGCCCGACGGGGGCGCTCGAAATCAGCTACGAATTCACGCCGGAACAGGCGGATGGGCGCATGATTGAAGCGGGCGTTTCCTTCGTCGCGGCCCCGGCGGCCACGGAATTTCGCTGGGTGGGCCAGGGGCCGTATCCTGGCTATCCGGCGAAGGATGCGCTCGACGAATTCGGCATTTTCCACCTCAGCCGCGACGACCTTTATTTCGGCGGCAACCGCCGCGGTACCGAAGTCGCCGTGCTTTCGACTCCGGCTGGCAACGGCTTTGCACTGCTCAGCCCGCCGGCGGATATTGCGGTGGAAGTCACGCCCGAGGGCGTGATTCTCAGCCACAACGCCGCGCTTTCCAGCCGCGGTAACAAGGGGAATTCCGCTGAAGTGCCCTTGCGCGTCTCGTCCTTGAAGACGATTGCCGGGCAATTCACCTTGCTGCCGCTCGGTTCAGCGTGGCCAGTGGCGCTCGCGCGCTGGGTTGGCCCGCCGACAGAAAACGTGGCGGTGCAAAAGCCTTTCTACCGCAGTTACGATCAATAACGGAAAGCCCTTACTGATTCGCAATGTTCTGCGCGGTCTTCAGCAAGTCCGCGCGCAGGGATTCCGGAATCTGCGCCGACTGAATCGCGGCGATCGCGGCGGGCGCGTCTTTCTTGGCCCACTGCGTGGTCACCGCGCGCAGGGTCGTGGTGCGATTGGCGCTGTCGTTGATGGAGCCGGCCCAGTTGAAGGCCGAGGGCAAATCATTCGGGCCTTCGGTGGCGATGAGTTTTTGCACGGCGTTGTCGCGGCCCTCGCCCGCGGGCAACGTGTTAATCCATTCGGAAGCCGCGAGCGGATCCTGCTTGAGGTAACTGTCGGCGACCTTGGCGATGGCGTCGGACTGAATTTTCGGGTCGGTCAAGCTGCCCAGCAGCGCCGCGGCCTGCGCCGGATCCTGGGCGCTCCACGTGCTGATGATGTTGCCGAGCGTGCGGTTGCGGTTGTCGCCGGCGGGCAAGTCGGCGGCGTAGTTCCAGGCCGCTTGCGGATCGACACTGGCCACGGCACTGATGGCGCCGCGCACCGCCGAGTCCTGCCCGGTGCCCGCGGGCAGCGCTTCCGCCCACGCGAGGGCGCCCTTGGGGTCGGCGTTGGCCCAATTGGTGGCAACCTGGCCGGTCAGTTTGCTGTAATTGGGATCGTTCCCCATCGTTTGAATATAGGCGGCGGAACCGGCGGGATCGCTGGAGATCCAGGTGCCGAGCACATTTTGCATGGCGGCCTGGCGCACAGCGGCATTGTCGGACGGCAGGGATTGCGCCCAACTGAGCGCGGCTTGAATATCCTGACGGGCCCAGGCGCTGGCCAATTCCGGCACGCCCTTGTCGCGAATGGCGGTGTCACTCATGTTCATGAGATAAGTGGCGGTGCCGGCGGGATCGACCTGGCTCATTTGCATCAACGCAGTGGTCATGGCCTTGTCGTGCGTCTGGCCGGTGGCCACCGTATCGATCCAGGCGAGCGTGGCGGCCGGGTCTTTTTGCGCCCAGGTTTGGGCGATGGTGCCGATCAAGCTGTCGCGGCGGTCGCCATTGGGCAGGGTGCCCACATAAGCGGTGGCCGCCTGCGGATCCTGAGTGGCGAGCGAAGTCAAAACGCTACTCACCGCACTGTTGCGGGCGCTGGCGATGGGAAGATTGCCGGCCCAGGCGAGCGCAGCCTGCGGGTCTTCCTGCGCCCAGGCGCTGGCGACATTTTGCAGGGCCTGATTGCGGGCCTGGCTGGCCGGGAGGTCGAGCGCGGCGGCGGCGGCGGCCGTGGAGTCCTGTTTGGCCCAGGCGGAGAAGACACTGCCATAAAGCTGGGCCGACTGCTGGCCCACGGGCAATTTACGCACGGTGTCGAGCGCACCCGTCGGGTCTTTCATGGCCATGTTGGACAGCACGTTTTGCTGGATGGCGCTGCGTATGCCTGCGTTTTCAATTTTGTCGAGGCTCGCGAGTGCCGCGTTCGGATCCTTGGCCGACCAGGAATCAAAAACCAGGTAAAGGTCGGTGGTGCGTTCGTTGGCATTGGGTTGTCCTTTGGCCCAATCCAGCGCGGCCGCCGGATCCGCGTCGGCCCAGCGCGCGGCGATGATGGCTTTGGCGAGCTGGTTGTCCGAGGTCGCGGGCATTTTGGCGAGCGAGTCGAGCAGCGAGTGGGCGCCCGCGGGGTCGAGATTGCTGGCAAAATCGAGCAAATCCCGATAGCGGGCGACGATACCGGGCGCCGTCAGGATTTTGGTCAGCTTGGATTGCTGGGAAGCGACGGAGCCGGAAGCCGTGGTTTTAGCGGTGGCCTTTTCCGCCGCGCCGGCCGGGCCGTGGCTCTGGGCCGCAGCGAGTTCCTCGCCCAAGCGGGAATTTTGACGATACTGCCAGCCGATGACGGCGAGGGCGGCGATGATGAGCGCAGTGAGCAGGGAATTTGATTTCATGAAGGTGGGTTGCTACCTAGGTTATACGATAACGGGCGCGGATGTTTCCGAATATTACAATGGGCGGTGATTTTTATAGAGGATGGAACGGCGCGAGGCCTGGGCGCCCGGCTGGATGGGCGGTTGAAAGCGGGGAGTGGCACCGGCGATTGCTTTCCACCTTACATTAGGCACCGGCATCCCGTTGAGTTTACAAAAAATTTATGTTCTCTCTAACTGGCCGGCTGCAACAGCCACGCTGTGGTGCGTTGTTGGCGGGCATGGGCAATTAAAAGTACTAGCAGCGGCACGGTGGCTTCCGGCCAGTTCGAATTTAGCGCAGGGAGAAACCAATGGTGAAAGCCGCCATAAATCCCGAGCATGAAACTATGCGGCTCCAAATTGGCGTGAAAAAAAAGCGCGTACAGCGAGCATAGTCCGCACGCCAGCACCGACCAGGCGAAGTTCAAGGCCGCGCGGCGGGCCAGCCTGTGATAGATGGCGGCGATCAATCCTATCGCGGCAAATTTGCCCAGGCCCACTCCTATCAGCATCACGCCAAATTGCGCCGGCACGTCGAAATAGAACTGGAACCCCGTGCGGCCCACGAGCACGGAGCTATAAACCGCGACGAGCCAAAACAGTATCCACAACACCGGCGTCGCCAAAATCGGCACGAGGCCAAAGCCCAAACGCGGATGCCGCCCCCACCACGAGGATTCGCGCAACCTCGTCAAATGCTGTTCCGCCAGTGCCGCGGGTTCACCGAGGCACAGGGCGGCCTGCGCGCTGGCCGCGGTTTCGGTGAGCCCGCCCGCGAGTCCGGCTTGGCGCAGATCCTCCAAGTGGTCGGCCGTTTCCGCGACGATGCGCTTCGCCACGGCGAGCGGGCAGCCGAGTTCGGCCAGTCGCCGGCGCAATTGCAGAATGGGGGCAGGGTTAGACATGTTGCCCTCCCATCACCAAGGCCACGGCATCGGTTACGCGCGCCCATTCGCTGGTCAGGGCCTCGAGGCGTTTCTGGCCGCGCGCCGTCAAGTCATAGTAGTGGCGGCTGCGGCCCTCGATTTGGCGGCGCTCGCTGCGGACAAATTTTTCGGCTTCGAGATAATGCAGGTACGGATAAATGCAGCCCTCGCCGAAAGTCAGGGCGTCCTTGGTCTGCACCTGGATTTCCTTCACGATTTCATAGCCATACATCGTGCGGCGGGCCAGCAGCCGCAGGACGAGCAGTTCGGGCACCCCATTCAAGAAGCTGGGATTGGTTTTCTTCATGGCGGCGGTTTTGCCTCAAGGTTCAAGGTACGTCAACCTTGAACTGTGAGGTATGAAGGTGGGCGCGGGCAGAAGGAATGAAACGAGTTCAACTCGGCTCAGTTCTTTGCGCCCGCGCGGCGGCCTTTCCACGCCTGCCACAGGGGCCACAGCACGAACAGCATCGGCAGCCAGCAAAGCACGAGGAACCAGCGCGAGCCGGCCAAGCCATCCTGCGCCACTTTGAAAAACGTCCGCCCTTGAATAAATGCTTTGGCGGCTTCGTCATTGGCATGGAGCGCGGAGGCCGCGCCCCCGAGCGCGAATTGTTTCGCGACCGCCGCTCCGCCGCAGGCCGCCTCCCACGCCAGGGCGCAACCGCCAAACGCAAAGTTGCCCACGGCCACTCCACCCATCGCCCACCAGCCGGCGGCCACGCCGCCGCCCGCCCAAATTCCCAGCGCGGCCCCGCCAACGGCCAGCAAGCCAAAGGCCGCGCCGCCAAAGCTAATCAACCCCACGGTCATTCCACCGAAACTTAACGGTGCGATCGCCACGCCGCCTGCAGCGCACAATCCTCCAATGGCGAAATCTCCGCCCGCAATCCAGCCGACCGCCGGGCGCAACTTTTCCTCGTCCCGCCGGCCGGCGCGGATATGCACCAGAGGCAAACCCAGAAAACTCCAAGCACTGCGGTATTCTTTGACCGGCCAGAAATCGAAACGCACTTTGCTCGGTTCGACGGGTGTGGGTCCCACATTTTGTTCCGCTCGCAATTGCCGCAATCGTTGATTGGAACGCAGCGCGAACGGGACCAGCAGCGCCACATACGCGGCCCAAATTCCCGCAAACCCCAGCACCGTCAGCAACGGATTAACCGCCCACAAATCTTCGAAGAAAATACTCCAAAGGGCGGTCAAGACCACGACCACGGCCACCAGCGCCACGATGGTCCAGGCATTTTTCTTGATCATTTTTTTCTCTTCGGCGGAGCGCGCGAACTTGAGTTGCACACTGACGCCGACCCACCCGCCCACGATTCCCAGCACCGGGCCCAGCACCGTGGCCGCGAGTCCCGCCCAGCCCAGGCCGCCGGCCATCGCTCCGCCCTTGGCCATGCCGGCGCCCATGGCGCCAATTTTTCCCGACACAGCCAGCATCGGCAGCGCGGCCTGTACGCTGAGCGTAAAAGCAGTCCCCGGTCCGCTGCGACCCAGTGCCGTTTCCACAAAGGCGAGCATGCGCTCCTGCAACATTTTCCGCCCGCGGGACAGGCGCTGCATGACCGCGTCCTCGCTTAGTTCCAAGGCTTCAGCTACGCGTGCCACCGACTGTTCGCCGCGATAATACAACACCAGGGGCTCGCGATAGAGTTCCGGCAGTTGCCCGAGTTCGCGCCAGAGCAGGGCGGATTCCTCGCGGCTGATGGCTTGGGCCGCGGGCGGTGGTTCCGACGCGGGCAGATTTTCTGCGGCCTCCAGCGTTGCGGCGGCATGCGACGGCTCGCGTCCCAACTGCCGCCGGTCTTGGTTAATAGTGTGGCGCGCAATGCCGCACAACCAGGAGCGAAGTTTGGCGGGCTCGCGCAGTTCGCCCAGGTGCTGCCAGGCCGCGATGAATGTCTTCTGCGCCAGGTCTTCGCTTTGGCTTACGTTGCCGGTGGCGCTGTAAGCCAGGGCGCAAACGAGCGCCTGGTAGCGCGCGACGATTTGCCCGAAGGCCTCGCGCTGGCCTTCGAGGCTTTGGGCCACGAGCGCGGCGTCTGGGGCGGGTGCGATGGATTCAGTGGTTGGCATGTCACCCCTTAAGTGGCGCAAACGGACGCCAACCTGACCGGAAATTTTGCGCCTGCCGATTCGGCTGCAAATCCGCGGCGAAGTTCGCCCGCATTCAATAAACGACAATCACTTCATGATCAACCACCGTGGCCACCGTGAAGCGCACCCAATTGTCCGCGACCGTCAAATTCGTCACTTTCGGGCCCACGAGTGCATCGGCGACGGGATGCAAAATGTCCGGCGGCAGTTTAATACCGACATCGAGCGGGCCGACGGGGATGAACTCTTCCGCCGGGGCGCGCCAGGTCGAGGCATTGGTCAGGTTGACGAGGTGCAGAATCAGGCGCGGCGGTTTCCGGTCTTTGGTAATGGGATCAAGGTGCGTTGCCTGGTAATAAAGTTGGCAGTCGATAAAGCCGGGCCCGGAGACGGCCAGCGGTATGCAAACCTGGGCATTATCGTCATTGGCGGCCCAACGCGCGATGTTGGCGAGGAGGTCGCCGTGGTCCGGGATGTTGTCCCGCGCATACCGGCGGTCCAAATCGGCCAGCAGGTAGGCGACCCGCGCCGTGCCGAACGAATGCAGCACCAGGGCCGTGGCATCGGATTTCGTGACTTCCATGTAGGCCTCCTCCGTGGGCGTCGTTTGGAACGGCGGCACGAAGGTCACGGTATCCAATTCGTCGGGCTCGACATGGGCGGGCACCAGCGTGCCGCCGTACGGAATAAGATTCGTCGCCTCGAAGCCGGCCAGCACCGGATGCCGTTTGACGGTGGAGTCGGAGCTTCCGTCAGTCTTGGGACCGTCGATGTCCGGGCTCATTTCCGGCGTGAGGCGCAAATAAGACTGCACGTTTTCTCCGGCGGCCTGCACCCGCGCGGCCTCCTGGCGCACCCGCGCACCATCGGGAATTTGCGAACGGAAGAGGTCCGACAGCGCAAAGTCCGGCAGCGCGTCGCCATTTTCATCAAACAAACTCGTGAGTCCGGTGGCGAAAACGCACCCGCCATTTTTGACCCAGGCTTGCACTTGTTTGACCTGGGGGTCCGTCATCACGCCGAGGTTGGGAAAAATCAAAAGCTGCAGCGGGCCGGGCTTGGCGGGCAGGTCGTCGGCATGGATCATCACGTACGGAATCCGCGCCCGTAACAAAGCCTGCGTGATGCCGCGCTGCGGCAGGTTGACCATCAATTCCGCGTGGTCGCGCCCGAAATAGTCGTTGTTGCGCTGGGACCACACCACGCCGACGGTCGCCATGGGGACGCGGTTGTAAAGGAAGTCCTCCTGGGTTTCATGCCACTTGAACAGGGACACGGGAGTGGGGTACATGCGCCGGTCTTCACCATAAGCGCCCACATAGTGCCAGCTGGGCTGGATGCCGCCGGCATAGCCATCGAGGGTCCACAGGCGTACCTCCGACTCGGGCTTGGTGACGCCCCGGAACACCGGATCCGCCAAGTCGTACATGGCCTGGCTTTCAGCGACGGGTTTTTGCCAGCCCAGCATCTGATGGTAAAGCTTGCCGGCCTCGCCATTGGCCTGCACGCCGGTGCGGTCGGTGCGGCGCTGGTAGTCGAGGTAGATGATTTCCGAGCGGTGGCAGATTTCCCGGACATCGCGGAAATTCGCCGCCTGGACTTCGACCGTGCCGTCATTCATGCCGAGCCAGAGGCAGTCTTTGCCGCCCGCGCTGCGGGTAAGGTTGTTGTTGGCGTCCCACAAGGTGAGGCGCAGCCCGTAATTCCAGTCGAGCCAGGTGCGGTAGGTGGGATCCTCCCAGTCCTTTTTCGGGGGCAAATCCAGTTTGTACTTCTTGAAAAAGGCCGTGACACAGTTCTGGCAGTAGCAGATGAGGTCGCGCGGCAGGCCGCTCCAACTGGTGTCCACGAAACCATCGGGGCGATAGACCTTGAGCACCATGCGGATCATATTTCCGATCCAGACCGAATAGTACGGACTGTTAACACAAGGAATATAAAGGCCGCGCCCCAGATAATGCTGCCCCTTGGCGTCCACGGTAAACCAGTCCGGGTTGGCGTCGAAGGCCATTTGCTTCGCACCGCTGGAGTCCATCCGCGCCAGCACAATCAAATGCTCCTCGCGGGCGGCCTTGGTCAGCGCGCCGAACAAGTCGAAATTATTCAGGTATTTTGCCTGCTCGTACGGCGGGAGCACCGGGAAGAACTCCACGATGCCGCCGGCGTCGATCACCACGGCCTGGATCTTCGTGCGCCGCCACTCCTCGCGCCACCAAGCGATGTCATAATGGGCCGGGTCCCTTTCGGTGATGCTCGTGTGGCCCCAGCGGCGCGCCCACTTGTACCACGGGTCCGTGTGCACGATGCCCGCGGCGTCGGTAAAGGTCGGCGTGGCCTGGGCCGTGGCGGCGGCCAGCGGGCCCAGCCGCGCCCCAGCCAGCGCAGCCGAGGTGAGCACGGTTTTTTTCAAAAAGCTCCGGCGGGTTTCGAGGCCCGGCGCCGGCGTGGGGTCATCGGCATGCATGGGGTGAGGCGGCAACCACGGATAATTATTGCCAAGGGGGCCGTTAGTTAAAGCAAATTCGCGGGTGTGATTTCCGGCTTTTCCTTTCGGGCGGCACCTGCCAGTCTTGCCGGTTTCACCGATGTCCACGCCCACCGTCCGCGTCCGTTTTGCCCCGAGCCCCACCGGGTATTTCCACATTGGCAGCGCCCGCACCGCGCTGTTCAACTGGCTGTACGCGCGCCACACCGGTGGCACCTTTGTGCTGCGCATCGAGGACACCGACAAGGAGCGCAACACCCCCGAGGCCTTGCGCGTCCTGCTCGAGGGCATGCGCTGGCTGGGCTTGGAATGGGACGAGGGCCCGGAAAAGGGCGGCGACTGCGGGCCTTATTTCCAGAGCCAGCGCGGTGTTCTTTACCAAAAATACCGCGACCAGCTTTTCGCCGCGGGCCGGGCCTACGAAAAGGACGGCGCGGTTTATTTCAAGCTCCTCGGCGAGCGTTACCAGGCCTGGGACGACCACAAGCAAAAGCACGTCGAAAAGGTCAAATCGCCGCCGCCGGTGATTGAGGACGCCGTGCGCGGACGCGTCGAGCGCGAGCTGGACGAGGATTTCGTCATCTTTCGCGCCAATGGCGATCCCGTGTTCCACTTTGTGAATGTAGTGGACGACATCGCCATGCGCATCACGCACGTCATCCGCGGCGAGGACCATTTGTCCAACACGCCCCGGCACGTCGCCCTCTTCCAGGCTTTCGGCGCGCCGCTGCCGCAGTACGCCCACATCCCGCTCATTCTCAAAACCCATGGCGCGGGCAAAATGAGCAAACGCGACCAGGGCGCCCTCATCGAGGAGTATCAGAAAAAGCATTATCTGCCCGAGGCCGTGCGCAACTACCTGTGCCTGCTCGGCTGGTCGCCCAAGGACGACCGCGAGATTCTGCCCATCGATGAAATCATCCGGCTCTTCGATTTGCCCGCCATCAACCAGAACAACGCGCGCTTCGACGAAAAGAAAATGGCGCACATCAACACCCATTATGTCCGCGCCCTGCCCGCCGGCAACCTGGGCTGGCTGGGCCGGCCCATCCTCGCCGAAGCCGGCCTGGTGAAGGACGAAACGCCGGAGGATTACGTGCAGGCCGTGCTCTTGCTCTGCCAGGAAAAAATCCGCGCCCTCGACGAGCTGCCGCATTTTTCCGCCTACTTCTTCCGCGACGAATTTCCCATCGACGAGGCCGCCAAGGCCAAATTACTGAAGACCGGCGACCCGCTGGCGCGCCTGCGTGAACTGCGCGCCGCCCTCGTGGCGCAGGCCGATTGGTCCGACGCCGCGCTCGAAAAGCGCGTGCAGGAACTCGCGGCCGAGCACAACGTCAAGACCGCCGATTACATTCACAGCGCGCGGCTCGCAGTCTCCGGCGTCAGCGTCGGCCCGAGTTTTTACGGGATGCTGCGCGTGCTCGGAAAAGAGAAAATCCTCGCGCGGCTCGACCGGTTTTTACAGAGTTGAACCGCTGAGAACGCAGAGTGCGCTGAGAGCGATCTTTAGCGCACTTCTTTTCTCGGTGTGCTCTGTGGTTCAAATTCTTACGCCAGATCAATGGTGCGGGCCGCAGCCTCGCCGCTGAGGGCCGCGCCTTCGAGCGTCGCGGGCAGGCCGGTGTCCGTCCAGTCGCCGGCCAGGAAAAAATTCTTCCACGGCGTACGCGGGCCGGGGCGGAAGCCTTCGGCGGCGGGCGTGGCGGCGAAGGTCGCGTCCTTCGTCTTGATGACCAATTCGCGGCTGAATTTGGCCTCGCTGACCGCCGGGAAGAAACGCGCGAGCTCAGTGCGCAGCGCGGCCAAAATCTCGTCGCTCTTGCGATTGAGCCAGGTCTCGCCCGCGGCGCTCATTGTGACTGCGTAGAGAAATTCCTTGCCCTGTCTCTCGGTCGGCAAATGGTCCGAACGGTCGAAGACCCAATGGAAGGGTGAATCGAGCAGGCCCGCGAAGGGCACGTCGAACAAGGGCCGGTCGCACAGCAAATGGATATTCAAAATCCCCGCCGGCTTGAGTTCCTGAAGTTGCGTGCGCAAGGGCGCGTCTTCCGGCAGTACCGCCCGCAGCGCCATCCACGGCAGCGCGGAAATAAAATAATCCGCCGCGATGGTTTCGCCGCGTGAGGTTTCGGCCGACACCACTTTGCCGCCGGCAAAATTTAATTGGGAAAGTTGCGTGCCGTAATGCAAAGAACCTCCCGTGGCCGCCAGGAACCGCTCCGCCTCGGGCCGGAACAAGTCGCTCAACCCGACGCGGGAAAAGAAAATCGCCGAGTCTCCACGTTTCCCAAAAAGCGAGCGCCGCAAGGTTTCGTGCAGCAAGCGCGCGCTCGCGGTGGCGAGCGGTTCGTTCAACGCCGCGATGCAAAACGGTTCCCAGAGCGCGCGGATCGCCCCGGGTGTCTGGCCGTTTTCCTCCAGCCACGCCGCGGCGGTCTGATTCGCATTCGGCCGCCAGCCCCAGCGCATGAACAGGCCCAGTTTCAAAATGGCGGTGCGGTCTTCGACGTTGAGCGCGCCAAACCCGAGCAGCGCGGTCAGCAAGTGCAAGGGCGCAGGGAGTTCACCAGCTTGCATGCGCGACCGTTTCCCGCCGGGCTCAACATAGTCGACCGCCAACCCCGCCGCTTCGGCGAGACGGTCGCGCGTGCCTAATCGATCCAACAGGCGCAGAAATCCGTGGTAGCAACCCATGACGATATGCTGGCCATTATCCAACGTCAGTCCGCTAGGGGCGTCGCGCAAACTCGAGGCGCGGCCCCCCGGAAAAGTTTTCGCCTCGTAAACATCGACGGCAAAGCCCTGCTCGGCCAGTTGCATTGCCGCCGTGAGGCCCGCGACCCCCGCGCCAAAAACCGCCACGCGGCCCGGCTGCGCCAGTCGTTGGCCCGTCCGCCGCCGCGCGCCCAGCGTGCGGGCGACCAGTTGAAATTTCCTGAATTTGCTCAAACGGACGCGTTGTTCCGTAAGCTGAAAATTTCCCGCCGCGATTTTTTCCAAAATATCCTCATAAAAGGCGGCCATGATCAACGCTGCCTGCAAGCGTGGCCGGTCCGCTTCGGGCAGCAAACGGCGGGCCTTGTGGAAATAATGTTTCGCGCGGAAATACTGGAGGCGAAACAGCCGCGCGCACGCCGGCTGCGCATTCGGTTCTTCAAGGTCGCTCGCGGACACCCCGCAGGCGGTCATTTCGTCCTGCGGCAGGTAGATGCGCCCGTACAGGCGCTTGTCCTCCACCACGTCGCGCAAAATATTGGTCAACTGCAAGGCATAGCCGAGGTTTTCCGCAAATTCCGGGCAACGCGCATCACGGCAGCCGAAAATCTTGATGGACACCAGCCCCACTGCGGAGGCGACACCGTAGCAGTACTGGCGCAATTCCTCAAAATTCGCGTAGGTACGCGGCGCGATGTCGTGCGCCACCCCGGCCACGATTTCATGCAAATCTTTCACCACGACGCCAAAACGTGCCACGACGGGCGCCAATTCCCGCGCCAGCGGCTGCGCGGGTGTCCGCCCATTCGCGATGGCGTCGAGGTCCGTCCGCCACGCATTGAGCGCGGCCGTTTTGGCGGCGGCCGGCGTGGCCGGGTCGTCCGAAATATCGTCCACCTGCCGGCAAAAGTCATAAAAAACCGACATGGCCGCGCGTTCCTCCGGTTGCAACGAGAGGAAGGAAAAGGCGAGGTTGGACTGGCGTCGCGCCTCGACGGCGGTGGACGGCACGGAAGACATGAACGTGAAGAAAGGTGAAAAGTGTAAAGTAAAAGAGGGAAAAGAAAAGGGCTGAAGCGGAACCCGCCCTTGCTACCGGCTAATCAACGCTTTGAGCAGGATGCGCACTTTGTCGCCCTTGCCGACCTTGGGCCGCGCGCGCAACGTATCACAATCTTGGGCAATGACTTTGTCGAGAATGGCACTGCCGCCCAGCCACGTCACGCGGATTTCCAGGCTCAACGGAAAGGGCAGGGAGCGCGGCAGGGGCCGGCCTTGGGCAAACAGCCCGCGTGTGCGCTCGACCTGAAACCGCAGGCACGCCTTAAATCCCGCCGAGGCCGCGGGCGCCGCGAAGTCGGCCTCCGTCACCCCAAACCGCGACCAGTCCTCCTGGGGCACATACACGCGTTGGTCCTTGCGCCAGTCCACCGCCACATCCTGCCAGAAATTGGCCAGTTGCAACGCCGTGCAAATCGCATCCGATTGCGCAAAGCGTTCCTCATCACGAAAGCCGTGGAGCAAAAGCACCAGCCGGCCCACGGGATTCGCACTGCGCCGGCAATAATCGAGCACGCTCGCAAAGGTCGCATAGCGTTTCACCGTCACGTCCTGGCTGAAGGCGGACACCAGGTCGGTGAACAGCGAAAGAGGTAATTGGTGCTCATAGCGGGTGTCGGCTAGTGCGGTAAAGATCCAGTCCCATTCCACCGGCACCGGTTGACTACGGTCGCTGGCGAGCAAGGCATTTTCGAACGCGCGCAACTGGTCCAGACGCTCCTGCGGCTGGCGGCGGTTCGGGCCTTCATAATCCTCGTCCGCCATGTCATCCGCCGTCCGGGCGAAGGCATAAACTGCCGCGACTGCCGGTTGCAGGCGCCGGGGCACGAGCCGGGCCACCGGAAAGTTTTCATAGTGGTCCCGGGTCAGTTGCAGGCAGCGGGCATAGGCCTCGTCGAGTTGCATGGGTGGCGGCGGGGGTCGTTTGTAGAGAGGCGCGGGCGCGGTGACGAGTAATGAATGCAGTTCGCGGCGGACGGGTTAACGGCATGGGGGAAAACCCGTATTTGGCCTGCTGACCGTGCATTTAACCTTGTCCGTGGCCCAGGTTACGAGTAGGCAACAGGGTTTACCCATCGGGAGTCAACCGTGCCCATTTTCTTTTCTCAACGGAATGCCGCCAAGCTGGGGTTGGTGGCGCTGGTTTTGGCCTGGCCGATGACCCTCTGGGGCCCGGCAAATCCAAACCCGAACTTCCAGCAGGGCCCCACCAATCCGTTCATTTTTGACGGGGCCAAGGCCGACGGTCGTCTGGTGCCGGAAGGTGGCGTCGTTCATATCGCCGCCCCCGCCGGAATGCAGGGTCCGGCCATTGTCGCCAAGTTGCTGGTCAAGACCGACGATTGGGTCGAGGCTGGCCAGCTTTTGGCGGTGCTGAATACCCAGCCTTTATTGGAGGCGCAGTACAACGTGGCCTTGGGCGAGCAAGCCGCCGCCACCTCCGCCCTCGTCCAGACCAAGGCCGCTGAAACCCGGGTCAATGCCGAGATGCAAATGCAGTTGGCGGATTTTGAGGCCCGCGCGGCGCTTGCCGATGCCAACGCCCACAAGGCCGCCGAAAGCAGCCGCCTTGCCCTCGAATCCGCCCAACGCGACCAAGCCGCCGCGCAAACTGCCCTCGCGGCCGGTCAGCGCTTGGAGCCGGTGGTCATTGCCAATGCCACCGCCGCCATCGGGGTCGTGCAAGTGCAGGTCGACATCATTCCCAAAGGCCGGGATGAACATAAAGTGGCAGCAGCCCAACTCGAGCAAGCCAAGGCCGGCGCCGACCGTGCCAAACTGGAAATGGCCGGGCAGATCGAGCAATTGCAGGCGCAGGCGGATTTGGCTGCTCTGCGCTTGAAACAGGCCCAGGCTAATTTGATTTTGGAACCTGCGCCCAGCGATGCCTCCCTGCTTGCGCCCGTGCAAATCGAGGCCCGCTCAGCCAAGGCCGCCTTTGATTTGGAGCATATTTTAGTGGATGCCGCCAAAGCCGAGCAGGCCGCCAATGTCGCGGGCGCCCAAGGTCGTCTGGCCGCGGCGGACACCGCCGTCGCCCTGGCCAAGGCCCAATTGGCGCTGGCGGAAATTCACGCGCCGTCGGCTGGGCGCGTCCTCGTCGTGCGCGCCAAGCCGGGTGAGGCCGTGGGTCCCGCCGGCATTTTGGATTTGGGCGACACGCGGACGATGTACGTGGATGCGGAAGTGCCTTACAGCGATATCCGGGGCGTGCGCATCGGCCAGCCCGCGCTGGTCTCGGGTGACGCCTTTCCCGAAAACCTCAAGGGCAAGGTCGTGGCCGTCAACGCCATCATTGGCAACAGCACCATCACGAGCACCGACGTGCTGAAATTTTCCACCGATGCCGTGGTCCTGGTCCGGGTGATGCTCGACAATCCCAGCCAGGTTTCCAATCTCGTCAACGGCCAGGTCACGGTGCAAATTAATCCATGATGCGGGCGGCGCGGCGTGTCGGAGTCCTGTTGCGCGAACGGTTTTTTCCGCTCGGCATTCCCCTCGCATGGCGGCAACTGGTGGCCGAAAAAAAACGTTTCGCCGCCGCGGTGGCCGGCATCACTTTTGCCGTGACCATGATGCTGTACCAGATGGGCCTCGAGTCCGCGTTGTTTGACCAGGTGGTCGCGCCCCTGCTGCAAATGAACGGCGATATTGTGCTCATCAGCCCCCAGTACGAATATTTCGGCATCAGCCGCGAATTCCCGCAGACGCGCCTCACCCAGGCCTCCTCCCTGCCCGAGGTGTTCGACACCGCGGCGTTGTTGCAGGGCACGCTGCCGTTTAAAAATCCGCAAACGGGCCGTGACCGCGACATCTTCGTCATGGCGTTCAACCCGTCCGATTATCCGTTTACCAATCCGGACATCGTGAACCACCAGGCGCTGTTGAAGCGGGACCGCATGGTGTTGTTCGACACCCTGTCCCGCGCCGATTACGGACCTATTGGCGAACTCTTTGCGCAAAAAGGCGAAGTCACCACGGAGATCGCGGGCAAGAGCGCGAAGGTCGTTGGCGTCTTCGAAATGGGCCCGACGTTCGCCGCCGACGGCAACCTGCTCATGGGGCGCGACGCCTTTCTTGCCCTCTGGCCGAGCGCTCGCGAAAATCAGATCAGCATCGGCTTGTTGCAACTAAAGCCCGGCGCCGACCCCAACGCCGTCGCGCAGAAATTGCGCACCAAGCTCACCGCCGGCGACGTGGACGTGTACACGCGCGACGAATTCATCCAGAAGGAAAAAACATACTGGTCCCAGCGCACACCCATCGGCTTCGTCATCGGCGCATCGCTGCTGGTCTCGCTGATTGTCGGCGCCGTCATCGTTTACCAGATTTTGTACACCGACGTGACGGACCACCTGCACGAGTACGCCACGCTGAAATCCATCGGCTTCACCGACGGCTTTTTCGTCAAGCTCGTGCTCCAGGAATCGCTCATCCTTTCCATCCTCGGCTTCGTGCCGGGCACCGGCCTCGCGGCCCTGCTGTATTGGCTGACGCAGACGCTCGGCCACATGCCGACGAAGCTCTATGCCATCAATGTGCTGGGCGTTTTCGGCCTCTCCTTGATGATGTGCCTGCTGGCCGGCGGCCTGGCCACCCGCAAGCTCCGCCAGGCGAACCCCGCCGATATTTTTTAATCCCATGCCTGCCGACGCCATCATCCGCGTGCGCGACTTGCACCACTCCTTCACTGAAGGGATGGCGGCCAAGGAGGTCCTGCATGGCATCGACGCCGATTTTGCGCGCGGGGAAATCTGCCTCATCATGGGCCCTTCCGGCTCGGGCAAGACCACGCTGTTAAAACTCATTGGCGGCCAGCGCGGCCTGCAAAAAGGCAGCATCGTCGTGGACGGCCGCGAACTCGCCGGCGCGAAGCAGCGCGACCTCGTCGCCGTGCGGCGCAAGATTGGTTTCATCTTCCAAGGCCACCACCTGCTCGATGCGCTCACGGTCTGCCAAAATGTGCAGATGCCGTTGAGTTTTGACCCCGCGCAAACGGGCGCCACCTCGCGCGCCGCCGCGCTCGAGATGCTCCGCCGCGTGGGGCTGGAGGATCATGCCGAGAAAAAACCCGAGCACCTTTCCGGCGGCCAGAAGCAGCGTGTGGCCATCGCCCGTGCCTTGATTCACAAGCCCTCCATTATTCTGGCGGACGAACCGACCGCCTCGCTCGATAAAAAAACGGGCCGCGAAGTCGTGGATCTCCTCCAGCACCTCGCCAAGGAAGTCGGCTGCACCATTGTGTTAGTCACCCACGACAGCCGCATCATGGACGTCGCCGACCGCCTCATCCACCTCGAGGACGGCCGCCTGGCCGCGCTGGAGGGTTAAGCGGCATCTTGAAATCCGGAACCGGAGTTTTGACAGAATTTACAAAATTTCCAGAATTGAAATCCCGGTTTGGTTTGAATTTTTTCAATTCTGTTAATTCTGTCCAAACTCTTTCAGAAACGGGACAGACGGTGGCTCCTCTACTAACCTTTTGTTCGCCCCAGCAGCAACTCCACCCACGCAAAATCCTCCGGGTGTGTGAGCTTCGGGTTGGGGGAGGGGTTTTCCACGATGGTTACGGGGTGGCCGAGTGCCGTGACAGCGGCCACGTCATCGGTCACACGGAGCTTTTTTGCGCGAACTTTTTCGTAGGCTCGCAAAATCAATTCCCGCGCGAAGGCCTGGGGCGTTTCCATCGCCCACAGCGTTTCGCGGCGCAGGTCGCGTAGCTTTTGTCGCTCCAGCTTTTTTTCGGCGCGCACTTGCTTGATGGTGTCTGTTACCCGATGCGCGAGCACCGCCGCCTGGTCCTTTTGCACTGCCGCCAGCAACGTTTGCAGCACGGCGGGCGTGATCAGTGGCCGCGCGCAATCGTGGATAAACACACAGTCCACCTTCGTCGATAATTTGCGCACGCCGTTGTAAACCGAATCCTGCCGTTCCGCTCCGCCGCGCACGTAGAGCGCTTTCGCATTTTTTCCACGCGCGACTTGGGCAAACAGCTTTGCAATCGCCCGCTGCTGTTCGGTGTCGCGCACGACAAAGACAAATTGATCGACAATCCCCGCCGCGAGAAAGGCTTGAATCGAATACGCCAGCGCCGGGCGGCCCGCGAGCGGGGCCAGCACTTTGTCGGCCACCGCGCCTTGCATGCGGGTGGCGCGTCCGGCGCAGAGCATCACGGCGGCGTGGGCCATCGGCAAATTTTTTAGGAATTGCACGCGCCGTGCAAGGTGGCGTGCAGCGCGGCCAGGGCGGCGCGGGGATCGGCGGCCTGCAACAGCGGCCGGCCCACCACGAGCAAATCAGCGCCCGCGGCGGCGGCGGCGGCGGGCGTGAGCGAGCGTTTCTGATCGCCGGGGTCTGAGCCCGGCGGGCGAATGCCGGGCGTGACGAGCAGGGGCGTGGGGCCGAAACGCGCGCGCAACGCGGGCAACTCTTCCGGCGAGCACACCAGGCCTGGAATGCCGGTGTCGAGGGCCAGCGCGGCCAGACGCTCGACCTGGCTGGCCGGCGTGGCGGGAACACCCGTGGCCACCAGCGCTTGCGCATCCAGTGAAGTCAGGACCGTCACCGCGAGCAGGCGCAAATTCGGCGACGTTTCCGCCGCGGCCATCACCGCCTGCCGCAGCATTTCCGGCCCGCCCGCGGCGTGCACCGTCAGTAACTCGCACGGCCGGTCGCGCAGACTCCGAATGGCCGAGGCCACGGTGTGCGGGATGTCATGCAATTTGAGATCAAGAAAAATGCGATGGCCACGCCGGGCGACCACGTCGAGCAGTGCGGGCCCTTCGCGCACAAATAGCTGCAGGCCGATTTTGACCCATTTCAGATTCGGGCCAATCCGGTCCAGAAAAGCTTCGGCCTCGACGCGCGAGGGCACGTCGAGGGCCAGGACGATTTCGCAGGGAGAACGCATGCGGGAAAGTTAGAAGTCGGAATGCAGAATGCAGAAGTCTGAAGCAAATACGCAAAGGAAAAAACTTGGGCCAGTAACGGAGCATGGATATTCTTTGCCTCACCCGGAGGAAACTCTTGACGGGGCCGGGTGGGCGCGCTTAAATCAACGTTTCCGCAGTCGACTGGGGTCGTAGCTCAGTTGGAAGAGCGCCACAATGGCATTGTGGAGGTCGTGGGTTCGAGCCCCATCGGCTCCACCAGTCGCATGATAAAAAAGACGGAGGGAAAGACGGAAGCTGGACGTAAGGGGCGGTTAACCCCACCGGCTTTGTTGCCAAAGTCGTCTTTGTTTTCCGGGAAAGTGGCGCCTCCTTGTTTTACCGCTTGCCTTGCCGGGCGCACCGCGCTTTTTTAAGCGGTTCCGGCGCAAGAATTGCTGCGTCTTGCACCATAACGCGCGCCGGAGCGGTGCGACCATCGCATTTTCGTCCATCCTAACACTGCATTCCACCATGGCACTCAAAGTTGGCATCAATGGTTTCGGCCGCATCGGCCGACTGGTATTCCGGGCTATCGCCGAGAAGGGTCTTCTCGGCCAGGCGGTCGAAGTCGTTGCCATCAACGACCTCGTCCCCGCTGACAATCTGGCTTACCTGCTCAAATACGATTCCACCCAGGGCCGCTTCAAGGGCACGGTGACCAACGAGGGCGAGTCCATGCTGATTGTGGACGGCCATAAAATTCACAGCCTTGCCGTCAAGGAAGGCCCGACGGCGCTGCCGTGGAAGGCCATGGGCGTGGACATCGTCATCGAGTCCACCGGCTTGTTCACTGACGCCGAAAAGGCCGCCGGGCACCTCCAGGCCGGCGCCAAAAAGGTCATCATCTCCGCGCCTGCCAAGGGCGATTGCAAGACCGTCGTCCTCGGCGTGAATTGCGACACCCTGACCAATGCGGACACCATCATTTCCAACGCCTCCTGCACGACGAATTGCCTCGCGCCCATCACCAAGGTGATGCTCGACAATTTCGGCATCGTCGAGGGCTTGATGACCACCATCCACAGCTACACCGCCACGCAAAAGACGGTGGATGCTCCCTCGAAAAAGGACTGGAAGGGTGGCCGTAGTGCCGCCATCAATATTATCCCCTCGACCACCGGCGCCGCCAAGGCCGTCGGCTTGGTGCTCCCCGCCGTCAAAGGCAAGCTCACCGGCATGTCCTTCCGCGTCCCCACGCCCACCGTGTCCGTGGTGGATTTGACCGTGCGCACCGAAAAAGCCACGTCGTATAAAGAGATTTGCGCGAAGATGAAAGCCGCCTCGCTCGAGGGCTCGCTCAAGGGCATCCTCGCCTACACCGAGGACGAAGTGGCCTCGACCGACTTCATCCACGACGCGCATTCGTCCATCTTCGACGCCGGTTCGGGCATCGAGTTGAACGACCGCTTCTTCAAGCTCGTGAGCTGGTACGACAACGAGTGGGGCTATTCCTGCCGCTGCGCGGAACTGCTGATGAAGCTGTCGAAGTTGCTTTAGTTCAAAACGAAACCGCAGTTGACGCGGGGGAGCGCAGATTTTTAAATCCGAAAATCTGTGTAAATCTGCGCCATCTGCGGTTAATTCTTATCTTCTTCTCATGCCTCGCACCAAGACCGTTCACGACCTGAATCTCGCCGGCCAGCGCGTGTTTGTGCGCGTGGATTTCAATGTCCCGCTCGACGAGCACGGCCACGTTTCCGACGACACTCGCATTGTCGAGTCGCTGCCCACCATTCGGCACCTGGTCAGCCAGGGGGCGAAGGTGATCTTGGCCAGCCACCTCGGGCGGCCCAAGGGTAAGCGCGATCCGAAACAGTCGCTCAAGCCCGTCGCGGCGATCTTGTCCAAGCACCTCGGTACGACGGTGGCCTTTGCGGACGACTGCGTCGGCCCAGTCGCGGAAGCCGCGGCGGCGGCGTTGAAAAACGGCGAGGTCCTGCTGCTCGAGAACGTGCGCTTTTACGCGGCCGAAGAAAAGAACGACGCCGCTTTTGCCCAGCAGTTGGCGAAACTCGCGGAAGTTTTTGTCAACGATGCCTTCGGCTCGGCCCACCGGGCCCATGCCTCGACCGCCGGCATCGCGGCGCATCTGCCCGCGCGGGTCGCCGGTTTGCTCATGCAAAAAGAGTTGGCCTTCCTCGGCGATAAAACCGCCCAGCCGGTGCGGCCTTTCTGCGTCATCCTCGGCGGCGCCAAAGTCAGCGACAAAATCAAGGTCATCGACACCCTCCTCGACAAGGCGGACTCCATGCTCATCGGCGGCGCAATGGCTTACACCTTCGGCCTCGCGCTGGGCAAGAAAGTCGGCAAGAGCCTCACCGAGCCCGACAAAATCGGCCTCGCCCAATCCGCTATCGACAAGGCCAAGGCCAAGGGCGTGAAGCTGCTCCTGCCGGTCGATAATCTGATTACCGACAAGCTGGATTTCGCCAACGCGCAGGTCGGCGCCACCCAAATCGTCGCCGGTGACATTCCCGACGGCTGGGAAGGCGTGGACATCGGGCCCAAGACCATCGAGCTTTTCAATGCGGAAATCGCCCGGGCCAAGACCATCTTGTGGAACGGCCCGATGGGCGTGTTCGAAATCAAGGCCTGCAACCAAGGCACTTTCGCGGTGGCTGGCGCGGTCGCGGCCAACTCCGGCGCCATTTCCATCATTGGTGGCGGCGACTCCGTGAAGGCCGTCAAAAAGAGCGGCCAGGCTGGAAAAGTGACGTTCATCAGCACCGGCGGCGGCGCGAGCCTCGAGTTCCTCGAAGGCCAGGTGCTGCCCGGCGTGGCTTGTCTGGAAACTGTTTGAGTTTGGGCCGGCACTTGTGCTAGGGATGGCCTTCGCGCGCGGCCTTTTTCGCCGCGCCCGCCATTTCCCATGTCCAAAAGCGTTCGCAAATTTCTCATCGCCGGCAACTGGAAGATGAACAAGACCGCCGCCGAAGCGGTGGACTTGATTCAGCAAATCGCCACCGAAGTAGGCAAGGAAACCGACGTCACCGTTGCCGTCTGCCCGCCCTTCACGGCGCTCGAAAGCGCGGCCCGCGCCCTCGAGAATTTCCAGGTCAAGCTTGGCGCGCAAAACCTGCACCCCGAGCCGTCGGGCGCCTTTACCGGCGAGATTTCCGCGCATATGCTGCGCACTCTTTTTGTCACCTACGTGATCCTCGGCCACAGTGAACGCCGCCAGTATTTTGCCGAGACGGACGCCTTCATCAACCGCAAGGTGCTCGCCGCGCTCGAAGCCAACCTCAGCCCCATTCTTTGCGTCGGTGAAACGCTCGCCGAGCGCGAGGCCGGCAAGACGATGGACGTCGTGCGCCGCCAGCTCGAAGGCGGCCTGACCGGCGTCGGCGCCGTGCACGCTGAAAAACTCGTCATCGCCTATGAGCCCGTATGGGCCATCGGCACCGGCAAGACCGCGACGCCCGCCATGGCGCAGGAAGTCCATGGCGCCATCCGGTTGCTGCTGAACAGCCAGTTGGGCGCGGCCGGGGGTGCCAAGGTGCGTATTCTTTACGGAGGCTCCATGAAGCCCGACAATGCCGACGCGCTGATGGCCGAGGCGGACATCGACGGCGGGCTCATCGGCGGAGCCTCGCTCGAAGCCAAGTCCTTCGTGAAAATCATCCAGGCCGCGCAGCACCATGCGAAGCGCCGGAATTAAGCGGCGCTCATTTTCGGATCCGTGCTAAATTTTAGCGCGGTTTAAATTAACGTGCAGCCCGTAGCTTGGGTGGTAGGGACGCCTCTCCGAGGCGTCCGGCACCAGCTACGGACAGCTCGGAGCCGTGCCAACCTCGGCAAGGACTTGGACACGACCTCAGCTTTTTGAAAATGCTCTTTTAATACCACACGACCCACGTCAGGGCGGTGGCGGCAATTACGAGCAGCACCGTCAAAGCGCGGGCCTCCGTGCGCGTGAGCTGGAAAAAGTGCATGGCGCTTTTTATTTTTTCGCTCCAGGTCGGTGCGTTCCAAGGTAAACGTCAACCACCGTTAAACGACGTCAACACCGCTAAAATTGGTGGGCCGGCGGGGACTCGAACCCCGAACCAACGGCTTAAAAGGCCGCTGCTCTACCATTGAGCTACCAGCCCGCGGGCGAGACGGGTCTTTTGCCATGCGCCCAAAGAAAGCTTCTAAAGCAGTCACGCTGCCTTTGGCAAGCCGGTTTGAGCCCAGGGCAATAAAATCGCACATCCCGCCGGTCTCACAGAAATTTAATCAGCAACCCCCAGAAAACACAGCCGGCCACCGCCAGCGCGACCGCCAGCAGGCGCACCCGCCGGGCGAGTTCGCCACTTCCGCGCGCGGCCAGCGCGCCCGCCAGTTTTAGGACGAACCACGCGAGGGGCGGAAAAATAAACGACAGGCCGCACAGCGTGTACGCACGGCTCGCGAAGGCCGGGTCCGCTGGATTCGAGCCGAGAAATTCTGCCAGCACGGGCACCACGCCGGCCTGGCGTGGCCTGACCGCTGACGACGAGGAAGAGGCTCCAGGGCGGGCGCTCGCCGGAAGGGTGGTGGTGTCGGCGGCGGCCTTTCCGTCCGCGGTGGTGTCAGCGATTCCTTCCGCTGTGGATGAGGCGGTGCCGTTCGAGGCCGCGCCGCTCAACAAATGTGCCCAGCGCCCGCCCTCGGCCTGTTGCAATAACTGCCGCAGGGGCACCGACCCTTGATCCGTTTCCACGCGATGCAGCAGGCTGATTTCACCGCGTTGGAGCAACTCCGCCAATTGCTCGACTGAGTACGGACCGTCGTGTCGCCCCTTCCAGGAAACGAAATAGGTGGAGGCGGGCATTGGAAGAAAGGCAGAAGGTAGAACGTAGAATGCAGAAAGCTGAACGCAGAAGTTAGAATGGAGAAAGTAGAAGTTGGAATTACAGATTGAGCAATGCAAGCACGGGGTTGCCAGCCTGGTGCAACAGCAAATATTTTCAGGACTCGTTTCCCTTTACGGCGTCGCCGGAATATCGCGCGAGAACAGCAGCGGGGTCAAGCGCGCGGGCGGGGCTGTCGGGGTGTTGCTGCCAGCGCCATAAAGCGGCCGCCAGTTTCCCGCGGTGTCCATGCCCCACAGCGGCCACGCGCCGGTGGGCGGGTTGACGATGACGGCCTTTTGGTCGAGGTCCACGAAGCCGGCGAATTGAAAGGTGGTGGCCCGCAAGGTGAGAAGTTTTTGCAGGTTCTGCGCCGCTTCGTCGTAATAACGGTGGCCCGCGGTGCGTGTGTAAAAGGCGGCCAGATCCGCGGCCAGGTGGGAACTCGCGGCGGGAAACAACCAGTCCGCCGGCTGCAATTTGCCGCCGGTGAGGCGGTCCAGCTCGGCGGCCTCCATTTGCGCGGTGGGCGAAAACGCCAGGCCCCAGTCGTTCGGGCGGTTCTTCGCGATGGCGATGATCTCCTGCTGCAAATACGCCTTGAGGATGGGCGAGGCGTCGGCATCGGCGCGCACATCATCCAGCACGCGCAGGAGCGGCTCGCGAATCGTGCCGGCGCGGGGCTCATAGGCCTGTTTCAGACGCGCCACCAGTTGCGACTCCGGCGTCATTTGCAGCCCGTCGAACAAATCGCCGCTGGGCGATTGGTTGTAATTTTTCCAAAGGACCTGGCGGATCGTGGTCGTGCCGTCCGGATTGATGATGCTGCCGGACTCGCGCACCAGGACATTATTACCCGTCAAGGCTTCGTCCGAGCGCGTGATTTGCCCCGCCAAAAACACCGGCGTCGTCGCTGTCACGTTGCCATTTTCGTAATGCACGAGATTGGCGCGGTAGGTGTTCGCCAGGAGGTCGCTGATGACGCGGCGCGCGTACGCGAGGTCCTCGTTTTGCGCGCTGGCGGCGGGCTGGAGGCGGGTGTCTTTGACCGCGCCCAAGTACGTCCACTGGGCGGATTCGCCCGGCAGCAGGATGCGCTGCGCGAGGTTGTTCCAGTCAAATTTATCGCCCAGCAGGGCGTGGGCGGAAGCGACCGCGGCGTCGCCCACGATGGGATTCGCCGCGAGGCGGTCGAGCGGCCCGCGATACTCCTCGAGCGAGTGGGCCTGGGGATACTGGCTTTCCGCCGCCAGCGCGTCACGGGCGGCGGCGTCGAGCACGTCGAGTTGGGTGGTGAACGCCATGATTTGCGCGCGGGCGTTTTCTTCGCCGGGCGACTCGTGGCCCGGATTGGGCGCAATGGCCCCGGCCTCCGCGAGGATGGCCCGCGCGGGCGCAATGGCCGCCGCCACGGTTTCCGCATTGGCCGTTGTCGGCAATTTTTCGGCAAAATACTGGCCGAGGCGATTCGCAATTTCCGCCAACGTGGCCGCCCGTTGCTCCTGCACTTGCGCCAGTTGCTGCGTCCAGCGCGTGCGGCGGTCGGCCACGGCTGACTGGATTGGCGCGGCAGATTCGGCGTCCAGTTTGGCGGCGCGCTTCTCCATGTCCGCCAGCGCCGCCAGCCCCTCGGCGAGTTGCGCCGGGTTGGGGGCATGGGCGACGAGGGCATCGATGCGGGCGAAATCTTTTTGGAAACCGTCCTGCACGGAAGCCTGCGCGCCAACAAAGGTGCGCGCCCGCGCCAGCAACGGCGAGAGCGTGGGATCGTCGTTGAGGTCGGCGTAATGCGCGTCGAAATCCTTGAGCGCCTCGGCCAGGGGCGCATAGGCCTCATGCTGGAGTAATTCATCGAAGCGGTTGATTTGCGCCTCCCGCCGCTGTTGGCGAAAATGGCCCCACATCGCCAGGCCCACGACCAGCGCCACCACCGCCGCCGCCGCCAGGCCCAGCCCTACGCGGTGCAGGCGGCGCCGTTTGAGTTCGGCGCGCACGCGGGCGATTTGGTCGTCGAAGCGCGAGCGCAGCGGACCAGCGGGCGCGGCCCCCTTGGCCGCCATGGCGTCGATCCGCATCTGCAAGTCGTCCAATCGTGCAGCCACGGCGGCATCGGTTAACGGCCGCAGCGATTCTCCCGCGAGACGCTCAAGGTGCGCGGCCAGTTCGCGCTGGGCGTGTTGCTGCTCCTCGGCCCGGCGCTGTTCCGCGAGCAGGCCGGCGGACCAGGTGCGCACGGCGTCGGTCAAGCTTTCCGTTTCCGGCGCGAGGGTGAAGGAAAACTGGCTGCGCAAGGCGTCCCATTCGGCCAGCAAGGGCAGCGATTCGCTCCACTGCGCGGACTCCCGCAATTGGTGCAAGGCGCCCGCCAGTTCCTGGCAACGGGCGCGGGCGTTTTCGAACTGGTGTTGTTCGCGCACGACCACGGCGCGCTGCCACCCGGCATCCTGCTCGAGGGCGGCCCAGCCATCCGCTTCCAGTGATTCCATCAAGCCCAGCAGGCGCGCGGTGTCATTGCGCTCCAGCGCCACGGCCAGCTCGGCCAGCTTGTGTTCGGCCAGCTTGCGCGACAGGCGGGCCACCTCGGCATGAGCGTTGGCGTCCTCGGGGTTGACCCGCAAAATAGACTGCAAAACGCGCAGGGCCTGCTCCTCCTGCCGGGTGCGCATGGCCTGCCGGTAGTCCCGGTACAACGGATGGGATTCGCCAATAGTTTTTCCGTAAAGTTGATTGACGAGGTCCACCTGCCGCTCGTCGAACGGCGGGGCCACCGGCAGGCCGCGCCGCTGGCAGAAGGCCCGCCAGGCTTCGACTTCGGCAAACGACAATTGCCGGGCGACATCCAGCACCGGCGGGGGTGCCTCTGCAATTTGCAAGGCCTGGTAATCCTGCCCGCTGCGAATTAGCGGGACGATTTGCTCGATCCGGCGCGCCGCCGCCGCGCACGCTTCCACATATTCAGCGGCAAGCGCGCGCTGCTCGAATTCCGAGGCGTAATCCTGCAACGCGGCGCGAATGCGGTTAAGGAGTCGATCCAGTTGCATCGGCGGAGAATTCAATCAGGGGAGAAAGGTGGGCGGCGTCGGGGCCGTAAAGCAAGGCCCAGGGGGCGGTGGTGCGGGCCCAGTTGGGCTGGGTGGCGGCCAGGGCCTGGGCCTCGTCCTGTGTGATGGTGTTTTTTAATTTTTCCACAGCTAGGCGGGTTTGGTCAACATCAACGGGATCCGGTCGTTCGCCGACTGGATTGTCGCGCAACTGCTTTTCGAGGCTGGCAAGGGTCTCCTGTAGCTGGGCCAAATCCGTTTTTTCGCTGAGTGCGGCCTGGCGGCGCTGGTCGGCGAACCACGCGGGGGTGTATCCGACGCTGGCAAGTTCAGTCGCCGGTTTCCCCGCGAGCGCCGCGAACCCCGCCGCCACTATGGTGCTGCGATTCGGCGGCAACAGCCAAAACGGCGCGGGCGCATGAATGGTTAATCCGCGGGCCAGCCACGCAGGGAGGGCGAGCCGGGTGGGTTCGTTTTGCGCAGCGAGCCAGGCCACCGGCAGGCGCAGGGGTTTCCACGTCGGCGCCCCGCCGGGCGGCAGGCGTAATAGCAAATAAACGGCCGGGCCGGAGTCACGGCTTAGCCGCACCCAAAAATGGTCGGTGCCCGCCCGCAACGCCGCATTGCCGGGATTTTGTTTGAAAAAATCACTCTCGGCGGTGAAGACCCGCCACGTCAAACGCACGGCACCCGGACCTTCGGCCAGCAATTGCAGGAAGCGGCCGCCGGAAGCTCCGCGCGAGGCATCCGGCAATACGATAAAATCGCCGGGCGAGAAATCCTCGCCGCGCAGGTCAAAATGAAACCACTGGTCGTCGGGCGGCAGGCTGAAATTGGCGGCGGTCACCGCCGCGGCGTGAATCGCCAGGGTGGGCGACTGGAGCAGCGCGGTGACTTCAGGTATTTTAAGCGTGCCGCTGAATTCCTGGTAGTCGGGGCCTGCGCCTGCGCTGGTGAGATGGTCCACGAGCCAGACCGGGGCGTTGGGCAATCGGGCGATAACGGCCAGTTCGCTGTCGATTCTGGACCACGCTTGCGTAAGGGCTGCGGCGTCGGGCAAAGGCCAGGTGGTGGGAAAATCACGCAAATCCGCCATCTGCGCGGCCAACGCCTGCCGGGCGGCGGCGTCCAAGGGCCCGGCCTCGAGGCGCGCCGTGATTTCCTGCAGTTGATTTTGCCAGTCCTTTTGCGCGCCGGGCAAAAGGGTTGAGCGGAAATAGTCTTCATGCACCTGCGCGAGCTCCGGCGAAGAGACGACCAGGGTCTTCCATAATCCGAGGGCTTTATAAAATTGGCCATCCCGCGCCAGATTTTGAAGATCGATAAACTGCTGCTGATTGGCGATGGCAGTCGTCGCGGAACTGAGGGTGGTCGCGGGCGAGGGCGGTTGTTGATTCGGCACGCTGGCCGAAGGTTTGGTCGGGGCCGTAACTGTCACTGTTTCCGGCGGGGGCGGCGCCGGAGTGGGTGCTGCCGGCACCAGCCACATCCACAGAAGTACCCCCACGCCTCCGGCCAACAACACCCCGAGGCCAATCACCAATCCATTCACCTTTTTATCCACGGTCGTCTTGGACGCCGTCGTGTTTGTAACAGGCGGTGCGGGCAGCGCCGCCGCCGGTGGCGCGGCTGGCGGAGTTTTCGCGAGGGGCAATGATGGGGTTGAAGTTGTCGCAGCGACCGGCGTGCGCGGACGGGGAGGGGCGGCGCCCGCGGCGTCACCTTGTCGCGCGCGGCGTGAAACCGCATTCGCGGGTGGAGCCGGCAATAGGGAAAGCTGGGTGAGGTCGAGCATCTCTATGGGCCGCGTGGTCGCGCCTTCGGCCGGCAAGTCTTTGCGTTGCGCGGCCCAGCAGAAATCTGTCGCACTGTCGGAGCTTTGGAGCGCGGTGACAAACTCGGTGCGCCACGCCTCGGAGTTATCCATCAACGCCGAGGATTCGCGGAAAAGAGGCAGCAAAAGATTTTCTTGCGCGGAGGTGCAGCGCACCAAGCGCCGGGCGGGTCGCACGCCTTCGAGCAGGAGGGCGGCGTGGCCGGCATCGCCGGTAAGATTCTGCCAGGTCCGCGCCGGCAACGCGGGCTGCGGGGCGGGCGGCAGTTGCTGCAAGTCCACCAAGGCGGCGTCGTCCAGCCAGCGAGGCTCAGCGTCCCAGCGATTGAGCCAGCCGGGCCAGCGCAGAAAAATATCCGCCGGCGTCGGCAACCCGGCAATTTCCGCCGGTTCCAGCAACAAATGATGCGCTAGAAAATTGGTGCGGCGGGTATAATCGTGGCCGGCGTCCACCAGCCGTGACAACAGCGGAAAGCGCTGGCCCGCGAGTTCCAGCAAGCGGAATGAGCAAATCACCGGCGCGGGCTGCCAGCCGTGCGGATACACGCTCAGGCCCTCAATCATCGGCACCAGCCTTTCGCGCAAATCGCCGTGCCGCGCCACCGTGCAAAAGCCTGTGCGGCCGGGCGTCAACCCCTGCGGGGCGCTGGTAAACACAAGTTGCCGGGCCATGGAAGATTCGCGGATCGCAGTAAAAATTCAGGAAGCCAAATTCAAGCCTTGGTCGGCGAGCCCGCCACGGTTGCCGGGGCCGGCGTCACGTGCACCACCACGGTTCCGCGGATGTCATCTGAGGCTGCGCCGACGCGCAATTCGTACGCGCCCGGGTTCACAATATAGCTGTGTGTGGTCGCGTCCCACCGCCGCAAAACTTCGGCCCGAATTTTCAAATTCACGGTCACTTGCTGGCCCTTCGCAAGGGCGACGCGTTGAAAGGCGCAGAGGCGCTCGCGGGGCAGGTTAGGCGCGGTGGAGTCGGCTTCATGCGCATAAATTTGCACGACTTCCTCGCCGTCACGCTCACCCGTGTTGGCCACGTCCACCGTCACTTCGATGGTTTCCGTCGCTCCGACACTTTCCTGGCCGAGCTTCACCGCGCCGTACTTGAACTGGGTAAAGCTCAGGCCATGACCAAAGGCAAATTCGGGCTTCCCGGAAAAATAGCGGTAAGTACGGTTGGACATGCTGTAATTTTCGAACGCCGGCAAGTCTGCCGTGCCACGGTAAAAGGTGATGGGCAGGCGGCCGGCGGGATTGTAGTCGCCAAAGAGCACATCGGCCACCGCGGTGCCGCCGTTTTCGCCGGGATACCAGGCCTGCAAAATGGCCGGGAGATTGTCGGCCTCCCAGCGCATGGCCATGGCGCTGCCACTGCAATTCACGAAAATGACGGGCTTGCCCAGCGCCTGCAGGGCCTGGAGCAACTCCGTCTGCACCGCCGGCAATTCGATGCGGGTACGGTCGCCGCCGGAAAAACCGTCGACATCGATGCTCATTTCTTCGCCCTCCAGTTGCGCGGTGATACCGCCGACAAAAATCACCGCATCGGCCTGGCGCGCGAGGTCGAGGGCAACCGCCGGATCCGGTGCCGCGATATTGGCGTTCCGATTTCGTGCGCCATAATAGCCCGTAACCAGCGGGCACCCCGGCGCATAGGTGACCTCGATGCCGGTGATATTCGCGGCGTTGCGGATGCCTTGCAAAATGGTGATGGGATGCGAGGGCGTGCCGTTGTAATTGCCCAGCAGCATCGTCAGTGAATCCGCATTGGGGCCGATGACCGCGAGGCGCTTGACTTTCGTGCGGTCAAGTGGCAGCACGCCCGCGTTTTTCAACAGGACCATCGATTCGCGGGCGGCCTGGAGCGCGAGGGCGGAATGCGCGGGCGTATCCACATCCGCGAGGCTGAGTTTCGCAAATGGCACTTTTTCCGGTGGGTCGAACAAGCCCAATTGAAAGCGCCCCGCCAGCACGCGATGCAGCGCGAGGTTGATGTCGGCTTCACTGACCAAACCTTGTTGCGCCGCGGCGATGAGATAGTTGAAGGTGCGCCCGCAGTTGAGGTCGTCGCCCGCTTTGAGCGCGACGGCCGCGGCCTCGGCGGGCGTGGCCACCAGCAGGTGGGTTTGGAAAATGTCCGCCACGGCGTCGCAGTCCGACACGACATAGCCCTTAAACCCCCACTGATTGCGCAAAATCTGCGTGAGCAGCAGGGGGCTACCGGTGGCCGAGGCGCCGTACACGCGGTTGTACGCACTCATCACGCAGCCGACGTTCGCCTCGCGCACCGCCGCCTCGAAATGCGGCAGGTAGTTGTCGAAAAAATCCGTTTCCGTCGGTTCCACGTCCACCTCGTGGCGCGTGGATTCCGGTCCGCTGTGCACGGCAAAATGTTTGGCGCAGGCCAGCGCCTTCACGTAATTCGGATCGTCGCCCTGCAAGCCCTCGATGAAAGCCACGCCCATGCGCGCCGTCAAAAAAGTATCCTCGCCGTAAGTCTCCTGGCCCCGGCCCCAGCGCGGATCGCGAAAGAGATTGATGTTCGGCGTCCAGAAAGTGAGGCCGAAATAGCGGGCGCTGCCGCCGTAGGTGGCGAAATAGTCGTTGTACTTGCCGCGCGCTTCGGTGGCGATGGTGTCGGCGACGGTCTGGACCAGCGGCGTGTCCCACGTCGCCGCGAGTCCGATGGTTTGCGGGAAAACCGTGGCCACGCCCGCCCGCGCCACCCCGTGCAGCGCCTCGTTCCAATAATCATAGGCGGGCAAATTCAGCCGGCGAATCGAAATCGCACCATTGAGCAGCTGGCTCACTTTTTCCCGGAGAGACATCCGGGCGATCAAATCATCCACGCGTTCATCCCGCGGCTTGGAGGGGTCGGTGTAAATCACCGGCGTGGTCACATTCGGAATCGCATCCACTTCGACCGGCCCGGGCAGCGCGGGGGCCTCCAGTGCGCCATACACCAAACCTGGCGCATGCCAAACCGGCAGCGCCTCCCACGAGGCGAAACGCATAAAACCGCCAAGGGGCTTGGCGCTGGCGGAGGGCGCGGCGGGGACGTTGCAACCGCAATCGCTGTCCTCCACCACGTCCGCGCGGGCCAGCACGGCGAGGAGGGCGGCGGCCAGGATGGCGGGAAATTTCATGGCAGGGATTCGACCGGCTTGGCTCACGCCCGGCCGGACGCTGGCACCAAATGGGGCGCCAGCTTGGAAAGCGCCCACAGCGTCGGGATTTCGATCTGGATGGGAAGAATCTGGCGCGGATCGGGGGCGAGAAACCCCGCGGCCGGGCCGGTTTCAATGTGTGCGGGCGAATGGCCAAAGGCACTGACCGGAAAATAGCGCACATGGTGCGCCAGGCCCTCGGCGTGGGCGACAATCACCGGGTCCACCTTGATCATGAATTCGCGCAGCCGCTCCGAATTCGCATCCACGATGGCATGGTCAAGCCGGCCGTCATGCAGCGGGGACTTGAACGCCGGCCAGTCCACCAAATGCTTCCACACGTCGCACTTGCCGATGAGCATCGCGAGCGGGGTCTCGATTTTGCGGCCCGGTTCGAGCACGAGCAGGCGCTTCACGCGCATTTCCATCTCGGCCAGGATGCTGTCCTGCTGGTCCAGCCGCGTTTGCTGCGAGATTTGCGGGTCGCTCGAATCGGTCAGGATGGAGCGAAAGCCGAAATTCGAGGTCGGGTCGAACAGGAAGAAGATGGCGGCGGAGCTGGCCACGTGCAGCGCCCCTGGCGAATCGTCGAGGTCCACGCCCGGCTCGAAATGCTCGCCCGCGTTGTCGTAAAAAATGACGGAACAATCCGCGCCTTGGGCGGCCTCGTCCGCGGCGGCCTCCTCGGCGGCGGCAAATTCCCGGTGTGCGGCGTGGCCCAGGGTGTAAATGAAGGGGCGGGGCAGGGCCACCATCTTGCCATAACGCGGAAACCGCTCGTACATCGCGCCCTCGAGCGCGGTTTTCGCCAGCACGGCGTCCTGCGGCTTCGAGGCCGAGAACAACCGGCTTTTCATTTGGTTGAGCAGCATGTTGCCCGTCGGGTCGCCGTCCTTCAGCACCAATCCGAATTCCCGGTAGAGCGCGTGCTGGAGCGTGCGCAGGAGAATGGCCAGGTAATAGGACTTGCCCGCGCTGGGCGCGCCCACAATGGAAAAAATGTGATGGGGAATATCCAGAAATCCCGGTGGAAGCTTGCGGCGGCAATGCGGGCAGGCCAGGTCCGCCGAGGGCATCCCCATCGGGTCGATGGCCTGGCCGAGATCGTTGAAGCGCGTCGGAAAAAACCGCAGGCGGGCGTCTTCGCCGAGCACCGGGTCGCCGCGCAGGCTGTCGTGGGCCGCGATGTTCATGGCGTCGCCAATGTCAAACTTCTGCCAGCACACCGGGCACGTCAGCGCGCCGTGCGTGCCGTCCAGCGTCACGGCTTCGGACGGCGTGGCGGGCGGCGGCTTTATCTCGACGCCGAGCACGCCGAAAACCTGCGTCAGGTAAAATCCCGCGTTCAGGCCCAGCGGAGCGGCGGCGAACTGCGCCGGGTTCAACCCGCGCTGTTGGATGAAGCCCGGCACGTCGCGAAATCGCGTGACGCCGACCGTCTCGCCATTATCCAGCCGGTAAATGCGCCAGTCGTCGGCTTGCACTTTGGCCAACGCTTGTTCGGCTTCGTCGCCGGCCGCGAGCGCCACCAGGTCGCGGCCAATTTGCAACGACGCCAAGCCGGCCGCGGGCAAGTCCGTCGCGACCGTCAGGGCCTGCCCATTGAGATAGGCGATGCCCGGTGATTCCGGCGTCACGCGAAAACCATTGGGCGTCGTATCGACGAGACAGCCGGCTTCGCCCGGCGCGAGGCTTAGGGCCGTCCAGGCGGAATCAGCGCCATGGCCCAGCCGGCAGGGAAATTTGCCCAATTCACTTTGCTGCCCGCGCAAACAATCAAGCAAAACCAGATGCGGACGCCCCAGCGACTTCTTGGCCAGCGAGAGCAGGTTGGGCAGGGGCAGGGACATGACTGGGTAACGGGCGCGAGCGTGGGTGGGGAACAAGGCGCGACGCGGCCCTCATTGTCCCGCAATCCCCGTAGGTTTGCCAATCCTGAAAAATCACCCGGTGTGGCCGTCCCTTGAACCGCAAATAGCGGTGGACAAACCGGCCCGGCCCGCGAACACTGGCCCCCGGAAAATTTTTCTGCATGGATCCCGACGAACAACAAATCCGCGACCTGATTGATGCTTGGATGCAGGCTTCCCAGGCCGGCGACGCCGACCGCCTGCACGGCATGATGGCGGAAGATGTCGTATTCCTCCGGCCCGGCCTGCCGCCGATGCGGGGTCGCGCGGCCTTTGTGGCGGGTTTCCGGAACGCGATGGATCACGTCCGCCTCGAACTGCTTTCGAACATCCAGGAAATCACCCTTTCAGGCGACCTCGCCTTTTGCTGGAATCAGTTGAACGTGACCGCCATTCCCCGGCGCGGCGGACCCGCCATGCGCCATTCCGGCAACGTGCTCTCCATGTTGCGCAAGCTGCCTGAGGGCAACTGGGTCATCGCCCGCGATGCCAACATGCTCATCCCCGAAGCGATGCAATAAACCGAAGAGCGGGTTCTAGCTCGCCTTGCCGACTACGATAACATCGAGGAAGGAAGGCCCGTTGTTGCCACCGCCGCCACGGCGGCCACCGCCTGCGCGGGCGCCTGCCGGAGGAGCGCCTGCACCGGGAGCCGCCGCCACGCTGGCCGGAGCACCTGCTGAAGTCGTGGCCGGAGCTGCCGCTGCCGCCGGAGCGGGAGTTGCTGCCGCGGTGGTTGCGGGAGGCGTGGCGGCCGGGGCCGCTTCCGTGGTGATGACGATGACGTGACCGGTCTTCGCATCGAGCGTGCAGGTCTTTGCGCCCTGCTGGGTCGTCACGGTCGGCTCCAAGGCAAAACTCGTCGGGCTGTTTTCCTTGATGATGGAAAGGGTGCCGTTGCCGTGGGAGCTAAAGGCTTCCATGGTGGCCGGATTGAAAACCGCGCCATCGCTGCTGCCGGCGAGCGGTAGGGTGGTGATGATTTTGCCGTCCGTGGCGCTGAGAATCACGCACGTCGGCCCGCCGCTGCCCGCGGAACCGCGGCACATGGCAAACAGAATGTGATTTTTGTTATCCAAGGCCAGGCCCGCTGCCCCGCCGCCCGACGGACCGAGGTCGTAGTGCCCCGTGACCTTGAGGGTCTTGGCATCCACCACGGCGATGCAGCCTTGGTCCTCGACGTCGAAATAAAGATGGCCTTGGCCATCCGAAGCTCCCTGCTCGATGGCGCCATTGGTGTCGTCTTTGCCGAGTTTGTCCACCGTGCCGACAATGGAGCCGTCCTTCGAATCGATGACCAGCAAGTTAGGCGCGCGGTGGCTGAGAATGAAGAAATGATGTGTCGCGGCGTCGAACAAGATGCCGTCGGCGCCGGGCGCGGGAATGGTTTTGATCTGTGCCAGCGTTTCGATATTCCACATCACCGCCGGGTCGCCCGAGCAAATGCCCGTTTTGTTTTCCGGGTCCACCACCGCGCCGTGCGCGCGCGCGTTGGAGATGTTACCCACGGCTTTCAGTGTATCGAGATCGTAGATGCCGACCTCAGTGCCGCGCGGGACGTAAAGACGCCGGTTCGCGCTGTCCGCGAAAACGTAATCGAGGCCGCCGGTGCCCATGAACTGGGCCTTGTTGACTACTTTATAAGTGGCGGGGCCGGTGGGGGCGGCGGGAGCAGCCGCCGGAGTGGCGGGGGCGGGTTGGGCAAAAATCGTCGTGGCTGGGAGCATGGCTCCAACTACCAGCAACGCGCGCAAAACAGGAGAAGAGGTATTCATCGTGCGCACGTTGTAGCAGGCCCACCATTACCTCAAGATTATGCGTTCGTGACGCTCAATGAAGATATATTTCATCGCCGTTATGGTATTTATCCACCCACCATCAAGTATGATCACGGTCCAGTCGCCTTAATCACGAGCATGTTTTTCCAGCAACCCCTCAATCAACTCCGCCAGGGGCTGAAAGTTTTCCGCGAGCCGGAGTATAATCTTCACACTTTCCTCCGGGCTGGCTTTGACCCAGCCTTGCATAAGGGTTTGCGGGCCGAAATCCGTCCGCACCTTGGGCCAGTGTTTCTTGTAGGGGCGAAAGCCCGCGCGAAAAGCCGCCGCAAACTTTCGGCTCTCCAACGCATAGCCTTCCAATTGCCGCAATTTCAGCGCGTGGATGTTGTAATGCATCCGGCCCGCTGCGGCAAATTGCTCATCGACCCACACGGAAAAGAAAAGGCCGGAGGCATTGCGCACTGCGGCGGTCGGGTCGTTACTCCAATGCGCCCGCCGCAATTTAAACACGACGCATTCCGGTTTCGCATGGCTCGGCGACCAGCCCGTCTTACACACCCAATCGTCCGCGAACCACGGCTCATATCGGATACGCGCTTGGGCTTGCGCAAAGGGCCGGAAATAGCAATTGAACAAGGGCGTCATGGGTAATCACACGCAGCGAATCAGCATCATATTAACGCGTGAGGGACGCGAGGCATCTTGCCCCGATGCCATGGTGGCCTTCAACCCTTACTTTGTGGTGGCCGTGCCGTCCGGCTGCGCCAGTCGAGCGAGCTCCGCGCGGGCGAGTTGGTATTCATCATAAGTTTGTTTGCCGGTCCCGACGCACTTTTGAAAATAATCCCGGGCGGCGGTTTGCTCATGCTTGGCCAGACACAGCATGCCGAGATGGTAATAGGCTTCGCAGGTTTGGCCTTGGACCGTCAAGGAGTCGCCCGTTTCCGCCGCTTGCAGGAGCGTGGCGGCGTCAATCTCGCCCGCCAAATACCGGCCCAGGGTCTTGTTCCAGCCATCCTTCCACGTCGCGACCTGCGCGCCAAAGCCGGGCGACGCCGGCTCCGTCCAAGTCGTTGGCCTGGAGCTTGCGACCGCCGCTGGCCACGAGTTGGTCGGCCGTGGAAGCCGCAGCGGCCTGCAGGATGTCGTCCGTCGTTTGGGCGGCGCAGATATCCGGCTGCGAGACGGCGAACGCGATCAGAAAAAGGCCAAGGAGCCAGGGCGATCTGCCGACCCAAGGAAGAAGCTTTTTGAGCATGTCCATAAAGACCAATAGCCGGAACCAGCAAAATCTCACAAAAAAGGTCTCCTTCTCTATTCCCACTCCCAGCTTCCCGGGTCAAGCCTCTACGCGCACCGGTCGTGAATCCAACTGAAGGCGGTGGGCGGGTGCCGCTTGGCTTTGCGGGTCACGGAATCCGCGATACTTTCCAGGCGGACGGCTTGCAGGCACAAAAATTCCTGCGCCGCGGCGGCCGGCCCAGACAGCGACAGCGTGGCGACGCCCCAGGTGTCGATGAGATGCTGGAGAATTTGCGCGTAGTCGCGCACCGTGTAAACGCCCAGCCGTTGCGCCACCAACGCGAAATGTTCGAAGAGGTCGGCATCTTTTCCGTCGGTCATCGTGCGGCCCGGCATGGCGATGACGCGCCGCATCAAATTCGCAAACACCACGACGCCGCGCTCCGGGTCGCGCTCCATCACCTCCGCCATCATGCGGGTGTAAAATTCCTCGTGGCGCGATTCGTCGCCCGCGATTTTACGGCAGATTTTGGCCAGATTGTCGTCGCCGTCGCGCGCGGCGAGGCGGCCGACGTTGCCGTGCGAAATCTTCGTGGCGCGTTCCTGGAAGGACGTGTAAATGAGCCCGGCGTAGGGGTCCTCCGCGTGGCGCGGGTCGAACCCGGCGGAGATGAGGTGCTGCACGGTGACCTCGACGGAGCGCATGTTCACGCGGCCCGTCAGTCGGAGAAAAGCGTTGAGCAAATCGCCGTGGCGGTTTTCCTCGGCCACCCAGCCGCGCATCCACAGGGCCCAGGGCTGCTGGCCGGTGCCCTGCTCATCGCCCGCCAAATTATTCAGTGAGATGGCGTAATTGGGCAGGGCCTCCTCGGTCACCATGTCGCCCACCAGCACGACGAGCACCTCGTCGCTGAGTTCCTGCGCGGGCTCGCGAAACTTGGCCAGTTGCTCGCTCCAGTCCTCGCCCGTCAAATCGGGCAGATAATCCGTGGGTTGCCAGGCTTGCTCAATGGGGAGGAGCAAGTTGAGGTTTTTTTCTACGACGCTTTGCAGGCTTCGCAATAACTCGAGTTGGGAGGGAAGACGAGTGATCTCTTCATCGGTAATCAACGGCACAGCCCCTTTTTAATCCGCTTGGGCGCCGGAAGCAAGGGTCATAAACGACTTCGCCCATTTGTCATAATGTGCCCCTGCGGTACAAAAGATAGACCTTGCTTCAGCGGGCGATTGCGGCGATGCTTGCGGCTTCGTCGAGCGTTGGGTCACTGGGTTTACCGGTTTTCATGGCGTTCGGAACCCAGCGGGCATCTCTCCGAGAAGTGGCCGTGCAGCGGTCCTTTAATTCCTCGGATTTTAGCATTTACGGGAGGCACTCTAGCCTTGCCGTTTTTACACCATGACTGACAGCCAGCCTACCCAGACCACGTTTGCCCAATTGGGCCTTGCGGCCCCGCTTTTGCGGGCGCTCGCCGAAAAAAACTATACGCAGCCTTCGCCCATCCAGGCGGGTGCGATTCCGCATTTGCTCGCCGGCCGCGACATCATGGGCTCCGCCCAGACCGGCACCGGCAAGACGGCGGCCTTTGCGCTGCCCATCCTGCATCTCCTTTCCGCGCGCCCCGCAGCCAAGACCCCGTCGATGCCGCGCGCCTTGATTTTGACGCCCACGCGCGAACTCGCCGTGCAAATTGGCGTGAACTTCAGCGCCTATGGTCGCTATCTGCCGCTGCGCCATGTCGTCATTTACGGCGGAGTGGGGCAGGGCAACCAAGTGCGCGGCCTTGCGCAAGGCGCGGAAATCGTCATCGCCACGCCCGGCCGCCTCCTCGACCTCGCCCAGCAAGGCGAAGTGCGTTTTGATCGCGTGGAAATTTTTGTGCTCGATGAAGCCGACCGCATGTTGGACATGGGCTTTGCCCCGGCCATCAAGCGCATCACGGGTTGGCTGCCGCCCCAGCGCCAGTCCCTGCTCTTTTCGGCGACGCTGCCTTCGAGCATCTTGAGCCTCGCGTCGCGCATCGTGCGCGACCCCGTGCGCGTCGAGATGAAATCCGAGACGCCCGCCGCCGAAGGCATCGCGCAGGAGGTCTGCCATGTGGCCCAGGGCGACAAGTACGCGTTGCTCCGCCATGTGCTCGATGAAAGTGAAAAAGGCCTCGTGCTGGTGTTTTCGCGCACGAAGCACGGCGCGAAGAAGTTGGCGAAAAATCTGAGCAAGGACGGCTATCCGTCCGAGGACATTCACGGCAACAAGTCGCAGAGCGCCCGGCAGCGCTCGCTCGAAAATTTCCGCTCCGGCAAGGTCCGCGTGCTGGTGGCGACGGATGTCGCGGCGCGCGGGCTCGACGTGAAAGGCATCGCGCTCGTGGTCAATTACAACATTCCCCACGAACCGGAAGCTTATGTGCATCGCATTGGCCGCACCGCGCGCGCCGGCACCCTCGGTCGCGCGCTGTCGTTCTGCGAACCCGCCGAGCGCGGGCAATTGCGCGACATTCAAAGGCTTCTGCGCACCACGATTCCCGTCCGCGACGATCATCCCTTTACGAAATCTTCTCCGGCATCCCGCGACACGTCGGTGATGGAACACTCCTCTTCGCCGCCGCGCCAGCACGACCACCACCGGGCGCACAGTCACTCGGTGCCGAATCGCAATCACCGGCACGACGAACACCGGCATTTTGAACAGCGTTCGTCCATGCCTGTCTCATCGTCGTCGGCTGGCTCAGCGCCGCGCCGCGAGGATGACCGCGCACCGCAAGGCGCGCCGCGCGAGGGCGGACCCCGCCGGTCGCCTTTTCCGCCAGCCAAGCACGGCTGGTTTGTGCGCCAGCGCCGCGGCGGCCAGCGTTCGAATTGGGATCGATAAGGCCTGACAAAATTAAGGCAAGAAAGGCATTATCGGCATGATTCTGCTGGGCCGAATGGACGCACCATTAGAGATTGAAACATCAGAAATAAAAATGACAAAATAAGGGCGTGGATGACGAATTTGATACCCAACCCCAATGGGTGAAGGAAGCCGGGTCGCGGCGCGCGTCCGCACCGCCCCAACCCGTCGGCGTAAGATCGTTGCCTCATCGCGCGCCGGATTTGTCGCCGGCAACGGATGATCTCGCGGAATACGTTCTGCCTAATGCTTACGCCTTCTGCGGGATGATTTCCGCCGCCTTGGCTGGATTGGGCGTGGACTTTCCAGTCATGTATACTTCTTTTGTTGATGTTAACATGATTTCCGAAGAACACTTTGCCTATGGTTTCATTGTAGCTCTTCTCGCCCTAGGCGCCATTGTGGCCCTTTTGGTCCGAAAATATACTTTTGCGGCAGGCTTATCAGTTCTCATACTCATAACAGCTGGCCTTGATCTCTGGAAAGTTTTGCAAAAACTACAAGAGATGAAGGCGTTATTGGCCGACCCTCAGAATGACCTAGGCCCTGTCTTCGCCATTTTCTCCAGATCCGGTGTCGATTTTGGACTGCCATTTATCATGATCACGAGCGTCATAACTTTCATACTGTGCATTTGCGCGCGGCAACGTGAGCGCAATGAAAGTTATCCCTAACACCATCAGGTCGGGTTTCGCAGTTGGTTCAAGGCCCGCAACCTTTGTAAACCACCAGCCCCTTTCCTGATGACAAGGATTTTACATGGGTTACAGGCTGAACACTACTCATTTATGGTCAATTACTTACGCATAAATGAAGGTATTTTCTTTGCGCGTGAAGAGCAATTTGATGCGACAATTCAACGAGAATCGGAATAATGGAGTCATACACGTCATCCGACTTACCAGATTCGGCCACGAGGCCGCCACCGCCGGCTCCCACTGCTCCAGCGATGGCACCTAGGCCGAACGCTGACTTGCCATGAACGCTTCTGAAACCACTCCCGACAAAGATCTCCTCAATCGTTACCGCTCCGGCGATGACCGCGCCTTTGACGACATCGTGCGGCTCTACCGCGACCGGATTTTTCGCCGCGTGTTCGGCATGTTGAAAAATCACGAGGACGCCGAGGAAGTCACCCAAGACACCTTCCTGCGCGCCCGCCGGGGCCTGGAAAGCTTTAGGGGCGACGCCGCCTTTTCCACCTGGCTTTATCAAATCGCCACCAACCTGGCCCACAACCGCTACTGGTTTTGGTGGCGCCGCCGCCGCCATGCGTCCGTGTCGCTCGACGCCGCCCTCGGGCCCGAGACCACCTTGACGCTCGAAGAAGTGCTGCCGGACGAGCAGCCCAATCCCGGCGAGGAAGCCGTGACGCAGGAACTCGTCGAGCGCGTCGAGGCCGCCATGGAGAAGCTCAGCCCGGCCCACCGGGAAATCTTGACCTTGCGCAATGTCCGCAATCTGTCATATGAAGAAATTGCCGCCCGCTTGGATCTCAGCCTGGGCACGGTAAAAAGCCGGATTGCCCGGGCGCGGGATGCCCTCAAACAATCCCTGGGCGAACAAGCCGCATAATGGACGACCGGTTCGAAGATCTCGTCAACCTCTACCTCGACAAGGAAATTGGCCGGCAAGAGTTGGACGAGTTGAAACGCGCGATCAAGGACAACCTCGTGCGGCGGCAGCAGTTTGAACGCGCCTGCAAGTTGCACCAGGCCGCGCGCAAGGCGTTGGTCGAGCGTTCCGGCAGCTCGCCCAAGCGCGGCGGGGTCGTGGCGCCGGCGAGTTCGTCGCGGCTGCCTTCCCCCAAGGAGCGGCACGCGAGCCTGAACGCCGCCCATGAACAGGCCCATGTGAACGCCCGCGTACCGACGATGGCCTCGCGGCAGGAAAAGCAGGGGGCCGCCGCCAGCATTTCCATCAAAGCGGCCGGCAAGAAAAGTAAAGCAACCAAGGGGCACTCCGCTGCCGGCAAGCAGCCGGTGCGCTTTCAATCGGCTTTGTTTTTGACCTCGGTCGTCATGCTGGCTGCCGGGTTGATGTACGTCTTGAATCCGGCGGCAAAAAATCCGGACGCGCCCCTGCCCGTGGATTCCACGCCGCACTATAATTTCAGCGTCAATCCCCCGGAAAACGGCGTGGCGGGGCTGCCCCCCACGGCGGCGGAAGAATCCATTCGGGCGCGGGTTTATGCCTCGGTGTTGTCGGAGGGCACGGTCTCGCAATCGTTTATGATGGAGGGCCTGGGCAACGGCGCGGAAAATGCCATGACCGGCGACGCCGGTGCAGCACGCTCCTCGCTTTTCTCCAACGGACGGATTCTGCTGGGTTCGAGCACCTGGTCGACGGAGCGATGGGAACTGGGACAAACTCCCGCGTCCACCAGCCTGGCGCCCTCACTCGCGCCCCAACCGCCCTTGTTGGAACCAGCCTTGTTGCCCGCGGCCTCCGGAAATGGCGAAGCGCCGCTGGAGGTGGGCCGTGGTGGCAATACCATGGCCAATCGCCCGGTCGCTGATCGACCCGCCCCATGAGCCAACCTTGACACCACCGGCACCCTCCCGTAGCGGTCAGTCCAGGTCCGGCGTCGTTCGCCCCTTTATAAATTATGAAACGAATTCTGCTTTGCGCCGATGGTTCCGCCTACAGCGAGGTCTGCTGCCGTTACGCCGCGTGGGTGGCGCACCGCGCCGGTTACGCCATCGACGGCGTTTACGTGTCCGACGTGTGGCGCTACGAAACTTCCTTCCTCACGGACCTGGGCGGCAGCCTGGGTATCCAGCCTTATCAGGATATGTTAGGGCGGCTCGGGGCGCTCGAGGAACAGAAGTCGCACCTCATCGAGGCCGCCCTGCGCACGCGGTTAAAAGCCGACGGCCTCGAAGCCCGGCTGGCGTTTCACCACCGCACCGGGAGCGTGGTCGATAATCTGGCGGCGTTTGAAAAAGGACCCAACGCGGTTTCCCTCGTGATGATGGGGCGGCGCGGCGAAAACGCCATCGCCAACCCCGAGCACCTCGGCTCCACCATGGAGCGCTTGCTGCGCGCGAGCACGAAGCCGTGTCTTGTCACCACGCAAAAATTCCGGCCCATCCACAAATTGCTGCTGGCCTACGACGGCAGCCCTAGCGCCACCAAGGCCTTGCACTGGCTCGTCCAGGCGGATCCGTTCAAGGATTTGAAAATCCACCTCGTCACCGCCGGTGGCCCGCACGGCGACGACGCCTCCGCCCGGATTTTGCGGGACGGGGAAAATATTTTGCGCGCCGGCGCCTGGAAGCCCGTCTGCCAGTTGCTCACCGGCGAACCCGGCGACGCCATCGCGGATTATGCCGCGCAGCAGGACGTGGACTGTCTCATCATGGGCGCCTACGGCCACGGTGCCATCCGGCACCTCATCATCGGCAGCACCACGACGGAACTCATCCGCCGCTGCCAGGTGCCGGTGCTGCTGTTCCGGTAGGATGTGTGTCGCCCGTCACTTCAAATCCAGTTTCTTTCCGGGAACCAGCCGGTGGCCCACGAAGTCAATCGCAGCTTGGCACTGTTCGAGTGGTATGTAACCAATGATGGGCTCGTAGGTGCCGCGTTCCTCTTTCATTTCCACGAAAACAATTTCGGAAAAAACCGGCTCGAAGCCTTTGAGGGTGATTTTCACCGGGCCGCACACGGTGCCGGTCACGGTGTCCTGGTTGGCCAGGCTCATGTGAATCTTCCTGATTTCTTCGAGCGGCCCCAACTGTTCCCGCCACGCGGCAGGAAGAATCAGATGGCTCGCCCCGGAATCAACCAGTCCGGTAAAAGTCATCTTCTTGTGCTCAATGATGTTTTCAAGCAAAACACTGGTGACGATGCGGCCCATGGATAAATCCTTTTCGCCAGTCTATGCGCCCAAACGCCGCGTGGCAAGTTATCTTGCCACCAGGTGAAATAAATAATACGCCGTGGGAGCGGCCAGGAGCAGGCTGTCGGCGAGGTCGAGTGCGCCGCCGATGCCGGGGATGCGCCGGCCCGAGTCTTTCACGCCCGCGCGGCGTTTGAGCGCGGATTCGGATAAATCGGAAATAATCCCCGCAAGGCCGATGGGCACGGCGAGGAGCGCCGCCCGTTCCGGGGTCAGCCAGCCGGGCAGCCAGTCGGGCAGGTACTTTGCGGCGGCATAACCCACGCCCGCTGCGAACGCCAGCCCGCCGGCGACGCCTTCCCAGGTCTTGCCGGGGCTGATGGACGGCGCGAGCTTGTGCCGGCCAATCGCCCGGCCCACGGCGTAGCCGCCCACGTCGGTGAACTTCGCCGCCGCAATCACCCACACGGCGAGGCCCACGCCGCCGCCCTGGGGAATCCCCGCGCCGAAGTCCCGCATAATCAAAGCGTAGTATTGCATGAGTCCCGGCACATAAATCACCGCGAAGAGGGAACCGGCCAGCCGGGGCAGCGCGGCGGCGTCCTGCACGGCCGCAAAAGCGCCGACCATCAACCCCACCGCCGCCGCCAGCCAGAGGGAATTTCCGTCCGGACACAAGCCCGCGCCCAGCACGATGCCGGTGCCCAGCGCCAACGCGGGCACCCGCCACGGCGGCAGGCCGGACTTTTCCAAAAGCCCCTGCAATTCAAATTGCGCCAGCGCGCTGAGGACTGCGAGCAGCGCCAGTCCTCCGTAAGCGCCGCCAAAATGAATCGCCGCGATCACGAGCGCCCAGAGCGCAATGGTGCTGAGAATGCGGGTAATCACTTCGGCAACGCGGCTTCGGCCGCGGCGGGGCGCACTTGTTCGCCCGTCTGGCCGAACCGGCGCTCGCGGCGTTTAAACGCTTCAATCGCTTCCACGAGGTGCGCGCGGCTGAACTCGGGCCAGTACACCGGGCTGAAATACATTTCCGCGTACGCGGCTTGCAGGAGGAGAAAATTGCTCAGGCGGCTTTCGCCGGAGGTGCGGATGATTAAATCCGGGTCAGGCATCCCCGCCGTGTGGAGGTACGAGGAAAAGCGCGGCCAGTCGAGCGCGCTCACGTCTTCGCGCCCGGCTTTCACGGCTTCGGCGTAGGCGCGGACGGCTTCGAGGGTTTCCTGCCGGGAGCCGTAATTGAGCGCGAGCACCAGCGTGCGTTCGGTAAAACCCGCCGTGCGCGCCAGCGCGCGTTCGAGGCAGGCGAGCGGGCGCGCCGGCAATTCCTCATAGCGCCCGATGACGCGCAACCGAATCTTGTCCCGCTCCAGATCGCGCGTGTAGCGCTCGAGAAAAATTTCCAGCAATCCCATGAGCGCGCCCACTTCCTCAACGGGCCGCCGCCAGTTTTCGGCGGAAAACGCGTACAGCGTCAGGTAGCGCAAATCCAAATCCCGCGCCACCTCGACAATGCGGCGCACGTTTTCGACGCCCTGGCGGTGCCCCTCGATGCGCGGCAGCCCGCGCTGGCGGGCCCACCGGCCGTTGCCATCCATGATGATGGCCACGTGCGTGGGATTGGCGGGCGGAACTGGATCGGTGGCAGACAAGGGCGGCGGCGGGGCGCAGGGCAGGGCGGGGCCCGCCGGATTTGCAGCGTAAAGTCGCGCGCCTTGATTGCAATCGCAAAGCCCATCCGGCCGGCGCGCCGGGAATAACATTGCCTCGGCGGCCCTCGCGTACAAATCTCCCGCACGTTTGTGTCGGCGTTGGACCGCCGCTTCCTTGCTTCATCTCTTGTAATACTCTGCCATGAAAATATCGCGATTTTTCTGCCTCGTTTTCCTCGGAATTTTCGGCGGCGTTATGCCGCCGGCCTCCGCCGCTCTCGGCAATTGGACGGTGCGCGATTCGGGCACAGTCAACAACCTGAATGGCGTGCATTACGGCAGCGGGCAATTTATCGCCGTCGGCGATGTGGGCACCATCCTCACGTCCGGCAATGGTGCGAACTGGACGGTGGCAGATTCCGGAACCCTCCAACCGCTCACTGCGGTCGGCTACGGCAGCGGCCAATATGTGGTCGTGGGCCTGCCAATTCTTGCTCTGCAATCCACTATTCTCACCTCGCCGGACGGCGGCAACTGGACGCCCCAAGGCTCCGGCACCTACGATTGGCTGTTGAGCATCGCGGCCAACAGCACGCAATATGTGACGGTCGGCGGTACACTTGATGTCATCACCAACGGCACCGTGCTCGTCTCGGACAACGGCACGGTCTGGACCACCCAGTCCGCCGTCACGCCGGCCATCCTCAATGGAGTCACGGCGAATGACACGCTCTTTGTCGCCGTCGGCGATTACGTCAATATCGGCGTGGTCACCACTTCCCCGGACGGCGTCACATGGACCGGGCAGTATCCCGGCTTGCTCGACACTTTGAACGCCGTCACTTGGAGCGGCAATCAATTCATCGCGGTGGGCAATTCCGGCACGATCATCACCTCGCCGGATGGCGCGTCCTGGACCAGCCAAAATTCCGGCACCACAGCCAACTTGAATGCCGTGGTCTGGACCGGCCAAAGTTTTGTGGTCGTCGGCAATGGCGGCATGGCTTTGGTTTCACCGGACGGCATACATTGGACGCCGAGCGCGACCGGCGTGACGATCAATCTCAACGGCGTGTGTGTGGATGACGGCATCGTGGTGGCGGTGGGCATGGGCGGCGTTGTTATTAGCTCAGGCGAAGGCTTGCCGCCGTTGATCACCACCCAGCCCCTCGGCGCAACTATGATAGTGGGCCGGCCTTTTAAATTCACCGTCGGCGTTTCCGGCACCGGACCGTTTACTTATCAATGGACCAAGAATGGGAAGCCCATCACCGGCGCCACGCACGCGAGCTATAATCTCAACCGGGTGGCGCTCACCGATGCCGGCAATTACAAAGTCACCGTCTCCGGGCTCGCCGGATCCGTCACGAGCAAGGCCGCGCCCCTTACGGTTATCAGTGGCGGCGTCGCGCCCGGCATCGTCAGTCAACCCAAAGCGCTCTCCGTGTCTGGGGGCTCGACGGCCACGTTCGCGGTTAAGGCCAACGGTACCGCGCCGCTTTCCTACCAGTGGCAGTTTAAGAACAAAAATCTCGCCAATGGCGGGGGCGTGTCCGGCGCGACGAGCGCCAAGTTAAAAATTGCCGGCACCACTTCCGCCAACGCTGGCACCTATCGCGTGGTGGTCACCAATCCCCTCGGCTTCGCCACCAGTTCCACGGCAAAACTGACCGTGAAGTAAAAACTCCAGGAAGGTTTTCCTTTTTGAAGCTTTAGGTAGCGGTGCAGTATGAAAGCCTGGGTCTATTTTCGTAGCGCGGCGCTTTAGCCCGCGCTCTTTTTCCTGCAGATAATCCCGGGCGCGGGCTAAAGCGCCGCGCTACGAAAACTGGGCGACCGCCAAACTGTACCATTACCAAGCTTTACCGATAGTCGCCTTAGCGCCTTCAGTGGCCTCAGTCTCCTTAGTCCCTCTGCTCCTTTGTCCCTCAGTCCCTTTCTTCCTACCCCGCATTCGGGTCGACGCATTTCGGTGCTTTGAGCGGCTCGTGCGCGGCGGTGATGGTCGGAAATTTCCCGGCCTCGTCGGCATTGAGGGCGACCCACTCCTGCATATTGTCCGGCACCTCGCGCTCGCCGAAGATGGCCTTCACCGGGCACTCCGTGACGCACGCATTGCAGTCAATGCAGGTTTCGGGGTTGATGTAGAGCCGGTCCGGCGCTTCGTGGAAGGCCTCGACCGGGCAGACGGCGGCGCAAAACGTGTATTTGCAATCCACGCAGGCGGCGGTGACGACGTAAGCCATGAAAGAAGTTGAAGGTTGGAGGTTGCTGGTTGCAAATGAACAGAACAAGCCGCGCTGGTTTCGGCAAACCTAAATGCAGCGGCGGAACCTGGCTCCCAGACTCACAGTCTTAAACCTTCGCCTGCAACTTGAAACCCGCAATCGGCCACTAGTCGTCCCTTTCCGGCCAACTTTTAACATCGCCCCCGGCACGGTGGCGGTTATGCCTTGGGCCATGAATAAGCATGTTCCCGCCGCGGTGCTGGCCGTGCGTCTTATGGGCCTGTTTTTTGTCGTCACCGGCCTGTGGATGCTCCTCTCCAACATCATCGAATCGGTCAGCGAGTTCAATCCGTCCTACCCGGGCTACTATTTGCAATCACAGGCCCTGCGCCCGCTTCTCGCGATGGTGCTGGGGCTGTTTTTATGGTGGATGGCGCGGCCGTTGGGTCGGCGGGCGGCACGGGCCTTGGACAAACTTCCCGATGCGTAAACCACCGGCAGTGCGAAAGTGGGCCGGCGTGCTGGCGGCGCTGGCCGGGGCGGGAATGTTGCTCGCGGCGTGTGCTCCGCCACCCGCGGCCTCATCGGGCCCGGCCTGGACGGAAAACGGCGCGCGCTTGTTTGCCGCGCTCGACCAGACCAGTCCCTTTATCAAGGAACAGGCCGCGCGCTGGCAAAAGGCCCAGGCGGAGATTGCCGCCCACGCGCCCGGTCAGGCACCCGCCGCCGAGGCGGCCCGCGCCGCGGTCTTGGGTGACTTGCTGCGCCATTTTCATGAAATGGTTAAATCGTATCAGACGGGCTGGTACACCGCCTTGCCGGAGTGGAACGCCGATACCCACCGCGAGGCCGACGACGCCGTCAAGAACACCTTCACCGAGCAGGGCGTGACCGCCACCGTCCCGCATGCGCCCGAAGGTGGGCTGGACTGGAGCTGGCGCGGACCCAACGACGACCCGGAATTCGCCTGGTTCCTCAACCGGCTCCATCAATTGCCGGCGCTCCTCGTGGCCTGGCGCGAGACGCACGACAAACGCTACCTCGACGCCTTGAACGCGCAGTTGCGCGACTGGATCGCGCACAACCCGCGTCCCCATTATTATAGTCTGTCCTCGGCCTGGCGTGCACTCGAGGCCGCCCGCCGCATGGACGATTCCTGGCTGCCCATGCTCTTCTCGCCCCAGGCGCTGGATCTCGCGCCTGACGTGCAATTGGGCTTGCTCGCCGACATTCAGGATCACGCGGAATGTTTGCGCGACACCCACGCGCCCTACGGCAATCACCTCATCAGTGAAATGGGCGGGCTGGCCACCATCGCGCTGGCGTTTCCCGCGTTCAAAGACGCGGCCAGTTGGCTCGATTACGCCATGGCCAAGACGCACGCCGAGATGAACAAGCAGATTTATCCCGACGGCACGCACACCGAACTCGCGGGCCTGTACCAGCGCGTCGTGTTGCAATCGCTCCAGGATTTGGCGGACGTGCTCAAGGCCGCGCACCGGGGCAAGGAATTCGCCGGGCTCAAACGCGAACTCGAAAACGGCTGGAACTACTACGCTTATGTGATGACGCCGCGCGGCGAGGGCCCGCTTAACAACGATTCCGACCTCGACTTCAACCGCTTCTGGCTGCGCGACGTGGTCACGCGCTACGAACGCAAGGACTGGCAATTTCTCGCCACCGCCGGCCGCGAGGGCACCGAGCCCGCGAACCCGCCCTCGCGTTATTTTCCCTGGGCCGGCCAGGCGGTCATGCGCGGCGGCTGGGGCACGCGCGACCAATGGGCGTATTTCGACGCCGGCCCCTACGGCACCGACCACCAGCACGAAGACCGCCTGCACTTGAGCATAAGTGGCGAGAGCCGGAATTTTCTCACCGACAACGGCCGTTTCACTTACGTACCCGGACCGTGGCGCGATTATTTCGCCGGCCCCACCGGCCACAATATTATCCTCCTCGACGGCCACGGCACTTCCCACGCGCCCAATCGCGCCAGCCGTGAGGCCGACGTGCGCCACGAAATCACGCCCGCGCTGGATTTCTTCGCCGCCACCGCGCCGTATGCGGGCGACTGGCTGGCCGGGCAGGGCCCGTCGTATCACACGCGCGCCATACTTTATATCCGCGCCGATTATTGGATCGTGGCCGACCGCGTGCTCACCGCCGGCGGGCCGCGCCGCGTGGATGCCCTCTGGCATTTTCATCCCGACTGCGACGTGAAATCCGACGGCAATCTCGTGTTCACCACCAACGCCCGCGAGGGCAACCTCGGCCTGCTGGCCGTGGAGGCGAAGGGTGCGCCGTGGACGCGGGAGATGATCAAGGGCCGCGAAGGCGACGCACCCCAAGGCTGGTACAGCGCGCAATTGAACGAACGCCTGGCCGCCACCTGCGCTGATTTTTCGACCATCATTTCCTCCCCGCACACGTTCGCCTGGGTCATCTGGATGGAACCCGCCGGCCGACCCGTGCCCGCCTTGCAGCCGCACGTCGAAGTTTTGGAAGACAGCCCCGCGCGTCTCCGTCTGCGCCTGCGCTGGCCCGGTGGCAAAACCGACGAAGCCACGATACCCTTCACCGCCGAAGGCGCCGTGGCGTGGAAGACGAGCTAGGGCGGGCACGCCGCGGCAATGGGAGGCATTAGAGACGGTTCTTAAGTCGGGGTATTCCTTTTTCACATTGCCAAACATGCGCAGGTGCATTGCCTTGTTAGTTGCCTATGAAAATTGCCATCACCGGAGGAACGGGTTTTGTGGGCCGGCATTTGGCCCACGCGCTGTTGCAGGCCGGGCATGAGGTGGTTCTCCTCGCTCGCGGGCAGGATTGCTCAGACATGGCGGTGCGAAAATTGCCCGGGGTTAATTTTTTCCCCCTGGGTCTCGACGACGAGAACGCGCTCGCGGAGGCTTTTGCCGGTTGCGATGCGGTCGCGCATTGCGCGGGCATCAATCGCGAAATCGCCGGCGTTACTTACCAGCGCATTCATGTTGAGGGCACTCGAAATGTCGTCCATGCCGCCCGTCGCGCGGGAGTGGGCAAGCTCGCGCTGATGAGTTTCCTGCGCGCCCGGCCGGCTTGCGGCTCCGCGTATCACGAGTCGAAATTTGCGGCCGAGGAAATTGTGCGAAGCTCCGGGTTGGATTACACCATTTTGAAAGCCGGGGTTATTTACGGCGCGGGCGACCACATGCTCGACCACCTCAGTTATACGTTCCACAGCTTTCCGGTATTCGGCTTCGTCGGCTTTCACGATCAGGGTGTGCGGCCCGTGGCCGTGGAGGAAATCGCCCAAATATTACGGGCGGTGCTGGTGGACGGCGCATTGCCGCGGCAAACGGTGGCGGTCGTCGGTCCCGAGGAATTGACGCTGCGTACGGCGGTCCGGCGCGTCGCACGGGTTGTGGGCAAACGCCCGTTGATGTTCCCACTGCCGCTGTGGTTTCACTACCTGTTCGCGTGGGTCGTGGAAAAGAACATGGTGGTGCCGATTGTCTCAACCGCCCAGGTGCGGATGCTCTCCGAGGGACTGTTGGAGGCGTTGCCTCCGTGCGCCGCGCTGCCCCCGGTGATGCAGCCGAGAATTCCTTTCTCCGACGAGCAAATCCGCCGCGGCCTTCCGCCCGCCAAGCGCTTCGCACTGTCCGACCTTCGCGCGGTTCAATGCCTCACCGCCGACGGTCCGCGCCAAAGCGCAGGTTGATCGTCAGCCTTTGGTAGCGGTGCGGGGTCGGGCAGGGTGAAGGGCGTGTCGCCGCGCAATCGGCGGACAATGTCGGCATACACCCGCACGTCATGCAGGATTTGCAGGTGGGCGGGGAGAATCAGGAAAGGCGTGTTGGGCAGCCAATACGGTGTCCGGCCGGGGAGGGCCGCGTATTCAGGCCCCACGACTTCATCGTCCAGATGCACGTAGGAAATAATTGCGTACGCCGGCGCGGGATCGGTGGCGGCCAGATAGTCTTGGACGCTGGAGTGGGGTTGGAGTTCGTGCTGCAAATCGGTAATGCCATATTGCGCGAGTTTGGCGCCGGAAAGAGGGCTGCTCAAAGTGAACAAGTGCGCGATGCGCAGGCGCTGGGGGTGGGCCGGGTCGGGCGACGGCGCGGCCGCGAGGCGCGCCGCCAGGCCGCCCATGGAAATTCCTACCACGTCCACTTCCGCCGTCCAATTCGGGTCGTGGTTGCCGCACTGCTCGTTCACCATCGCCAGAATGTGCGCCCGGCACGCAGCCAGATTTTTGTCCCAGAACAACGAGATCGAAATGATTTTGGCCCGCGGCACGCTTTTTTCGAAACACCAATTCAGCGCGGTATCGGTCAAAAACGGATCCATATAACCACCGACAACGACCAGCGGGCGCGGCAACGGACGCGAGTCCTTGGCCATTTCCTCAATCGCGGTGTGCGCCTGCGCGCGAGTCACCGGAAACGACGGATTTTGCGGCGAGGTCGCACAACCCGCGAGGCCGACGAGGAAGGCCAGACTCAATCGTGAAACCCCATGCATCATCCACAACCTAGGCGGATGGAGGATTAATCTCAAGGATGGGCTGGCCGGCCATTTTAGGCCCTTAAATTGCAGTTTACCTTTGCCGATTCTCTCCCTTAGATAGGCGGCGTGCTGCGCTTCGCCGAAGAAATTCTCCTGCTGGCCCTCGATGACAAGACGGGCCGCCTCCATTCGTTGCCCGAGCGCGCGCTCGAGTTCGCCCTCGCCGGCGCCGTCCTCATGGAGTTGTCGTTCCTCCATCGCGTGGACACCGACGCCACCCAGTTGACCGTCACCAGCACCGAACCGACTGGCGACGCCGTGCTCGACGAGGCCCTCAAGGCCCTGCCCAAATCCGAGCCCAAGCTGACCATCCAGAAGGCGCTCGCGCGCGTCGCCCTCAAGTCCGCCGTGTTGAAAGACCTGATTTTCGCCAGCCTCGTGCGCAAGGGCATCCTCGTCCAGCACAACGAAAAATTTCTCTGGATGCTGCGCGAGCGCCGCTACCCGATGGTGGACAACCGCGAGGAGCGCGAAGTCTGCGCCCGTATCCGCGAGGTCGTGCAGGAAATTGACGCCATCCCCGATCCGCGCGATGTCGTGCTCATCGGGCTGATGGACGCCTGCGACCTCAGCCACGTCGTCTTCACGCCGGACGAACTCGAGGTGTCCGCCGCCCGCATCAAGCAAATCGCCCGCATGGATTTCATCGTGCAGGCGATTGCGAAGGACGTGAGTGAAATCCAGCAGGCCATTCTCGAGGTCATTGCTTATTCCGGCATGTGAACGCCGCCGCGCCAACCGGCTCCGCCGCCGCCGTGTGGGAAATCCTCGTTGATACCGGCGGCACGTTCACCGATTGCCTGGGTCGCGACCCCGCCGGGCGTCGGCATCGCGCGAAAGTCCTCTCCACGGGTGCGCTCCGGGCCGTTTTGCGCGAACGCGTCGGCTCCCATGAAATCGCGGTGGACCTGCCCGCGCGCAACTGGCCCGAGGATTTTTTTGCGGGCTTCACCGTCTCGCTCGCGCGGGAGTCAAAGTCGGCATTCGAAGTGACTGGCTTTGCCGCGGCGAACTCGCGCCTGCGGCTGGCCGAGGCTGTGCCGGTTGGGTGGGAAAAAGGGATGCTACTGACGCTCGACGCGCGCGAGGAAGCGCCTGTGCTTGGCGCGCGCGTGCTCACCGGCACCCCGCGCCGCGCCGCGCTGCCCTCGCTCGCCATGCGCCTGGCCACCACCCGCGGCACCAATGCTTTGCTCGAGGACAAAGGCGCGCCGGTCGTGCTTTTCGTCAGCGTGGGCTTTGGCGATTTGCTGGAAATTGGCGACCAGCGCCGCCCGGATTTATTTGCGCTGAACATCGTCAAGCCCGCGCCGCTGGCGCGCTCGGTGGTCGAAGTGCCGGAGCGGCTCGACGCCGGCGGCAGGGTGGTGCACGCGCTGGATGAGCAGGAATTTGCCGCCCGCCTCGAGGTGTTACGGACCACGCTGCCCGCGGGAGCGGTGGCGGCGGTGGCCTTGCTGCACAGCGATCTCAATCCCGTCCACGAACGCCGGGTGGCGGAGCTCTTGCGCGACGCGGGCTTTGGCCACATCAGTGTTTCTTCAGCGCTCGCGCCGTTCATCAAAATTTTACCGCGCGCCCAGACGGTCACGGTCAATGCCGCGCTGGCGCCGATTATGGACCGGTATTTTGACGGCGTGGCGAGTGGGCTGGGCGGAGGGAAATTGCGCGTGATGACGAGTGCGGGCGGTTTGGTCGCGCGGTCGGTCTGCCGCCCGTGCGACACGCTATTGAGCGGCCCGGCGGGTGGGCTTGTGGGTGCGGTGGCGGCGGCGCGGTCCGCGGGTTTGTCGCGTGTCCTGACTTTTGACATGGGTGGCACGAGCACCGATGTCGCGCGCTGGGACGGCGAGTTCGAGTATCAAACCTCCCACGCGGTGGGCCGGGCGACGTTGCTCGCGCCGGCGCTGAAAATCGAATCCGTGGCGGCCGGCGGCGGTTCGATTTGCGGCTGGCGGGCGGGCGCGCTGTTCGTTGGCCCGGAAAGCGCGGGCGCGCAGCCGGGGCCGGCGTGCTACGGCGCGGGCGGCCCGCTGACGACCACCGATGTCAATTTGCTCCTGGGGCGGCTCGATGTGCGCCGCTTCGGCGTGCCGGTGCAGCTCGAAGCCGCGCGCGCACGGGTGGAGGAATTGCGCGCGACGATCGCCCAGGCGGAAGGAAAGCCCGCGCCCGCGGCGGAAATTCTTTTGCAAGGATTTTTGGATATTGCCAATGAACGCATGGCCGACGCCATTCGACGCATTTCCGTGCGCGAGGGTTACGCGCCGGGCGAATACGCGCTCGTGGCCTTTGGCGGCGCGGGTGGCCAGCACGCCGGCGCCGTGGCCGATCACTTGGGCCTGCGGCAGATTTTATTTCCCGCCGATGCCGGCCACCTCAGCGCGCGCGGTCTCGGCCAGGCCGCGATCGAGCGGCTGGCCCAGCGCCAACTTTTGCAGCGCCTCACCGACCACGGCGAAGCCCTCGCCCCGCTCTGGCAGGAATTGGAAAGCGAAGGGGCCGCGCGGCTTTTGGCCGAAGAAGGGCTCGCGCCTACGTCTTCACCGCGCCGCCAGGCCAATCTTCGCCTCGCGGGCCAGGAGGCGGCGTTGACGCTGGAGGCTCCCGCCGGCGCGGACTTGCGCGCTGCTTTCATCGAGCGCTTTACGTCCGTGTTTGGTTACGCGCCGCGCGGCGAAATCGAAGTGGTGTCGCTGCGAGTGGTGGTGGGCGCGAGCGCCGAAGACAAACTCGCTTCAGGGGTAGGGACGCCTCTCCGAGGGGTCCATTCAGGTCGGGATGGATATGAGGAGTGCGGACGGCTCGGAGAGCCGTCCCTACCACAAGCGTCCGATAACAATCCTTTGCCCACGGAGTCCCAATCGCTCTGGCAGGGCGGCGCCTGGGTGACCGCGCCGATTTTTTCGCGGGACGATCTGCGCCCCGGCCAAATTTTGTCTGGTCCGGCGCTCGTCGCCGACTCCTCCTGCACCTTGGTCATCGACGCAGGTTGGCAGGGCGAGGTGCGCGCAGAGGGCTCCATCGTGCTCGGAAAAGTGGCCAATTCCGCGTCGGAGAAAACGCCGGTGTCTAAGGCGGCGCCCGCCGCCGTCGAACGCGAATTGTTCACGCAGCGTTTTCGCGCGCTGGTGGAGGCCATGGGCACGCAACTCCAGCGCACGGCCCTTTCCACGAACGTCAAGGAACGGCTGGATTTCTCCTGCGCATTACTCGATCCCGCAGGCCGGCTGGTGGCCAACGCGCCCCATATTCCCGTGCACCTCGGCGCTCTGGGCCTCAGTGTGCGCCTGGTCGAGGGCTATCTCCACTTGCAACCCGGCGATGTCGCGCTGACGAACCATCCCGCTTATGGCGGCTCGCATTTGCCGGATGTGACCGTGATTGCGCCGGTGCATGACGACGCCGGCCAGCTCCTCGGCTACGTCGCCAATCGCGCGCATCACGCGGAAATCGGCGGCACGCGGCCAGGCTCGATGCCCCCCGGCGCGCGCCATCTGGCGGAAGAGGGCGTGGTGTTTGCACCATTTCGTTTGTTCACGGCGGGCCGGGAAAATTTTGCCGAGTTGGAGCGCCGGCTGCGGGAGGCTCCGTGGCCCACGCGGCGCCTCGAGGACAATCTCGCGGACGTGCGCGCGCAGGTCGCGGCCAATGTGCTCGGCGCGCGTTTGCTGCGGCAACTGGCCGCGCAGCACGGCGCCCCCCGCGTGGCCGGCGCGATGGCGGATTTGCGCATGCACGCCGGGGCTTTGCTGCGGGAATTTTTGCGCGGAGAAAAAACCGGCGTGTCGACCGCCCGGCAGTTTTTTGACGACGGCACGCCGCTGGCCGTCACCCTCACCAATGGCGACGGGAAAATGCGAATCGACTTCACCGGTTCCGGCGGGGTGCACCCGCACGGCTTGAACGCGCCGCCCGCGATTGCGCGCGCTGCGGTGCTCTACGTCTTGCGCCTGCTGGCGGGGGGCGATTTGCCGTTGAACGAAGGCCTGCTCGACCCGGTGGAAATCATTTTGCCCGCGGGCCTGCTCAACCCGCCCTTCACTGGCGACCCCGCGCGCGACCCGGCGGTGGCCGGCGGCAATGTCGAGACGAGCCAGCGCCTCGTGGACACGCTCTTGCTCGCGTTCGGCAAAGTCGCGTGCTCGCAAGGCACCATGAACAACCTCGTTTTTGGCGACACCACGCGGGCCTATTATGAAACGATCGGCGGCGGCGCGGGCGCGGGGCCGGGCTTTGCCGGCGCTTCCGGCGTCCACGTGCACATGACGAACACCGCCATCACCGATCCTGAAATTCTTGAACGCCGCTATGCCGTGCGCCTGCGCCGGTTTGCGCTGCGGCGCGGTTCGGGCGGGGCGGGACGGTGGCGCGGCGGCGACGGCCTGGTGCGCGAACTGGAATTTCTCGCGCCGCAAAGCGTCTCGCTCCTCACCCAGCGCCGAACCAGCGGGCCCGAGGGTATGGCAGGCGGCCATGCCGGCCAGCCCGGCGCGCAAACGTTGCGGCGCGCAGACGGCTCTATTGTGCAACTAGGCTCCTCCGCCGACTTCGAAGCGCAGGCGGGCGACGTGCTTACCCTTGAAACCCCCGGGGGCGGCGGGTGGGGAATTATTTGAACGTGAATTGCTGGCTAAGATTGAAATTATAGTCGGTTTTATCTGTTGAAAAAGGTTTACCGGATTTATAGGTGGTGACGGCAATTTCCTGGATGGTCAGCGCGGAGGTTTTTGACAGAGTTCCCTGAGTTGTGACGGGACAATGGATGCTTAAATTGCCGCTCAAATTCATTTTTTCGTCCTGAGTTAGGTCGGCCGACAGCCTGGAGGTGCCGTCCGGCGGGACATTGGCGTTCTCGACGGCGATGTTCGCCGACACGACAAATACACGGTCATTGGCGCTGCCGGAGACGCTTTCCAATTTCATTTCGCCCGCGGTCGAGGGAAGATTGCCCTTGGCCGGATTTATTTCGGGAGCCGCGAACCGCAGCGGGAGCTGGCGTTCAAAAGCCGCGAGCCCTGCAGCGGTCAGAGGCCAAGTGGCACCCACTGCGACGGGTGTTTGGGGGCTGAAGCTATCCTGCTCGGTATTTTGGGGATCGGCCAAAGGGAGTAACATGCTGAGAAACTTGGCTACGCCCAAATAGTTGATTTGGCCCCGGTAATTGGTGGGCGTGGTCGAGGGCGGCCACGCGCCATTACGCATGTTCACGCTGGGAGACGTGGGTTTCCCGTCCACGGTGAAAGATTCGACGCCGGCGTCATCGCGTTCCACGACGATCTTGGCGCCGACGGCGGGTACGTTCACCGCGACGGGCAGGTTTTTGTCCGCTTTCGGCGCGATGGGCTTGCCGTCTTCTGTCACGTTGATGGAAGTGACGACGAGGCTCATTTTGGTCATGACTCCATTCTTGGAAACGGCCAGGCATTCGCCGCTTCCTGCGACGTGGCAAATCACCACGGGATCAGGGCTCCGAGCACCGACGCTTGGCATGGAACTCACTCTGGCGGAGCGAGTGGACGCATCGGCGACATAGTCGAACTTCTGGCCCACGGTCCAAACCGGGCTGAAATTGACCGTGTAAGTCGTCGTGGCGTCGGCCGCTGCGGGTGTCGTGGCGACGGGCGGGGAACTGGTGCTGGGCGCACCGGTCTCGGCCGCCATGGCGGGAGCGGCCAAGGCGAGCGCGATTATGGCTACGGCCCCAGATCCAGACGGGCGAAAGCGGTGCATGGGATGAAACCGGGGCTTTGGGGGTGGGAGCGAAGAACTAAGCGCTAATCCAAGAAAGAAGCAATACACACGAAAAGTTACAAATACTCGATGGTTTTCCCCGAGGCGTCAATTTGCGTTGTACCTCCTGCGAATCGGATTCTACAGGCAAAATTTGCGGTAATGGCTAGAGGCCGCTCCCTTCCGTGTTCCACAACCCGCCTGATTGCCGTTGACAAGCGCGCGGCGGTGCGCAGGATTCACCGTTTCCCTTTTAACTCGCATGGCTAATACCAAGTCCGCCAAGAAAAACGTCCGTAAAACGGCTCGCCGCACGGTGGAAAACCGCGCGGTGCTCACGCGCCTGAAAACCCTGGCCAAGGACACTCGCGCCGCGTTGACGAGCACCGACGTCGCCAAAGCCCGCGAAATCGCCCGCGCGTTCATCTCTGCGATGGACAAGGCCGCGAAGACCGGCGTGATTCACGCCAACAAAGCCGCCCGCGCCAAAAGCTCGGTGTCGAAGCTTTTTACCCCGGCGAAGAAGTAGTGGCCGGTACAGGGTGGGTAGGGACTCCTCTCCGAGGCGTCCGCGGACGTTTCGGAGAAACGTCCCTACTTCGAGTCGGCAGACTGTAGCCTTAACTTATCTCCCGGTTGTTTGCAGCCCAGGCCCGTCCGCCCGCTTACATTTTCGCGGGCAACTTCCACGCCTCGTCAAAGAGGCCGCCTTGGGCGACTTGATCGGCGACTTTTCCGTCCGCGCCCTTGCTGACTTGGAGGATGGCAAAGTCGCCGTAACCTTGGGCGGCATTGCCGCCACCACCACCGGCCGCAATGAGCCCGGTGTTGAGCACGACGTAGCGCTTCGGATTCAGCGGATTCGGGTATATGAGGACCGGCACATGGTCGGCGGCACTGTAGGTCTTGTCGCCGACGATGATGCTGTCCTTGGTCCATTTGATGGGCAGTTGGTCGGCGATTTTGGCGAGAATCTTGTTGCTGCCCGGATCGCCAAAGAGCACGAGGTTGTTGTTCGCGATGTCGTCGGCGGTGACGCTGGCGTCGGTTTTCGTGCGGGGATTGCCGCAATAGTCGCGCACAAACGCCGCGGTGAAGCGGTTGAGTTCCTGGGCGGCGCGCTCGCCGGCGAGGGCGTTGTTGGGCGTGCCTGTGGGCGTGACGCAGAGGAAGGCGTCGAAGAAGGCATCGTTCACGGGCCCCTGGAGATTGTGCTGCTTGCGCAAAACGGCGTCGGCGAGAGCGGTCGTTTGCTGCCAGTGTCCGGCGGCGTTGCGGGCGAGCACGATGCTGGCGGCGGGCTTCACCGCGAGAGTGTCGCCATCGATGCTCACCTGCTTGGCCTGCGCGGCGTCATCCACGATGAGGCGCGAAACATTTTGTGTCTTGAAGGTGAAATTGGCTTTCGCGGCGTCGCGCGTGGCGTCCACCTGGGCTTGGTCGAACTGCTGCTGGAGGCCGTCCACCGTGATCCAAAAATTGCGATTGTAGCGCAAGGTGTAGGTGATGAAGCGCAACTGGTCCGGCACCACGCGCCCGCGCGCATAATTTGCGGCATTGAACGCATTGATCATGGCGAGAGTCTGCCCCGTTGCGTGGGAGTGGCCCTGATTCGGCGTCGCGAGCCAAAGAGTGTTGGTGTCCGTGCCGGCCCAATGCAGCGGGCCGACGTTGTCGATGTGATAGCCGTCGTTCTTGAGTTGCAGGGCGATGCTGTTGGAGGAGGCGAGCTGGGCGTCATTTTCGCCCGCGTAGGCGACGAGTGGCACGTTCACAACGTTGAGCGCGTGCGGAATCATGATGCCATAAGTGGATAGCGAGCCCTTTTGCGCGGAGGTGAGTCCGTCAAAATTCAGGCGATTGCCGATGACGCCGGCATCAATTTCGAGCCCGCAAAACAGGTCCGGCTGATGCAAGCCGATTTGCCAGGAACCCGCGCCGCCCATGGAAAAGCCCGAGAGCAGGATGCGGTCCTTGTCGATGGCGTAGCGTTTGCATACCGACTCGATGACTTCCAGGACGTCGGTTTCGCCGGCCCAGCGGAAGGAATTGTTGCCGCGGCCAAAGGCCTCGACGCGGATGAAGTTGCCCCCACCGCCGCCGCCATTCGCGGGCCGGTCCGTGCCGCCGGTCCAATCCCAGCCCAAGTCGGGCACATAGTGGCTCATGCCGTGCAGATAAACGTAAAGTGCCATCGGCTTCGACGGGTCGTACGAGGCTGGAATGGAAACGTGGTAGGGCTGGGCGGTGCCGTCAATTTTGGAGCGGTAGGCGCGATTCACGCGGCCCGTGAGCTTGTTCCAGGCGGCCGTGCCGTCCTTGATTTCCTGGGCGCGGCGCAACCCGGCATTGAGGCTGGATAGACACTTGTTAAACGGGCTCACCGGCCCGTCGCTGTCGCCAAAAGCATTCGGCACACGCAAGGTCGTTTCCACGATTTGGCCGCAGGACTCGGCGTCCACAATCAAGTCATCGTCGGCGTGGGCGGCCTTGAGCGCCGCGATGGCGGCATTGAGTTCGTCGAGCTTGGCGTGCAGTTGGGCCAACTGGTCGGGCGTGAGTTCGACGACGTTGGGAGTCGCTCCACCGCGACCGCCGCCGCGCGGGGCATTGGCCTGGCCGGCGGGCGGCAGGGCTTCGCCTTGATAGGCGGCGGGCAGGTCGGCATTGGCGGCGGGTGCGGCGGGTGCGGCGGTATCGCCCGGCACCGCAGCAAAAAGAGGCAAGAGGGTAAGGGGGGCGGCAAAAAATGCCGTCAAAGCGAGGGATTTCATAGGGGTAAAATGCCAGAATTTCCTAAACGGGGGTATTTCCAGACAGCGGTATTTCAATCCCTCCGCCCAGGAAAAAGCAAGGCACTTTTTCGAGCGCAACTTTCGTTAGTTTGGCTGGTTTACTACAGGCGCTAGACCTGTTCCCGACCGGCGTTCGGGCGGTTTGTGATTCATTTCAGTTGCCAAAGAATAAAAGACGCGCTCAACTCTTCTTAATAGTACTGTTTTATGCCCACTACCGGTCAACCTCACCCGGCTTCCCTTAAACAAGTCAACTTTCCGCTCTGCCTTTCCCGCGGAACGGGCGTGGCCTTGCTCGTCATGGCAGTGGCCTCGGGCTTCGGTGCACTTTCCGCTCGCGCCGCGACCACTCCGGCTCCGGCAGCCAATGTTTCCACGGCGAGCTTTGCGGACTTTCAGAAAAACGTCCAACCCTTTCTGGCCGGGCACTGTTACGAATGCCACGGCGAAAAGGATTCCGAAGGTGACGTGCGCTTTGATATTTTGACCGATCAGGCGGCCCTCACCAAAAATATCGGCACGGTGGAGAAGGCCCTCAAGATGCTGGCCTCGCGCAAGATGCCGCCGAAGACCGAGCCGCGGCCGACCGAGGAAGAATACGGCGCCGCCCTCGCCTGGATGAATGCCTTTACCGACAATTATTACCTGACCGGACCGTTAAACCCGGGGCGCGTGACCATCCACCGGCTCAATCGGGTGGAATATGATAACACCATCCGGGATTTGCTCGCCATTGATTTGCATCCGGCGGACAGCTTTCCTGCAGACGACGCGGGCAACGGTTTCGACAATAATGGTGACGCCCTGACCATCGCCCCGGTGTTATTTGAGAAATATATCAAGGCCGCGGAGGTTTCCATGAACAAGGCGGTGTTCTCCGACCCGGTGGTCGCTCCTCCTTACCAAGAATGGCCTGCGGCCACGGCTGACGGTGATATCCCCAAGCCCGACGCTCCGGCGGCGGCCGCGAATGGCCGGCCTGGGCGCGGCGAAAATGCCCGCATTTTCCAACACTACGGCAACGTTTACGCGGACTATAATTTTCCGGCGGACGGTGATTACATTTTCAGCCTTAAAGGTTACCCTTCGGGCGGTGTTGCTGGCAGGGGCGGCGCGGGCGCGACGGCGGATGTGCTGTTCTATGTGGATACGACGCCCGTCGGTGGGCCCTTGTCTGACGGCCAGCGCCCGCCGCCAGCCGATCAGGGGCCGAATCCGCTCAAGGTCACTGGCAAGCCTGGTGCTTCGTCCGAACCTGCCTCGGTTAAATTCCATGTGACCGCCGGCCAGCATCGCATTTACCTGTCGTTCCGCAATGGCGCCACGGTTGAAGAATACGATAAGGCGGTAGCCGATGCCGCGGCCGCTGCCGCCGCTGCGGCGGCCTCGCCTCCGGCGGTATCCGCGACGGAGGCAGCTCCGGCGCCGGATGCTACGGCTGCGCCAACCGTCGCGGCCATCGTCCCCACGGTTTCGACGGAGGCGGCCGTGCCGGCCGCTGCACCTGCGATTGCCGCCAACGCCGGGGGCAGTGACCCCGCGGTTACAGGCACCATCGCCGCCGATCCGGCTGCCGCAGCGCCGCCGGCGGGAGCCCGCGGACAAGGCAACTTTGGCCGCGGTGGGGCGGGCCGTGGCGCAGGCGCGGGCCGTCGTGGTGGCGGTCCTTCCGGGCCCGCTTCAGTCACCGGCCAGGTCATCCTCGCGCTCCTAAGTTTCAAGGCGGAAGGCCCCGAGTTCACGAATGCCGTGGAGATGCCCGAGCGCATGCCCCAGAGTTACCGCCAAGTGATGACGGCGCATCCTTCCGCGACCTTGAGCCGGGATGCGGCGGCGGAGAAAATCATCCGTGATTTCACGACCCGTGCGTACCGCCGGCCCGTGACCGACGAAGAAGTGCAGGGCTTTATGAAATTGTGGGCCTCGGTGGATAACCCCGACCGTCCGTTCGAAAAAAGCGTCAGCGTCGTCTTGCAGGCTGTGCTGCTTAATTCCAATTTCCTCTTCCGCGTCGAAAACGACCCCCTCCCCGGCGAGAAGGACAACATCCACGTCCTGAATGATTACGAGCTGGCCTCCCGGCTCTCGTACTTCCTTTGGAGTTCGATGCCGGACCAGGAGCTCTTCGACCTCGCGGCCAAAGGCCAGTTGCACGCCAACCTCGACGCCCAGGTCACCCGCATGTTGAAGGACCCGAAGGCCCAGGCACTGGTGGAAAACTTCGCCGGCCAGTGGCTGCATTTGCGCAAGGTGGAGGACGTGAGCCCCGACGCCGAGCACTATCCCAATTTCTCCCCCAGCTTGAAGTCCGACATGCTCAAGGAGACGCAGATGTTCTTCTCCAGCATCAAGGATGAGGACCGCAGTGTGATTGATTTTATCAACGGTAATTACACCTTTGTCAATGAGCCCCTGGCCAAGCTGTACGGCCTGGACGGCGTCACGGGCGAGGAATTCCGCAAGGTGAACTTTGCGGCGGACTCGCCGCGCGGCGGCCTGCTCACGCAGCCCAGCGTGCTCGCGCTCACCTCCTACAGCGTGCGCACTTCCCCGGTGCAACGCGGCAAGTGGGTGCTCGAAAATCTGCTCGACGACGCTCCGCCCCCGCCGCCGCCGAATGTCCCGGCCCTGGACGACCAGCACCAACTCACCGGCACCCTGCGCCAGCAGATGGAGCAGCACCGCGCCAACCCCGCCTGCGCCTCCTGCCACGAGCGCATGGACGCCATCGGCTTCAGCCTCGAAAACTTTGACGTGATCGGCGCCTGGCGGCCCAAATACGCGAACGACGACGCCATCGACCCCACGGGCAAACTCCCAGATGGCACCACTTTCAGCGGCGCCCGGGAACTGGAACAAAAGCTGCTCGATTCCAAAGATCAGTTCTGTCGCTGCCTCGCCGGCAAGATGCTCTCTTACGCCCTCGGGCGCAACGTCGAGCCGTATGACAAGCGCACGGTCAATAAAATAGTCTCGACCATGGCGCAGCAGGACAATAAATTTTCCGCGTTGATCAAGGCCATCGTCCACAGTGAGGCCTTTCAGGAACGGCGCGGTTACACCGGAGACAACACATGAACACACACACCGTATCTCGTCGGGCCGTTTTGCGTGGGCTGGGCACCGCTATGGCGCTGCCCTTTCTCGAATCCCTTTTGCCCTGCCGGGGTTTCGGCGCGGTCTCCAAGGCCGCCGCGGCGCAGGCCCTCGTCGCCCCCAAGCGTCTTGCCTGGGTGTACGTGCCCAATGGTTGTGACATGGCGAACTGGACGCCCGCCGCTTTCGGCACGGATTACGAGCTTTCCCGCACCCTCTCCACGCTGTCCGACTTCAAGAGCAAGCTGCTCGTCATCAGCAACCTCGTCTGTGACAAGGCCAACCAGTACGGCGACGGCGGCGGCGACCACGCCCGCGCCTATTCCTCCTACCTGACCGGCGTGCACGCCTACAAGGCCGGCCCCGTCAAACTGGGCATTTCGGCTGACCAGCTCGCCGCCCAGCAAATCGGCCATTTTACTAAATTTCCCTCGCTCGAAATCGGCATTGAGGACGGCAAAAAGGCCGATAGCGACAATGGCTACAGCAAGGCTTACGAGCACAACATGGCCTGGCGCAATGAAACCACGCCGGTCACCAAGGACGTGGATCCGCAGTCGGTCTTTGACCGCCTTTTCGCCAGCGGCATTCCCGGCGAAACGCCCGCGGCCAAAGCGATCCGCGAGAATGACAACAAGAGCGTCTTGGACTTCGTCATGGACGACGCCAAGCGCACGCAAAATCGCCTCGCCGCCAACGACAAGCAGAAGCTCGACGAGTACCTGACTTCCATCCGCGAAATTGAAATCCGCCTCGAGCGCGCGAAGAACGAGCCGCCGCCGCCGCTGCCCGATGGGGCCGTGCGCCCGGAGACCGCCTATGATTCGTCCACCGAGAAGAAAGTGGGCATTTCCTCCTCGAGCACCGAATACCCGACGCACATTCAGTTGATGATCGACATGATGGTGCTGGCCTTCCAGGCCGACCTCACCCGCATCATCACCTTCCCCTTTGCCGACGAGGGCAGCAACCAGTCCTATCCCTGGGGTGATGCCCCCGTCCCGCACCACGGCACCTCGCACCATATGGGCGACCCGAAAAAGATGGAGCTGCTCGCCAAGATCAACATGTACCACCTTTCGCATTTTGCGTACATGCTCAAGAAGCTCGACTCCATCAAGGAAGGCGACGGCAATTCCATCCTGGATAATTCGCTCATCGGCTACGGCAGCGGCAACAGCGACGGCAACCGCCACAACCACGACAATCTGCCGTTCGTCCTCGCGGGCAAGGGTGGCAATACCATCCGCACGGGCCGCCACATGGACGCGAACGGCGCGCCCATCAACAACGTCTGGCTCTCGATGCTTGAGCACGCGGGCGCGCACAGCGACCATCTGGGTGATAGCACCGGCAAGTTGTCGTTGACCTAGGTTCGCGCGGGGACTCCCACGGCGTCGGTTTGCTCACGGCTTGGCCTCGAGTGCCAGCGGGATTTCCGCGCTCCGGGTTGAGCCCCACTCGTTCGTGACCACCACGCTGTAGGTTCCAGTGACGGGTAGGCCGACCTGTTTCAGGGAGAGGGTGGCCGTGGTCGCACCTGCAATATTTTCGCTGTCGGCCAGCGGCACGCCATTGCGCCGCCATTGATATGTAGCCACCGGCTCCGCCGCGGCCATGACGTGGAAGGTCGCCGCTTGTCCGGCGGGAATTTTTACGGCGGCGGGTTGGCTTAAAATAATCGGCGCCAACGCCGGCGACCAACCGCCGAGCACGTAGCCGGGCTGGCTGTAATTCGCGATGATTTCGGCGTCGGCCTCCTGGGTCAATTGCCGGGATGCGGGATGGCGGCGGCTCACGTTGGCCGGCTGGCCATCGCTGAGATTGGTGCTTTGAAACTCCCAATAATGCATTTGCGCAGTGTCGCCAGTGAGCGTCCAGCCCGCCGGGTTGAAATCGCCGAGCGCGCAATGCAGCAGGACCACCTCGCTATCGGGGTAGGCGGCGGTGTTGCGGGCCAGCACGGCGCCGGGCCGCGTCGTTTCAAATTTGCAGTCGAGAAAGACAAAGCCATGGCGGGCGGCCGTGCTGCGCACCCACATGAACGGGCTCGCCGCCAGGCCCTTAATTTCACACCGGTTGAAAAAGGCCGGCCCGCGGCCCCAAAGAAAATCGCCGGTGCCCTCGATGGAGGAATCCCCGACGTACACGGAATCGTTGCATTGCAGCGTGTCCGTGTGGCCGCGGAGATGCACATGGCTGACCAGATTTTGCCCGCCCATCAGGAGCAGCGCTTCGGCCTGCGCGCCGCGCTGGACAAAATTCGCGAGGGTGAGATTGAGGATTTGGAGGCCGCTCGAGTGGTCGCCCATGAACGCCGCGCGGCGGTAGGGGAACGTGCCGGGCAATTCATTGGTGCGGGTGCCGGGCGCTTGGCCGTTCAAGGCTTCATCGTTGGCGTACCCGATGACGACTTTTTCCCGGTCCTCGCCGAGAAAGGTGAGATTGGTCTTGTTGCGAAAATAAACGATTTCCTCGTAAGTGCCGTTCTTGATGAAAATCGTCACGCGCTTTTCATTTTGGTTGGCCGTGAAATCCACCGCGCCCTGCACGGTGTTGAAGTCGCCGGAACCGTCGGCTGCCACGACCAGCCAGGTCGCGCCCGGGGGCGGCGCAGTCTTGGTGGTCGGCCGGGCGGGTTCCATTTCGCGGAATTTCTGCATGGGGTCCGGCGGTGGTGGCGGTGGCGCCACGGCCTTGGTGGTGAACGTCCAAGCCGTATTTCCGCCCAGGCCCGTGAAACTTCCATCACTGACCGTGAGCACGCCCGGGTCAATTTGCACATAATAAGTTTTGCCCCAGGTCAGCACCTGATGGTGGGGATTAATCACCGCCACGTTGTCGTGAAGGATTACCGGATAGAAATGAAAGCCCTCGGTGAACCCGCCGATCGTGTCGAGTTGTGAAGGTGGCAGCGGAGCGGGCGAGGCCGGTGTCGCCGCGCCTGAGCGACCGCCGGGGTTAGGCACCGTCGGCGGAATGCTCAAGTCCAGCGTGTCCACCAGTTGGTTGTTCGCGGCGTCGTAAATACGAATCTGCCCGGAATTGCCCAAAACGGGCGGGCTCTTGAAGGTGAGAAACAAATGTGTGTCAGGATTTACGTCCACCGCCTTGTCCGCGGGAAAACGCTCACCTTCGACTCCGCCTGTCAACGCACTCACCGGGCCAAGGAGCGAACCGACCCCGCCGACATTGGCTGTGGCGCCGACGGCACCCGGCAAGGACTGCGCCAAAACCAGGAAGACGGTAGCCAGCGCAAGAGCCAATCCTCGAGGCAAATAAAAGGAGGACGAGGAGACATTCATGGCGGGGTGGAGACATACTCTTTGTTTACCCGTCAGTGTCCAATGGCAAGCCCCGGGTGGTGTCTTAATTTCGCCAAAAACAAGACGGCGGGCTGAGGGCAGCCCGCCCTACCCCAAGAAGAAACTTTAGGTAGGGCGCGCTGCCCTCAGCGCGCCGTTTCAAATTAAGACATTACCAAGCCCCGAGGATAAAAGCAGGCGATGCTGAGGCGTAAGGCAGAGGTACTCTGGCATCAGTTGTGCCCAATTCCTGTCCTGCAAAGTCCCTAATTTCAGGCTGTTTTTCCCCGGCGGGAACGCTAAAATCGCCGCATGATCCGAAATATCGATGACGTTCGCATCGAGACGCTCCGGGCGCTCATTCCGCCGGCCATTCTATTGGAGGAGCTGCCCTTGGGGGAGGAGGCGTCGGAACTCATCAGTGCCACGCGCCGCGCGGTGGGCCGTATTTTTCACGGCCAGGATGATCGCCTGCTCGTCGTGGTCGGGCCCTGTTCGATTCACGACCCGGCCGCCGCGCTCGATTATGCCACCAAGCTGAAGGCCGTGGCCCAGCGCGCGTCCGACGATTTGCTGGTCATCATGCGCGTTTATTTTGAAAAGCCGCGCACGGTCGTCGGCTGGAAGGGCTTGATCAACGACCCGTTTCTCGACGGCAGTTTTCAAATCAACAAGGGCCTGCGGCTGGCGCGCGGTTTGTTACTCGAGCTCGCGCAACTTGGCATGCCCACGGGCACGGAATTTCTCGACACCATCATCCCGCAGTTTCATGCCGACACCATTTCCTGGGCCGCCATCGGCGCGCGCACCACGGAAAGCCAGGTGCACCGCGAACTGGCCTCCGGCCTATCCATGCCCGTCGGCTTCAAAAACGGCACCGACGGCGATTACCAAATCGCGCTCGATGCGATTCGCGCGGCCCGCCAGCCGCACTGGTTTCCGTCTGTCACCAAGCAGGGCGTCGCGGCGATTTTTTCCACGACCGGCAATCCCGATTGCCACGTCATCTTGCGCGGCGGCTCAAAGACCGGCCCGAATTACGACGAAAAAAGCGTGGCCGAAGTCATCGCCGCGCTCGAACGCGCGAAATTGCCGCCGCACTTAATGGTGGATTGCAGTCACGGCAACAGTGGCAAGGACTACCGCAACCAGCCCCTCGTTGCGCAGGCGGTGGCCCAACAGATTGAGGCCGGCAGCCGCGCCCTTTGTGGGGTGATGCTGGAGAGCAACCTGATTGAGGGCCGCCAGGATTACGTGCCCGGGCTCAAGGCGGTGTACGGGCAAAGCATCACCGATGCCTGCATTTCCTTTGCGCAAACCGAGCCGGTGTTGCTGGGCCTGGCCGCCGCCGTGCGCAGCCGCCGCAAACGCGCGCACGTGCGCCAGACGCCGCCGAGTTTCGCCACTCGTGGGGAAGGGCGCAGCGGAGCGCCCGTGGCCTAAGTCTTGGCCGGGCTGAAATGCGGCACCACCACGCGGTACAGCGTGGCTTTGTCGCCGTCCTTTTGCAGGCCGAGATATTCGAGGGCCCCGTCCTTGCGCAACACCGGGCCGGCAATGATGTAGGAAAAATCCGGGCCCGCCTCGCCGTCGATGAGGACTTTTTGCTTGTCGCCCACGCGTCCGGCATAGGCCACATGCAGGCTGTCCGTGCTGAAAATCGGCGCGACGCCAATAATCTCGTCAAACACCGTTGCGCTGGGCTGCCCGTTGAGCACGACCACCCATTTGTTTTCACGCGTGGCATCGTAAGCGAGTTTTTTGCCGTTCGGGCTGAAGACGATGTTCGCCACGCCGTCAAACCACGGGCCGACGGAATCGTCCACCACGACCTCTTTTTTGCCCTGGTTCAAAACGGCAAAGGCGACGTGCAGGCTGTTCGGGCTGAATTGCAGGGAATTGGCCAGGTAATCGTCAAAGCCCAGGCCTATTTTATCATCGACCACGAGGGCCCATTTATCGTCCTTTTTGGCCATGTAGGCGAGGTGCTGGCTGTCCGGGCTGAATCTCGGATCGGCGACGCCGTCAAAGGCCGGCCCGAGCACGTCGTCCCGCAACATGTGCCGGGTCTTTAAGGTGGCGACCCCGTAGGCGAGGTGGGCGCTGTCCGGGCTAAAGCAAAAGGCGCCGCTGACGATGCCGTCAAACGGCGCGCCGACGTTCCCATTCACAATCATTTCCCACTTGTGGCTGTATTCGGCGGCGTACACCGCTATTTTGCTGTCCGGGCTGTAAACGGGCGCCGTGGTGATGGAGTACTCGGGGCCGGGCGTGCCGTCAGTCACCACCAGGCGTTTCTCCTTGGCCAGCGCCGAAAAGCTGAAATGCTGGCCGTCGGGGCTGAAAACAACGTCGGTGATGCCATCATACGCCGGGGTGGGGACGCCGTCATGCATCACCAGCCACTTGTCGTTTTTTTGGGCGACGTAGGCGGAATGCGTGCCATCCGCGCTCAAGACCAGCCCGCTCGGGCCCGCGCCGATGGCGTCGAACAGCGGTCCCGCCTGGCCGTCCAGCACCACCAGCCACTTGCCGGTCTGGGCGGCGCCATACGCCACGTGAAAATTCTGGGCGCTGACAATGGGCGACGAACTTCCGATCGCCTCATACGGCGGCCCCGGCTGGCCGTCCTGCACCATCTGCCATTGACCCTTGGTCTCGGCCTTATAAACAACATGCTGGCCGTCCGGGCTGAAGGCCGGGCCGCTCAACGCCACAGCCTCAAACCACGGTCCCGGCGTGCCATCGACCGTGAACGACATCTGGCCGTTGGCCGACGAGACGTACGCCACATGGCAGCCATTGTCCGTGACGGAGCGCGCGAACCCGAGGCCTTTTAAGTCGAAGGGCGCCAGAACCGTCTGCTCGTGTTCGAAATGAACTGCATTTGCGGCCGGCGTCGGAGCGGGTGGATTCGAAGCGGATGTGGTCGTAGATGCGGCGGCCTCGGCCGCGGGCGAGGGTGAAGCGGTGGTGGTCGGGGCCACAGGCGGAGGCGGAGCCACCTCGGCGGGGGCGATGACGGCCGCAGGCGAGGATTCGACGTGAACGGCGGGCGCTGGTTCCGCGGCCTGGGTCATTGATGCCGCCAGCAGGCCGGCCAGACTGAGAAAGGGGTGCAAAAGCTTCATGAAGGTTGCCGCATTAAACCCCGGAAACCGGCCCGTGGAAACGAAAAATCACATCTTTGTCTGCGGGATCCGTGCAATTTTGCACTTTCCTCCTCTGCGTCTCAGCGTCTATCTGCGCGAGTTTTTTAGTTCTTCTTTTGGCTAATTACCCTTCCACCGCTGATATTCTACCTTCTACCTTCTACCTCCTACCTCCTGTCTTCTACCTTCCGGCGGCCTGCTTCGGCACCGCGCTTAAAATCACTGCTCCGGGCGGCAAAGCCTCGCGGATATTTGCGGTCGGTGTAGTGGTGCCGTATTTTACGAGTGAATCTTCACCAGAGGCCGTGCTCAATTTATCGAACCATCGCACATGGCCGTCCATAAAAGCGATATGCCCGCCTTTGCCTTGCCAGGGCGAATCTGGAGCCCAAGCACCATCTGAGCGCAACCCGCGCGTCCACACAATCGGCGTGGTACTGGGCGGAGCGCCGAGCGGTACATTCGCGGCGAATTCGTAGCCCAAGGTCACTTGGGCAAAGTCGGGATTCAGGGTCATGGCGGTGGAGACATTGCCCCGAATGACCACGTTGGGCAGCGGCTTTTGCTCGTCCCGCGTCGCGCCCGGCAACAGCCAGGCCTTGGCGTTGTTCAAGCCGCCTTCCTTGGCCAGGATGAACGCCGCAGCATGGGAGGTGTCGCCCGCTTTAAGTTGCGTTATCTGCATCCGCGAGTCTTCGCTTAAATTAAGATACGTTTTGGCAATCTGTTCGGCATTGCTCATGCTCGCAGTCCGCCGGGCGGTATCAAGGTGAACTTTATCGCTTGATATTAAGGGGGGTAGCAAAAGGGCCAGCAGGATTAACCCCAGCACCATATAAAGTACGCGCGAGCGATTTTTCGGCGAAGGCATAAAGGTGAGCTCTTGCTTATAGCCTTATTTCCCCTTCGGCACAGCGCTTAATATCACCGCGCCGGGAGGGAGGGCTTCGCGGATGTCGGAAGTGGGTCGCCCGCCGTTTTCCCGCAAGGGATAAATGCTCAGTGAATTCTCTCTGGAGGCAGTGCTGATTTTTTCGAACCATTCGACATGGCCGTCCAGAAAGGCGATGCGCCCACCGGCTCCATGCCACGGAGAGTTCGGCGCCCAAGTGCCATCGAAACGCAGGCCGCGTGTCCAAGCTACCGGCGTAGCCGAGGGTGGGGCGTCCACCGCGATATTCGCGGCGAATTCAAAGCTGAGCGTCGCTTTGGCAAATTCGGGGCTAACTTCCGTCGCGGTTTCCACATTCCCCGAAATCACCAGTTTCGGCCGCGGATCGGGAGCGAATGTATCATCGTCGACGAACCACGTCGTCGCGTCATTTAGCCCGGCTTTTTGGGCGAGAATAAAGGCTGCGGCATGGGCAGTAGCGCCGGGCTGGACTTCTAAGGAACGCCCTTTTAGTCCGGCGTTAGAAAACGAGAGGTAGGCTTTTGCAATTTGGCCAGCATGCAACGAAGCCGGAGTGCGTTGAACATGACCGATACTTGGGAGCAGGATCAGTTTGACCCAAAGAACTCCCATCCATACCAGCATCAAAATCACCACCATCCACCAGGATTTGTATCTCTTTTGGCTCATCGAAAATTGACGCTATTCATCATAGCCTAACCCTTCCCACCGCCTTTTGCATTCCGCATTCTAACTTCCAGCTTCTAAGTTCCAACTTGGTCCTCCCCGCTCCGTACTCTCTGCTTCACGCCTTCGTGACCTTCATTCGGTCAATCTCGCTTCCGTCCTGATCAATCTGCTTCATGGTCAAAACGTCGCCGTCGATTTCGAAGAGTGAAAAGGAATATTTGTCCGTGTTCATTTTGACCGCATAAGGTACGTTGTTGTCCTCGGCGTGCAGCCATTTGGTCGGGTCGTTCGTGTAGCCGGGGTCATAGAGTTTCTTGCCGCCCGCGCCAGTGGTGAGATAAATGATGCCCTTGGGCTTGGTAACTTTTTCGCCGTCGAAGTCGAGGTCCAGGGTGATTTTTCCCGGAATCAGCCGGTCGCTCGAATACAGCGCGTGGGCGCGGGACAAATCCGCGGGCGCAAAGGTAAGGGGACGATTGCGCTGGTAAATGTGCTCGTGGCCGCTGAGCACGAGGTCCACCTTGTGGGCTTCGAAGAGCGGGCACAGCGGGCGCATCTGCTGCTCCTTATAGTGCTTGGCGCCGGCGTTGAAGGGCGGTTGGTGATACACCGCGATTTTCCATTTCGCGTCGGTGGCAGCCAAATCGGCGGCGATCCACGCCTGCAAATCCGCGTCGGTGGCGTCGATGTAAGTATTGGAGTCGAGGCAGATAAAGTGCGCGTTGCCGTAATCATACGAATAATTGGCCATGCGCGGGAAGCGTTGCTGCGCGCAGTCGCGAAAATTCTGCAACCGGTCCGCCGCCCCGCGCGTGGTGGTGGGATGATTTACGGTGGGGCCGTTCAGCGGCAGGTGAAAATTCGTGTAATAGGCGAGCGCGTCGGGATGCTCGTCGAAATCCGCGCAGGGATGGCCTGTCGCCGGGTCGGTGGTGTTGAGGTCGTGGTTGGCGATGACGGAGTAAAACGGGACCGAGCGCAGCAGCGGTCCGCCTTTGTCTAGCGCCGCCACGTCGGCATTAAAGATGGGGAAAAAGTAGCTGCTATACTGGCTGTCCAGGCCGTTTTCATAAACATTGTCGCCGGTGTTCATGACAAAATCCGGATGGGCCTGATACACCTGGTAGGCGATGGCGTGGTCGCTCGGGTCGCCGTTGCAATTGTCGCCAAAGGCGGCAAAGCGGATTTTCCCGCCGCGCGGCTGCCGGGTGGTGAAATAGCCGGTGGCGATGACGGCGCCGTTGCCCTTGACCCGATAGTGATATTCCGTCCCCAGTTCCAGTTGATCAAAAGTCGCGACGTAATTGTAGCGCCCGGCGGGCGTCGCGCCGGGATAACTGCGCTCGGCGTAGGGGACGGCGGCGGTGCGGCCGTAGTTTTCGGTGCGGCCAAATTCGACGGTGAAATGGGCCTTGACGGGCTCGGTCTGCCAGGCGAGGCGGACGGTTTCGGCGCCGGGTTTGAGCTGGCTGTCCGGCCCGGGTTGCACATAGGGCAGGGCGGTGAAGAGGGGCAGAGCCGCCGGAGTATTCGTGGCGGCAAACAAGCCCCGGCCCACGGGCGTCAGCGCGAGAAAAGTAATGCCGCCGGCAGAGCGGAGGAATTGGCGGCGGCTAAGGTGCGGGGTCATCCGCAAAGCTTGAGAAATTCCCGCCCGCGCTGCCAACCGAAATTGCCGGCGTCACGCAAATGTTTCGATTGGCTAAGGTGATGGCGTTTGCCGACCTTCGCAGTGGGCTACGCACGCGCAGGATTTTCCGGCCTTGACGAGGGTAATACCCTGGGGTAATACCATGCTCATGGTCGCCAAAACCGTCAAATTGCCCAAGGCGCTGCACGACCGCATCCGCCGCCAGGCGCGCGCCACCGGGCGCACGGATTCCGCCGTCATCCGCGAAGCGCTCGAGCGCGGCCTCGGCGAGGATGAGGGGATCGACATGGTCGAGGCCTTGAAGGATTTTATCGGCAGCGCCACGGGTGGCCCGACGGACTTAAGCACCAACAAAGCCTACTTCAATGATTTCGGCCGCTCGCGCTCTCGTTGACACCGGTTTTCTCGTTGGCCTTATCAGCCACGACGACGCCTGGCATGCATGGGCCGCCAACGCGGCGCGGGAAGTCCGCGGCCCCTGGCTTACTTGTGAAGCCTGCGTCACCGAGGCCTATTATTTGCTCGGAAAGATTTCCTCTCGTGATGCGCAAAAGGTTTTAGCCATGCTTGATCAAGGCGCACTCGTCTCCCAGCACCTCCTCCCCGATCAACTGGCCAACGTGCAGGCGGAGGTGGCGCGCTATCATGACCGCCTCGTGGATTTTGCCGACGCCTGCCTGATGGTACTCAGTGATATGCATCCACGGCTGCCGTTGGTGACGGTGGACACGAGGGACTTCACGGTGTATCTGCGCGGGCGCGGCCCGCGCCGGCTGGTGGCGCCGGGTTGATTTTCAAATTCCGTATTTTTCGGCTCGCTGACAGGCGAGGGCGGCGATAGATTGGACACTCTCGGTCGAACCTAATTAAATCACAGTTATTCACCCTTTCGGCCTATTTATTAGCGGCGGAGGCAAAAAAAGGGCTTGACCCTTTTTGGCACTCCGTTACCTTCCTACCTTTCCCTTCGAAATGCCCAGGCAACTGGGCTACCTATTCGAGCGGGCCCCTGTAGCTCAGTTGGCAGAGCGCGTCCTTGGTAAGGACGAGGTCGACGGTTCAAATCCGTTCGGGGGCTCCACGAAAAGGTACCATCACGATTCCCGCTTCTCATCACCTACGACCCATGGCTAAAGAAACCTTCAACCGGACCAAGCCTCACGTCAATGTCGGCACTATCGGCCACGTTGACCACGGCAAGACGACCCTCACGACCGCGCTGCTCAAAGTCCAGTCGGACAAGGGCCTCGCCACTTTCAAGTCGTACGCCGACATCGCCAAAGGCGGCACCGTGCGTGACGCCTCCAAGATCGTCACGATCGCCGTGGCGCACGTCGAGTACGAAACCGAGAAGCGCCACTACGCCCACGTGGACTGCCCCGGCCACGCCGACTTCGTCAAGAACATGATCACGGGTGCCGCCCAGATGGACGGCGCCATTCTCGTGGTCTCCGCGGCGGACGGCGCGATGCCCCAGACCCGCGAGCACATTCTCCTGGCCCGCCAGGTCGGCGTTCCCGCCATCGTTGTTTTCCTGAACAAGGTGGACTTGCTCGATGACCCGGAGCTCCTCGACCTCGTCGAGCTCGAAGTCCGCGACTTGCTCACCAAGTACGGCTTTGACGGCGCCAACATCACTGTCGTGCGCGGTTCCGCCATTGCCGCCCTCGAAGGCAAGCCCGAAGGTGTCAAGGCCATCGGCAACCTGCTCGACGCCGTGGACAAGGACGTTCCGGTGCCGACCCGCGAAGTGGACAAGCCTTTCCTGATGGCCATCGAAGACGTGTTCTCCATCACCGGCCGCGGCACCGTCGCCACCGGTCGTATCGAGCGCGGCAAGGTCAAGGTCAACGAGGAACTCGAAATCGTCGGCCTCGTGGACACGCAGAAGACCACCGTCACCGGCGTCGAGATGTTCCGCAAGATTCTCGACGAAGGCCAGGCGGGCGACAACGTCGGCATCCTCCTGCGCGGCGTCGAAAAGGAACAAGTTTCCCGCGGCCAGGTGCTGGCCCGGCCCGGCACCATCACCCCACACACCGAGTTCAAGGCCGAAGTGTACGTCTTGACCAAGGACGAGGGTGGCCGTCACACGCCCTTCTTCACCAATTACCGTCCGCAGTTCTTCGTCGGCACCGCCGACGTGACGGGCGTATGCTCGCTGCCCACGGGCGTCGAGATGGTGATGCCGGGCGACAATCTGGCGCTGACCATCGTGTTGCAGAAGCCCACGGCCTTGGAAAAAGGCCAGCGCTTCGCCATCCGCGAAGGCGGCCGCACCATCGGTGCCGG
>Ga0265320_10000096_pt1 | contig 74345 bp, 60 predicted proteins | sample 4827metaG_FD_202087 | JGI IMG/M metagenome (GOLD analysis project Ga0265320, IMG submission 202087) | Rhizosphere microbial communities from Carex aquatilis grown in University of Washington, Seatle, WA, United States - 4-8-27 metaG | ecosystem: Host-associated > Plants > Roots > Rhizosphere >...
CCCAGGACAACACACCGGCACGCACGCGTGCGACGCGCGTGCCGTGGGCGTCGATGAGCACGGCAGTGGCGGGCACGAAGAGCACCGGAGGCGGCCCGGGAAAATGGAACGAGACGCGGCCGTACATGCCTGCGATGAGAGCACCCTTGGGGTTCGGCAGATCGACTTCAGTGCGGAGCGTGCGGGTTCCAACATCGAGCTCGTTGGACGTGCGCGCGACGGTGCCCTCGAAAACGCGGCCGCTCGGGTCGGAGATCGTCATCGTCGCGCGCATGCCGGACCGAACGGCGGAGGCGTAGAGCTGGGGTACGTTGACGAACACGCGCACCGTGTCGACCTCCGCAATCTTGAAAAGAGGCTGTCCCATTCCCGTCCCGGAAGTCACGAGCTGCCCGACCTCCGCCGTGCGTAGCGTCACCACCCCATCGAACGGAGCGACGAGGACACCGAAGCTCTTCAGATCCTGAAGACGCCGTACGGCGGCCAACGTGCTTCCGTGGGCTGCTTCTGCGGCGGCGACGTCCGCGCGCTGCGCGTCGTAGGCAGCCTGATATTGATCGACCTCTTGCTGTGAGACGACCCCCTTCGGGCCGAGGGCGCCGTAACGTGTATTCGTCGTCCGCGCGAGCTCGAGTCGGGTCTTGGCTTGCGCGACTCCCTGGAGCGCCTGGTTGGCCGCGGCTTGCTGTTGCCGCAGCTCTTCGTCGACGTCGGGCACCTCGAGCTCCGCCAGCGTCTGTCCTTTCCTGACGTGCGCGCCGATGTCGACCAGCCACGCACGGACGTACCCGTTTGCGCGTGCATACACGCTGGTCTCCTGCAGCGCCTCGACCGAACCCGGCAAGGACAGGTTCGGTGCCTCCGTGGAGCGTTCGACGCGGACCACGGCCACACTCGCCGGCTCCTCCGCGATCGCGCGCGCTTCGTCGGCGATGGCCGCTTTGTGGAGCACTCGCGGCAAGACGCCCGCCAGCGAGAGAAGCCCGAGGAGCCCGGCCGTCGCGGCCAGTGCCCACGCTAGCCCCTTCTTCGTCGGACGAAAACGCGCCGGATCGAAGGCCCCCTCCTCGCCGTGGGTGCCGGCCTCGAGAAGAACGGGTTGCGATGAGTCAGGCGATGGCGTCACGGGATTCTCCTTCCAACTCGGGCGCGCGCGGAGGCTTTGCGCGAAGCGCGGCGTAAACGACAGGCACGAAGAAGAGCGTCGTGAACGTTGCGACGGAAAGGCCGCCGATCACCGCGCGTCCGAGCGGCGCGTTCTGTTCGCCCCCCTCCCCCAGTCCGAGCGACATCGGCAACATGCCGATGATCATCGCGAGCGCCGTCATCATCACCGGTCGCAGACGCGTGATGCCGGCAAGCCACGCGGCCCGTCGAGCGTCGACTCCGTCGCCCCTTTGCTCGTTTGCAAACGTGACCATGAGGATGCTGTTCGAGGTAGCGACGCCGATGCTCATGATCGCTCCCATCAGCGCAGGGACCGAGAGGGTGGTTCGCGTCGCGAAGAGCATCCACACGATGCCCGCGAGCGCCCCGGGGAGCGCCGACAGGATGATCGCGGGGTCGAGCCAGGACTGGAAGTTGACGACCATGAGCAGGTACACGAGCCCGACGGCCGCGATGATCCCGTAGGAAAGCCCACGAAAGCTCGCGTTCATGCTCTCGACCTGTCCGCGCACCGCTATCGACGTCCCGCGAGGCAAGGTCTTCTTCGCTTCTGCGATCAGCCGATCCACGGAGTCCGACACCGAACCGAGGTCCGTCCCCTGCACGTTGGCCTGAACGTCGAAGGTCGGCAGAATGTCGTAGTGCGTGATGTTCACCGGAGAGAAGCTGCGGTGGAAAGTCGTCAGGTTGCCGAGCATTTCGGGTGATTCGGCTCCCGGCAGATGCACCGGTGTCTGGCGGACGGCATCGAGAGAGTCGACCTTGTATTGAGGCGTCTGGACGGCGACGAGGTACTGGACGCCACGCTTCGGGTCGAGCCAGAAGTTCGGCGCAACCTGTCCGCTCGAGCTCAACGACACCAGCGCGTCGCTTGCGATGTCGCGTTCGGTGACCCCAGCTAGACTGGCCTCCGCGCGGTCGACGTTCACGCGAATCTCCGGCTGGTTCACCACCTGTGCGAGGTGTACGTCCACGGCGCCCGACACGCGGGAGATCCGCTCGCGGAGCGCGTTGGCGACCTCGTAGTTCCTCTCCACGTTGGACAAGGGCCCGACGACCTGCACGTCGATGGGAGCCGTCAGACCGAAGTTCAGCACCTGAGTCGTGATGTCCGGCGCGAGGAAGAAGAAATCCGCTGACGGCCAATCGACTGCGAATCGCCGGCGCAGCGCCTTCACGTACTCCGCAGTCGGCCCGTGCCTCTCGGCGAGCTGGACCATGACCTCGCCGTCCGCCGACGAGATCATCGAAGGATCGCCGAGCGCCAGGTTCAAGCCGCTGATCGGCATGCCGATGTTGTCGATGACCGTCACGATCTCGTTCTTCGGGATCACGGCGTGAACGACGTCTTCGACGCCCTCGAAGAGGTGTTCCGTCGTCTCGATGCGTGTCCCGGCGTTGGTTCGCACGTGAAAGCGAATCTGCCCGGCGTCGACGGCGGGAAAGAAGTCTCTGCCGAGGTTCGGAAAGAGCAAGCCGAGCGACGCGACCACGAAGGCTCCGAAGCCGAGCGACACGGACCGCTTGTGGTCGAGCGCGAAGTCGAGGTAGCCCCCGTAAAGACGGCGCAGACGCTCGAAGTGAGCGTTGAACCGTTCGTGCACGCGGAAAACGATGTCCCGCCTGCTCGCGGATCGCTGCGTGTCGCCGGAGTAGAGCTCGACCTCGGCGGCGAGCAGGTAGTGCACCAGGGTGGGGACGAGGGTGCGCGACAGGAAGTAGGACGTCATCATCGCGAACACGACCGCCATGCCGAGGGGCGTGAAGAGCGACCGCGCCGCGCCGGAAATGAACGTGATGGGGATGAACACGATGCAGATGCAGAGCGTCGCGACGAACGCGGGCACCGCGATCTGCTGAGCGCCGTCGAGGATGGCGCGAACGAGGGGCTTCTTCATCGCCATGTTGCGGTGCACGTTCTCGAGCTCGACGGTGGCGTCGTCGACCAAGATGCCAACGGCGAGGGACAGGCCTCCGAGCGTCATCAGATTCAGCGTCTGTCCGAGACAGGCGAGGACGGTCAGGGAGACCAGGATAGACAGCGGAATGGAGATGACGACGATGAGGGTGCTCCGCCAGCTTCCCAGGAAGAGGAGGATCATCAACGCGGTCAGGCCGGCCGCGATGGAGGCTTCCTTGACGACTCCCTCCACGGCAGCCCGGACGTAGAGTGACTGATCGAACAGGAGATCCAGCCTGTACGCCGGCGGCAGCGTCGCGAGGAGGCCGGGCAAGGCGGCCCGAACGCGGCTCACGATGTCGAGTGTCGAAGCGCTGGCGCTCTTCAACACCGTGAGGAGGACGCCACGCCGTCCGTTCGCGCGAACGAGGCTCGTCTGCGGGGAGAACCCGTCGCGCACGTTGGCCACGTCGGCGAGGGTTACCGTCGCACCCCCTGCGCTCTTGATCGGCAGCCGCGCGAGCTCGTGGACGTCATCGGGGCTGCCGTTCAGGCGAAAGAGCAGCTCCTGCGGACCGATCTTCGCCGTCCCCGACGGCAGGACCAGGTTCTGTGCCTGGATGGCGTTGCTGACGTCGTTCGGCGAGAGACCGAGCGCGTAGAGTTTCGGGAGATCGATGTCGACCATCACCTGTCGTTGCTTGCCGCCATACGGCCACGGCATCTGCGCCCCTTGAACAGTGGCGAGGCCGGTGCGAAGAAAGTTGCTGGTAGTGTCGAAGAGCTCCTGCTCGTTCATCGTGTCGGAGTGCACCGAGCCCTGCAAAACGGGCACGTTGGAAGCGCTGTAGTTGGCGATGAGCGGCGGCGTGGCGCCCGTCGGAAATTGCTTGAGCAGGGTCTGGGAAACCGCGGTCACCTGAGCGTTGGCCATTTCGATCTTCGTGCCGGGATGGAAGAAGACCTTGATGACCGACACGCCGTAGAGCGATTGGCTTTCGATGTGCTCGATCCCGTTCACGGTCGTGGTCAGTGCGCGTTCGAAGTTGCCCGCGAACCGCTGTTCCATCTCGTTCGGTGGCAGACCGCCGTACTGCCAGACGATGGCAATCACCGGGATGTCGATGTCGGGCAAGATATCGGTCGGCATCTGGAGGACCGAATAAACTCCGGCCACGACGATGAGGAGCGCCATGACCACGAAGGTGTAAGGGTGTCGGAGGGCGAGACGTACGATCCACATGACGAGGCGACTCTCTTGGGCGATTGGGTTCTCGGCTACGGAAGGTGTCCGGTCGCCGCCAGCATGGTGAGCCGTGCTTGGCGCGCGGTGTCCCCGGCAACTTCGGCCTGGGTCTCGGCATCACGCGCTTCTCGCTCGGCATCGATGACCTCGATGTTCGTCACGGCGCCGGCCCGATACGCGAGGTTGGCGAGCTCCAGCGCCTGTTCCGCGAGCTTCGCCGCGTCGCGCGACGAACGAAGAGCAGAGTCGGCGCGCCGCATGCTCTCGAACGCGGCTCGCATGTCGGAGCGTGCTTTTCGCAGCCCGGCCGTGTACGCCACCCCCGCTTCGTCGTGCAGCGCGCGGTGCTCGTCGTGCTGACCGTAGCGAAGGCCACCGTCGTAGAGGGGCACAGTGAGGAGAAGCTCGAGCTGATAGCCGCGTAGCGGTACGGTCGGCGTCGCCGGGCTCTCGTAGAAGGGCTCCGCGACGCCGACGACAGACGGCATGTAGTCGGACCACTCGTCCTTGACGACCTTGCGCGCCGAGCGCAAGTGCGCGTCGAGTGCAACGACGTCGCTGCGGTGAGCGGCTCCATCGAGGCCCTCCTGGAGGCTCGGGGGCTCGGCGACGTTTGCTTCGCCCGCAGTATCCACCGGGCCCTCTGTTCCCGTGAGAATCCCCAGTGCCTCTTCGGCTGCGGCGAGCCCGGCGTACGCCTCTTCAACCAGGGCCTCGTCCGTCGCCACTTCCTGGGCGGCGCGGACTTCGTCGAGGCTGTTGCCGATGCCCCCGGCGTAGCGCTGATGCGCGTAGTCCGCGTGCTGCTTCGCCGTGTCGTGTGCTCGTTCGTCGACCTCGATGACAAATTTCTGCGCATAGACGGCGAGGTAAGCCTGGCCCGTCGCGAACGCGACGGTGCGCCTCACGTCCTTGCGTTCCGCCGACGTCGCGTCGGCGTCGAGCCGCGACTCGGCCGTGCTCAGCCACTGTCGCGTCTTCAAGAGCGGCACGGTCAGCGTGAGATTCGCAGTGAGCTCGTTCTGAGCCAGAATGACGGCGCCGTTCTCGACTCGGTTGCCGTCCAGGTGGGTGACACCTCCGTTTCCGTCGAGGGTCGGAAGCCACGCCGCCTTCGTCTCGCGCACTACGGCCTCGGCCCGACGCACCTCGAGCAGGGCGGTGGCGTACGTGGGATTTCTCGCGAGCGCGCGGCCGATGGCTTCTTCCATGGTCAACCGCGTCGCGGGCGTCGCCAGCTCCATCTGGAGCGACGGCGACTGTGCCCAGGCCCCGGTCGCCGACAGCGACGCCGTCAACACCACGCATGCTGCGCTCGAGTTCGTGAAACGCATCGATTCGCCTGCTCTCGCTCGCACCCATCGCAAGCCTCGTGCCTGACTGCTTCACGGCCCCGAACCCAAACGGACTTCGCGGCGATTTCGGTCGCTCGTGCGAACTTCGCACGACGCGTGAATGCCGAATCCGCATGCGCATGACGACCCAGCGGCTAAACAGCATCGAATCGTTTCCGACGACGCTGGCAAGGTCCTTGCCCCTATCGGCGCCATGCGTCGCTCGTCGCTCGGTTGGGTTGCAATCCTCGCGGCGTTCACACTGGCCGGCGCGGTCGTCATCTGTTCCGCCCACTCGCTGGAGCAACGACCGTCGCGAGCGACCGACACAGTTCGACCCGAACCGACGTCCGACACGGCCAGGATGGGTCGCCGGATCTTCACCGAGCGTTGTGCCGTGTGCCACGCGACGAGTCAGCAGGCGGCGCAGGGGCCCGGGCTCGGTGGAGTGCTTGGACGGAAAGCGGGCTCGACTCGCTTCGCCTACTCCCGACCGCTGCGCGATGCGAACCTCACGTGGAACCGCCCGACGCTCGATCGATTCCTGACGTCGCCTGCGGCTCTCGTTCCAGGCACCGCGATGCCAGTGTCGATCTCCAGCGACGTCGAGCGCCGTGCGGTCATCGACTATCTCGCAACCCTTCCCGCGAGCGATCCCACGCGGCTCGTGACCGAGGCTCGGACCGAGTACCGCGCGACTCCGGCGCCGCCGGAGCTCCTGACGGGACACGCTGCGTTCGGAGACTTCCACGGCGACGGACCCGGAGTGCGCCGACACTTCTCGGTCGCTGACCTTCCGCAGCCGTTCGCGACGCCGTCGTCCAAAAATGGTCCCGATGTCGTCTCACCGCCGCCCGATGCGCGTCCGTACGTGCCGGACGGGTTCCGGGTCGATATCTTCGCGCAAGGTTTGCTCGGGCCGCGACTCATCCGGGTGTCGCCGTCCGGCGATGTATTCGTGGCTGAAAGCCAGGCGGGTCGGGTGCGGGTACTCCGTGCGGCGGACGGCGCGCGCGAGGCAGCGCAGAGCGAGGTCTTCGTCGCGGGACTCGATAGGCCGTTCGGTATCGCCTTCTTTCCACCGGGTAACATGCCGAATTGGATCTATGTTGCCGAGACCAACGCGATACTCCGGTTTCCGTACAGGAACGGAGACCTGAGCGCACGGGGTGCTGCCGAGACCATCGTCCAGTCGCTCACGGACACGACCGGCGGACACTGGACACGCGACCTCGTATTTTCCGGCGACGGTGCTCGAATGTTCGTCTCGGTCGGCTCCGCGTCGAACGTCGCGGAGGGCGACGTTGACGAGCGCAATCGGGCCGATGTGCTGGTGTTCGATCCGAGCGGCAAGAATCGCCAGATCTTCGCGAGTGGCATTCGTAATTGTGTGGGCCTTGCGGTTCAGGCAACGAACGACAATCTATGGTGCTCCACCAACGAGCGCGATGGACTCGGCGACGACCTGGTGCCGGACTACGTCACGCGGGTGCAGCGCGGCGGCTTCTATGGCTGGCCCTGGTACTACCTCGGGGATCATCCGGATCCGCGTCATGCCGGCGCACATCCGGAGCTCGCCTCGACGGTGCTCGTCCCCGATGTTCTCCTGCAGCCGCACTCGGCACCTCTGCAAATGACGTTTTACGATTCCACGGCCTTTCCACCGAAGTACCGCGGAAATGCCTTCGTCGCCTTGCACGGTTCCTGGAACCGCGCAAAACGCACGGGCCCCAAGGTGATCTCCGTCCCACTCCGGGCGGGCGTTCCTACCGGCGAATACGAAGACTTCATGACCGGCTTCGTCGTGAACGACGGCGCCGTGTGGGCTCGTCCCGTCGGGATTGCCGTCGCCCACGACGGCTCGCTTCTGGTGAGCGAAGATGGAAACGGAACGTTGTGGCGCATCCCCTACACCGGTGAGTGATATGGCCGCAGAAGAGCCTCTGGCCGCGCACGAGGACCGCGACGCGTTCTCAGTGGATCTCGTACCGCTTCAGTTTCTCGTACAGCGTTCGAAGTCCGATGCCCAGCTTCGTCGCGGCGAGACGCCGGTTGCCGCCCACAGCGGCCAAGGTGAGAAGGATTGTCTGCCGTTCCAGCTCCGCGAGCGACCCTCCGGCGTTGAGCGTCGCGCCTGCGGGCCCCGAGTTCGGCCCCGTCATTCCGGATACCTCTTCGCTCGTCCCTGTCGGCGGGGCCTCTCGCAGTGTCGCTTCGCGAACGGCGGGCGGGTCCGAGACCCGCTGTCGAGGTAGCCCGGTGGAGGACCCGGGGAACCAACGCGCATCGACCGTTAGCTCCCCTTCCGACGACATGATGAGGGCCCGTTCGACGACGTTCTGCAGCTCGCGGATGTTACCCGGCCAAGAGTATGCGTGAAGCAGCTCCAGGACCCGCGGGTCGACAATCCGCGCTCGCGTCCCGGGCCCCTGACCGCGATTCGTGAAGTATTCGACGAGCAGAGGAATGTCCTCCTTCCGTTCGCGCAAGGGAGGCATCTCGATCGGGAACACGTTCAGTCGGTAGAAGAGGTCACTCCGAAATGCGCCCGCCGCAATCGCCGAGGGAAGGTCCCGGTTCGTGGCGGCGATCACACGCACGTCGGTGGCGATCGGGTGGTGCCCACCGACGCGCTCGAATTCTCTCTCCTGGAGCACGCGCAGCAGCGCCACCTGCGTCTCCGCCGGAAGGTCCCCGATTTCATCGAGAAAGATGGTTCCGCCTTGCGCCTGCTCGAAACGTCCGGTTCGTCGTTGCATGGCCCCCGTGAAGGCGCCCTTTTCGTGACCGAACAGGTCAGAGGCGATCAGTGATTGCGGAATCGCAGCGCAGTTCACGCTCACGAACGGCTGCGAGCGCCGGGGCGACCGGTCGTGGACGGCGCGCGCCACGCGCTCCTTCCCCGTGCCAGTCTCCCCCAGAATCAGCACGGTCGCCTCGCTCGGAGCCACCGCCTCCACCAAGTCGAGCACCCGCCTCAAGGCGCGACTCTCCCCGATCATCCCCACCCTGCCGTCTGGCAAGGGAGCGCTCTCGATTGCCTGCGCGTGCGCCCGCGGGAGCGACGTCCTTGTGAGCGCACGCCCGATCGCCTCCAGCAGCTCGTCGACCGGAGGCGGCTTGGTCAGAAACTCCTGAGCGCCGGCCTTCATCGCTCGCACCGACGTGGGAATGTCGCCACGACCCGTAAGAAAAATGACCGAGAACTTTGCATCGAGCTTCCGCTGGAGCTCGAGCCCGGTCATGCCCGGCAAGTCCAGATCGAGCACGAGGCAACTTGGTCTGCTTGCCCAGCCACTTTCCAAGAACTCGCGCGCCGACCCGAAAGCCTCGACGGGCCACCCAGCGGATCGGATGAGGTTTCCCACCGACTCGCGCACCGACAGATCGTCATCCACCACGTACACCGGAGCTACTGAAGAAGTCACGATGCCTCCCATCATTTTCCATGAAGCGCCGTCTCGACCGCGTTCAATATCTTTTCCTCGTCCAGCGGCTTGGACAGGTATGCCAGAGCGCCGTCTTTCAGGGCCCGCAAGCGCACTTCCTCGTCTGACGCATGCGCTGTCATCAAGATCACCGGCAACCGCGGGCAGGTCAGCGCAAGATGCCGCTGCAATTCCAGCCCACTCATCCCGGGCATGCGCACGTCCGTAATCACGCAAGCGGTCTCGCCGAGGGCAGCAGACGCGACAAGCTCTTCCGCCGAGCCGAATACGTTGACGGCGTGTCCGACCGATCGGAGCAAGCTCGACACGGATTCGCGGACACTCGCGTCGTCGTCGACAACAGTGATGAGGGAAGGCGCCATTGATCCGTCTTCGCAATAATGGCCGCCGCGAGTCGGAAGTCGACTACACCTTCGTATAGGTGAGGCTGGCGAGGCTTGAAGTCCGCACGCGGCGGTGCCAGCGTACCCTCACCACGCCACTTCGGGATAAGGCCTCGTGACGAACCTTTCCAACGACGTGTTCACCGCCAAGAGGGAAGGCGAGTTCACTCTCCACCGAGGCTCCGGCGACGGCGTTGACTCAATCCTGATTGTCGCTCCAGCCGGGGAATACCCCGCACGTGAAGCCGTCAGGCGCCTCGAGCACGAATACGAGCTCAGGACCGCGCTCGATAGCGAGTGGGCTGCGCTGCCGGTGGCACTCGCCCCCCGCGGTGGTCGGATGACGCTGGTACTCGAGGACCCTGGGGGCGAGGCGCTCGATCGCCTCTTGGGCAGACCGCTCGAGGTGACGCAATTCCTACGCATCGCCATGCCAATCGTGGCCGCGGTCCGCCAGATGCACGAGCGAGGCATCATCCACAAGGACATCAAGCCGGCGAATGTCCTCGTAGACACGACGCGCGAGCGCGCGTGGCTCACCGGGTTCGGCGTTGCTTCGCGCCTGCCTCGGGAGCATCGAGCTCCAGAGCCGCCCGAGGTGGTAGCTGGAACGCTCGCCTACATGGCACCGGAACAGACGGGGCGAATGAACCGCTCGGTCGACTCCCGCAGCGATCTCTATGCGCTGGGCGTTACGTTCTACGAGATGCTGGCGGGGACGTTGCCGTTTACGGCCGCTGACCCGATGGAGTGGGTCCACTGTCACGTGGCCCGGCAACCAGTACCGCCCGATGAACGGGTTCCGGGCATCCCGGGAGCGCTGTCTGCGATCGTGATGAAGCTCCTGGCCAAGACCGCCGAGGATCGCTACCAGACCGCCGCCGGTCTGGCGAGCGATCTGCGGCGCTGCCTTCTGGCATGGGAGGCAAGCGGTCGCATCGAGCCATTCTCGTTGGGTCAGCAGGATGCGTCGGACCGTCTGCTGATCCCGGAGCGGCTGTACGGCCGCGAGCGCGAGATCGACGCAATGGCGGCTGCCTTCGACCGCGTCGTCGCTCGGGGCACTCCCGAGCTGGTCCTGGTCTCCGGGTTCTCCGGCATCGGCAAGTCCTCCGTGGTCAATGAGTTGCATCGAGTGCTCGTTCCGCCGCGCGGCCTCTTTGCCGCCGGGAAGTTCGACCAGCACGCGCAGGACGTCCCCTACACCACGCTGTCCCAGGCATTCCAAAGTCTTGTCCGCCATATCCTCAGCAAGAGCGACGCCGAGGTCCGCCGCTGGCGCGACGCCCTGTGTGAAGCGCTCGGCCCGAACGGCCAGCTGATCGTGAACCTCATCCCCGAGCTCGAGCTGCTCATCGGCAAGCAGTCGCCCGTTGCGGATCTCGCGCCCCAGGACGCGCAGAACCGTTTTCAGCTGGTCTTCCGTCGACTCATAGGAGTGTTCGCTCGACCAGAGCACCCGCTCGCACTCTTCCTCGACGATCTGCAATGGCTGGACCCCGCGACCCTGGTGTTGCTCGTAGACCTGGTCACCCGGCCCGAGGTGGGCTCGCTCCTGCTGGTCGGCGCGTACCGGGACAACGAGGTCAGTTCCTCCCACCCGCTCATGCAGACGCTGGGGACGATTCGCGAAGCCGGGGCCCCCGTGCACGACATCGTGCTGGCCCCCCTCAGCCTCGATGAGGTCGGTCGGCTTGTCGCCGATGCCCTCCACTGCGGAGCGGAGCGCGCCGAGCCTCTCGCGCGGCTCGTGCACGAGAAGACGGGCGGCAATCCCTTCTTTGCGATCCAATTCCTCATGATGCTCGCGGACGAGCTGCTCCTGACCTACGACGCCCGTGCAGGTGACTGGACCTGGGACGTCAACCGCATCCGGGCCAAGGGTTATACCGACAACGTGGTGGACCTCCTGGTCGGTAGGCTGAACCGCCTGAGCGACCAGACGCGGGACGCGTTGAAGGAGCTGGCCTGCCTGGGGAACACCGTGGAGATCGCCACCCTGAAGGTGCTGCACGGGGACTCCGAGCAGGCAGCGAACAGCGGTCTCTGGGAGGCAGTCCGCGCCGGGCTCGTCTTCTACCAGCACGGCAGCTACAGGTTCTTGCACGACCGTATCCAGCAGGCCGCCTACTTGCTGATTTCGGAAGTGGACCGCGCTGCGACGCACCAGCGCATCGGCCGCGCTCTCCTGGCGGGCATGACGCCGGACGATCTGGATCAACATCTGTTCGACGTCGCGAACCAGCTCAATCGGGGCCTTGCCCTCGTGGTCGACCGTGACGAGAAGGCGAAGGTGGCGACCATCAATCTGCGTGCGGGGCGAAGGGCGAAAGCGTCGGCCGCCCACGCGTCGGCGCGGGTGTATCTCACGTCGGGCATGACCCTGCTCGACGAAGAGGAGTGGAACCGCTGCTACGAGCTCGCGTTCAACCTGTTGCTCGAGCGCGCGGAGTGCGAATTCGTCACCAGCAATTTCGAGACAGCCGAGCACCAGATCGAGGAGTTGCTGCGACGCGGAGCGACCAAGATCGACAAGGCGGCAGCCGCTCATCTCAAAGCACGACTGCACGTAGTGAAGTCCGAAAACCCGCAGGCCGTGGCCAGTACCCTCGCCCACCTGCGCCTGTTCGACATCGACCTCCCGCCACACCCTACCCGGGAAGAGGTTCAAACCGAATACCAGGCGCTCCAGCGCAACCTGGAGGGACGGCAGCTCGAGGACCTGATCGATCTGCCACCGATGACCGATCCGGAGGCGCTTGCCGCGATGCGGCTGCTCACGACCCTTCACGAGTCGGCCTACTTCACCGACATCAACCTGTCCTGTTTGCACCCTTGCCGGATGTTGAACCTCAGCATCCGATACGGGATATGCGGCGCCACGGCGCAGGCTTGCGGCTTTCTCGCTTTTTACGTCGGCCCGTCCATTGGCAGCTATGCCGAGGGCCACCGTCTCGCCAAGCTGGCGTGCGAGCTCGTCGAGAAACGCGGCTTCGCCGCTGTCCGGGCGCCGGTCTATTTCATGATGGGACTGGTCAGCGTGTGGACGGAGCCGCTCGCTCTCTCGCTCGAGCACATGCGGGCCAGCTTTCGCAGCGCAACCGAGACCGGCGAGCTCACGTTCGCCTGCTACATCACGTACCACATCGTAAAGACCCTTCTGCTGCGAAACGATCCGCTCGATACGGTGTGGGACGAGTCACAGAGGTGTCTGGCCTTCGTGCGGAGAGCCGGGTTTCGCGATTTCGCGGACATGATCGCGTGCCAGCAGCGCTTCGTCGCGATGATGCAAGGTCGAACGGCGAGCTTCTCGACATTCAGCGACGCCGAGTTCGATGAGGCCACCTTCGAGGCGGCGCTCGCGGAGCGGATGCCACTTCTGGTCTGCCTGCACTGGATCCTCAAGCTCAAGGCGCGGTTCCTGTCAGGGGACTACGCCGAGGCTCTCGCGGCAGCCAAGCAGGCCAAGGAGGTGCTCTGGGCGCATTCCGCGCAGATCGTGCTCCTCGACTACTTCTCCTACACTGGGCTGGCGGTCGCGGCGCTCTACGAGAAGGGTTCTGCCGACGAACAGCCCGCGTGGCGTGAGCTCTTGACGGCCCACCGCAAACAGCTGAGCGATTGGGCCGAGAACTATCCACCTACGTTCGGCGACAAGCTCGCGCTCGTATCAGCCGAGATCGCGCGCCTCGAGGGTCGCGATGCCGAGGCCATGCGTCTGTACGAGGACGCCATTCGATCGGCCCGCGCGCACGGCTTCGTGCTCGACGAGGGCGTGGCTCACGAGGTGGCTGCGCGGTACTACGCGAAGCGTGGCTTCGACACGATCGCCGACGTGTATCTGCGGAATTCGATGTCGTGTTTCGCTCGCGGAGGAGCCGATGGCAAGCGCCGGCAGCTCCAGGAGGCCCACCCGCAGCTCCGCGAAGACGTCTCGCTGCCCGCCACGACCACGTTCGGCGCGACCACCGGGCAGCTGGACCTCGGGGCTGTGGTCAAAGCCTCGCAAGCGATCTCGGGTGAGATTGTTCTCGACCGGCTGGTTGAAGCCCTGATGACGATCGCGCTCGAGCACGCGGGTGCAGAGCGGGGCCTGCTCGTCGTTCGCCGCGGCGACACGTTGGAGGTCGTGGCGAGCGCCCGGACGGACCGGAGCACCGTCGAGGTGATACCTCGACAGGAATCGGTGGCGTCGTCCGATTTGCCCAAGTCCCTTCTGCAGAGCGTCATCCGGACGCGGCAGAGCGTGATCCTGGAGGATGCCTCGGTCCAGAACCCGTTCTCCGCGGACGACTACTTCCGTCAGAATCGAGCCCGGTCCGTCCTTTGCCTGCCGTTGGTCAAGCAGGCCCAGCTGATTGGCGCGCTCTATCTCGAAAATAACCTGGCGCCGCGCGTCTTCACGCCCGCGCGCCTTTCGGTCTTGAATCTCTTGTTGTCGCAGGCCGCGATCTCACTCGAGAATGCCCGTCTTTATGCCGAGTTGATCGCGGAGAACCGCGAACGGCAGACGGCCGAAGCAGCGCTGCGGACGAGCGAAGAGCGCTGGCGCAATCTGTTCGAGAACGCCGCCGTCGGCATCGCCTTGACCGGTTCGAACGGAAACTACACCGCGGCCAACCCGGCGTTTCGGCGAATGACCGGTTACTCGGAGGACGAGCTTCGGCGTCTGACGCCCGCCGACATCACTCACGAGGAGGACCGTGCCGCCACGAAGGCGGTGTTTTTCGAGTTCGCCGCAGGAGCGGACTCTCCGAAGCGGTTCGAGAAGCGCTTTTGGCATAAGGACGGCAGCGTGGTCTGGGGAGACGTCAGCGCCTTCTCGGTGGCGCCCGTTGAGGGCAGCTCGCCCTTTCTGGCGGCGGTCGTGGTCGATATCACCGAGCGCAAACGGGCCGCGGACGAGCTACGCGAGGTACAAGCGGAGCTCGCGCACGTCGCACGAGTCACGACCATGGGTGAGATGGCGGCGTCAATCGCCCACGAGGTCAACCAACCGCTCTCGGGCGTCGTGGTCAACGGCAACGCCTGTCTGCGATGGATGGCGGGAGATCCCCCGAACATGACTGAAGCGCGCGACGCCGTACAGCGCATCATTCGCGACGGCAAACGGGCGAGCGAGGTGATCGCTCGGATCCGAAATCTTTCGAAGAAGACCGGCGCCGAGAAGGAGCCGCTCGACCTGAACGAGACCATTGCCGAGGTGGTGGCCTTCGTCCAGGGCGAGCTACGCAGAACGCGGGTGGCGCTGCGGACCGACCTCGCGCGCGATCTCCCGAGGGTCATCGGCGATCGAGTTCAATTGCAACAGGTGGTGCTCAACCTCGTCCTCAATGGGCTCGAAGCCATGAGCACCGTCGCAGACCGGCCGCGGGAGCTGGCGATCGAGACGAAACGCGAGGACGCCGAGCACGCCTGCGTCGCGGTGCGGGACATGGGCGTCGGACTCGACCCCGAGAGCATGCACCGACTCTTCGACGCGTTCTACACCACGAAGAGTGGCGGAATGGGGATGGGCCTCTCCATCAGCCGGTCGATCATCGAGAACCATGGCGGACGGTTGTGGGCCGTGCCGAACGAAGGTCCGGGAGCGACCTTTCTCTTCACGGTGTGATCGTGACGCTCCTCGGGTCGAGTGCGCTCGTCATCGCTCCGTCGTCTCGTGAGCCTCGATCATCCACAGCCACTTGTCGGCCCCGCGCGAGATCTCGGTGAAGACGTCCGCGGTGTCGGCGTCGCCGAGATCGGCCGTCCGGGCAATGGCCGCTCGCGCGGCCTTCCCGAACGTCGACAGGGCGCTCGACAAGGCCTGGACGTGGTCGAGCGCGCCGGGTCCCCTGGCCGCGTATTCGACGAGCGTGGTTCGCTTGGCGACGGAGCGCGCCGTTCCGTCCGCGACTCCACCCAGCTGGACGGCACGCTCGGCAATCAGGTCGACGTACTCCTCGACGTCGTCGTTCACTTCGTCGAAGAGCTTGTGAAGGGCGATGAAGGTCGGTCCCTTGACGTTCCAGTGCGCTTGCTTGCACTGCGTTTGCAGGTCGATTGCATCGGCGAGTCGGGCGTTGAGAACATCAATCACCGTGCTGCGGACGGTCTCGGGCAGGTTGTTCTTCGTCGGGTACATAGGAATCTCCTTTGGCTACACGAGACGTCCAAAGCAATTGGCGCGCCATCGCCTCCCCCGCGCACCGGTGCAGCCACGGGGCCTGTTTACTGACGTCAGCCATGGCATGATCGGGCGGTGAACGGACCCCTGATACGCAAGCCCGAGTCCGCACCGATCGTGTTCGTGGTCGACGACGACGAGTCGGTCCGGGAGGCGCTGGCGAGCCTGGTGCGCTCCGCGGGTTTGCGTGTGGAAGTGTTTGCCTCGGCGCAGGCATTCCTCACGCGGCCAAACGTAGATGCTCCCGGCTGCCTGGTGCTGGACGTCCGTCTCCAGGGCGGAAGCGGCCTCGACCTGCAGCGGCGCCTCGCCGAGCTGAACGCACAGATCCCCATCGTGTTCATCACGGGCCACGGCGACGTACCCACCTCGGTCACAGCCATGAAGGCGGGCGCAGTCGAGTTTCTCCTCAAGCCTCTCGCTGACGTGGACGTCCTGGAGGCGATCGACCGAGCCATCGCGCGGCACCGGACCGCCCGCGAGCGACAGACCGAGATGGCGGACCTGCAGTCCCGCTACGGCTCGCTGACGGCGCGGGAGCAGGAAGTGATGAAGGAGGTCGTGAAAGGACTCCTCAACAAGCAGATCGCCGCCGAGCTCGGGATCAGCGAGATCACGGTCAAGGTCCATCGCGGTCAGGTGATGCGCAAGATGATGGCCGGCTCTCTGGCTGAGCTCGTGAGGCTCGCGGAGAAGCTCGGCATCTAGACGCGATCCCGCGTGATCCCTCATCGAAGCACGAAGGCATGCGGAAAGCGCACCCATGCGGAAAGCGCAATTGTCGCGCTGCAGGCGGTCGTGACCAGGTAGGTGTACTGCTTGATACAGCTCCAAGAGCTTCGGAATGAACAACTGGGCTGGTCACGGATCGAGCGTGCGGGCATGGTCGATGCAGACCGTCGGATCCGGATGTGCAACAACAATGCGAGCCAAGGCATGAAAGCGCTCGTTCATCACGCGCCGGGCAAGAAGAGCTCGGACGACGCACCGAAGCCGGTGCTCCAGAAGGGGGGCTGAGCTTCGCCATGAAAACGATGAAGGCCCTGCGCTTCGAGCAGTACGGACCGCCGTCCGTGCTCACGCTTCAAGAGCTCGCAGTGCCAGAGCTGCGTCCCGGTCAGGCGCTGGTCGAGTTGCACGCTTCGGCTGTGAACCCCAGCGACGTCAAGAACGTCGCGGGTGCGTTTCACTCGCCACTGGCACGCGTTCCGGGGCGCGACTACGCGGGGATCGTTGCCATCGGCGACGGGTGGACGGGGAAGGAAGTCTGGGGAAGTGCCCCGGGGCTAGGCGTCACCCGGGATGGAACGCATGCCCAATATGTCGTCGTGGACCTGGATTCGCTCTCCGAGAAACCGGCGCACCTCTCGATGTCGGAGGCGGCTGCCGTCGGGATCTCGTATCTTGCGGCATGCTCGGCGCTGGTCGACGCCGCGGAAATGCAGGCCGGGGAGATCGTCCTGGTCACCGGCGCCGTAGGGGCGGTCGGCCAGGCGGCAATCCAGATTGCGCACTGGAAGGGGGCGCGCGTGATGGGTGCCGATATCCTGGATAGCCAGTCCGACGCCGACGCCTTCATCAATGCGAAGAGCAAGGATCTCGTCGTCGAAGCGAGAGCGTGGACGGATGGAAAGGGAGTCGACCTCGCGCACGGGCCCGCAGATCGCAACGATCATGGACGGCCTCCGGCCGGGCTTCGAAGGCGGTCACTTGCGGCCGCCATCCGTCCCGACCTGGTCCCTGGAGCAGGCTGTCGACGCCTATACGGCGGTGCAGGTGGGGATGCCCGGCAGCAAACATGTCCTCGTACCGAGGTTCTAGCGATGGCTCACAAGCCGAGGAGGCCAACGTGATCGTGAAGGTGGTTTGCGGAGTCGTCGTCGGCGTCCTCATCGGCGTTGGTTGCCGGTTCTTCGAGATCCCGCTTCCGGGGCCGCCCGCGATCCTGGGCGCGTTTCTGGCCGTCGCCATGGCGACCGGATACACGGTAACGGACAAGGTCCTGGCCGCGCGCGCACGAGCGGAAGCGCCGAGAGTCTCCGCCGGGGCGACCCCGTTGGGTAGGGGACCCATAGAGAAGTAGGGACCCACGGACTTCCCATGTCACTCGCATTCAGCAGCGTCTTTGTTCGGCGGCTCTCACCGGCGGTACTGGCGCTTGGGTGCCTCTCGTGCGCCGCCCAGTCGCCACCGGGCCCGTCCGCGCCCGTCGTCCGATGGCTGAGGCCGTCCGAGACGGCCACACCGGGGCGCGCCCCGGGCGCCAAGGTTCGCCTCCTTTCGACGCAGTCGGACGGCGCCAAGACCTACGTGCTTGTTCTCTCCCGGGGCGACCAGGTGCAGGCCGCGATCGTAGCGTTCGCGAAAGACCACCAGGTCCTCGACGCCCACTTCTCGGCCATCGGCGCGATTCGTGATCCGGAGGTGGCCTGGTTCGACGAGAGCCGGAAGCAGTTCAAGGCCATGTCGCTGCACGAGCAGATGGAGGTCCTGACGCTCTCCGGCGACATCACACTCGGCGTCGATGGCCAGCCGGTCGTGCACACACACCTGGTTCTGGCTCGCAGCGACGGCGAGGCTTGGGGAGGGCATCTCATCGAAGCCACGGCCTCCCCGACCGTCGAGCTCTACGTTACGACGTACCCAGAGCCGCTGTACAAGCGACTCGATCCCGCGACGGACCTTCAGCTGATCGATCCGTCGCTGGAACGATAGGGTAGATGAGTTGCCCTGTGCGGCAGGGCGCGTGCGGATTCGGCACGCGAAGCGCTGCAGAACCGGCACGGGGGCAAACGCACGCAGTCGCCATTCGTCGTCGCAGGGGGCGGCACGGAAGATGCTCCCTTCCAACATCGTCACCGGGCACCCGTGGTGCCCGTGATGACGACAACCGTGAAAGGAGCAAGCCATGACAAGCGAACCAAGTCATGATTCCAGGAAGGCTTCGACGTCGACGAGCAAATCGTCCCCTCAAGCAGACGACGGGATGCACCAACGGACGAACGACGAGACCGTCGGGCCCCACAAACGACGACTCGGCACGACTGACCTCGAGATCACCACGGTGGGATTCGGTGCCTGGGCGATCGGAGGCGGGGGTTGGGCCTATGGATGGGGGCCACAAGACGACTCGCGCTCGATCGCCGCGATCCGGCACGCCGTTGGGCGAGGCGTGAACTGGATCGATACCGCCGCGATCTACGGGCTCGGTCATTCCGAGGAGGTCGTGGGCCGCGCGCTCCGCGAGATGCCCGCGTCGGAGCGCCCATTCATCTTTACGAAGGGGGGCATGATACCGAATAGGAAGCGACCGTACGACGAACCCGTGCGTAGCCTGCGCCCGGCGTCGATCCGGATAGAGGTCGAGGCCTCGCTCCGGCGCCTCGGTGTCGAGCGGATCGATCTCTACCAGTTTCACTGGCCCGACCGCGTCGGCACGCCCATCGAAGAGTCGTGGTTCGAGATGAGCCGGCTCATCTCGGATGGAAAGATTCGGGCGGCCGGCGTGTCGAACTTCGACCGAGAGCTGCTCGATCGCGCGGAGTCGGTAAGGCATGTGGATAGTCTTCAGCCCCCGTTTTCGCTCCTTCACCGTGACGCTGCGGCCGACGTGATCCCCTGGGCTGCCGCGCATGGAACCGGCGTCATCGTGTACAGCCCCATGCAGTCTGGCATCCTCACTGAAACGTTTTCGGAAAGCCGCGTCGCCGCGATGGCCGCCGACGATTGGCGCCGTAGCTCGCCACAGTTCAACGAGCCGAACCTGTCGCGCAACATCGCGCTGCGCGACGCGCTCCGCCCGATCGCCGAGCGGCGAGGCGTCAGCGTGTCCGCGGTCGCGATCGCGTGGACGCTCGCGTGGCCGGGAGTGACCGGCGCGATCGTCGGAGCGCGCAGCCCCGAACAGCTCGATGGGTGGATCGCTGGCGGCTCGCTCGAGCTAGAGTCCTCGGAGCTCGCGGAGATTGCAGAAGCCATCCGGCGGACCTCCGCTGGCTCTGGACCGAGCTTGGTCACCGCGAAGGGGGCACCGTGAGCACGCGCGTGGCCGTCCTCGGCACCGGTCGCATGGGTTCCGCCATCGCGCGGCGCCTGGCCGAGACAGGGCTCGACGTCGTGCTCTGGAACCGAACTCGCTCGCATGCCGAGAGTGTCGGTGTCGGAGTCGTCGTCGCAACGCCCGCTGATGCGGTCGCGAAGGCCGATGTCGTGATGACGAGTCTGACCGGCCCTGAAGCGCTGCGGGCGACGTTCACGGGTCCAACGGGCGCGTTGGCGGCGGCGCGTGGGCAGAGCTTCGTCGAAATGAGCACAGCGGGACCCGACGTGCTGGAGGAACTCGCGCCGCTCGTCGCAAGGACGGGCTCGACCCTCGTGGACGCGCCGGTGATCGGCCCTCCACCCGCAGTGCTCCGCGGTAAGGAACTGATCATCCTGGGCGGTACGCCGGACGCCGCCGAGCGCGTGCGGCCGATCCTCGAGCGAATCGGCGAGGTGGTTCACGTCGGCCCGTTCGGCAGCGGCGCACGGTTGAAGCTCGTCGCGAACAGCATGCTCGGCGCCCTGGTTCTCATCGCCGCCGAGCTCGAGATTGCGGCAACAAGCGCGGGGCTCGACCCCGGAACGACTTTCGATGTCCTCACTCGATTCGTACCGTCGCTCGCGGTGCGCCGCGCGGGGTTCCTCGAGGACAAGCACGAACCCACGATGTTTGCCCTGCGCGACCTGCGCAAAGACCTCGATCTCGCGCTGAACGTGTTTCATGGCGTCGAAGCACACGTCCCTCTGACCGCGTTGGTCCGCGAATGGATCGACGAAGCCGCCACCGAAGACGCCAATCTCGACATCTCGGCCGTCATCCGTCGGTATGCAAGGAGCCCCGGCTTCGGGAAGCAAGACCGGCACGTCCCGCCTTGAATTGACCGTGGCCAGACTTGGCTCGCAAGGAGCCCAATCTGCCTCGGTTCTGCTCAAGATCTGGTCACCGCCGTGGTCTTCCAACGATCAGCTCAGGCGACTCGTACGGTGCCGGCGCCACGCACAGGGTGCTTCACCAGAGACCGAACACGCTGAGCCCGAGGCCACCTTCGGTAGGCATCATCGCGACGCGCACGTTGTTTGCGAGCGGGCGGTGAAAGAAATAGGGCACGCCGAATCCGACTGCAGACGCCTCGAGGGCGCCCGTGATCACGTCGGTCGCGTAGTGTTGATCGGCGGCGATCCGGAGATATCCGCCGGTCGTCGCGAAGGCGAGTCCGACCGCCCACATCACGGCCGCCAATCGGTAGTGACGGAGCGACGCGACGGTCCCCGCGGATGTGGCGAGAGCGAAGGCGAGCGTGGCGTGTCCCGAGAAGAATGACTCGTTGTCACCCGCCGAACGCGACGACGTCTGCTGGGCCGGACTTCGAAAATGCACGTAAGGACGCTCGCGCGCGAACGAAAGCTTGCTCACCTCATTCAAGTCGAGCGCGATGAACGCCGATTCGGCCACGACGAGGAGGTCGACGGGGAGCTCGTTCCCGCGGCCGTCGCGTTGCGTGATGTAGGCGCCGATGCCGAGTCCGGCGAGAGGAGCCAGCCCGAAGCTGAAGATGGTGCTCGCCGTGTCGGCGGATCCGGTATTTTTCCACTTGAGTGCGTTGCGGATCGAGCGATCGAAGCCGTTGAGGCTGTCGCTGCCGTCCGCGTTGCGGTCGCACCAGCGGCACGACTTCGGCGCAATCGTCGGTCCGAGCAGCGTGAGGGTGACGAACGTCACCCCCGTGGCCGCCGTAACCGTAGCGTCGAGAGGAAGGTCGTACCTCAGCGCCGGGCGATCCGTCTGCCAGTCCTGCGCGGGAGGCTCGCCGCTCTTCGCGTTCGGATCGACGGCTTTCACCGGCGGATCCGCGGCCTTCGCCGGCGTGACGGCGGACGCAAACACGGCGGCGACACACAGGGCTCGTTCCAATCGGTTCATAGTCGTCGTTCTCGCGGAATCAATGGTGTGGGAACCCTCTGAGCAAAGCGCATGCCGAAGCGACTCTATTGGCGACACCACCGTCGGGATCGTCTGGTGTTGGGGCGCCTCGCGCCATCGCCGGCTGCGCTGGCTCCCCCGAGCCATCGCTTCGCGAATTGGACCAGTACCGCGTCTCCTCTCGAGCGTCACTCGCTCGAGGGATCACGAAGCTCGTACCGCTTCAGTTTCTCGTAGAGGGTTCGCAGCCCAATGCCGAGCTTCGATGCAGCGAGACGCCGGTTACCGTTCACGGCCGCCAGCGTACGCTGGATCGTCTGTCGTTCGAGGTCGGCGAGGGACCCAGGGGGGGCGCTTTCGGCAATCGCCTCTGGCGACGGTAGGGTCGACTCCATCCACAGGTGCCGTGAGTCGATGATGGGGCCATCGGCGAGGATCATCGCGCGCTCGAGCACATTGCGAAGCTCGCGGACGTTCCCGGGCCAGTCTTCGTGCCGTAGCCGCGTCTTTGCGTCCTCGTCGAGGCGCGGCACCGTGGATCTTCCGGCAGACACTGAGAGCGAACGAAGGAGCGATTCCGAAAGGGGCACGATGTCTTCGCGCCGCTCACGAAGCGGCGGCAAGCGTATCGGAAATACCGCGAGGCGGTGATAAAGGTCCTCACGAAAGGTGCCCTCGTGCACCATGTTTCGGAGATCACGGTTCGTAGCGGCTACCCACCGAACGTCCCACGGTGATCGGGGTGGATCCTCCAAGCCGCTCGAAGCGACGCTCTTCCAGCACGCGAAGGAGCTTCGCTTGCAGGACGGGCTTCAGCTCCCCTACCTCGTCGAGGAAGAACGTTCCGCCGTCGGCAAGCTCGATGCGACCACGGCGCTGGGCGTGCGCTCCGGTGAACGCGCCTTTCTCGTGACCGAACAGCTCGCTTTCGAGAAGCTGCTCGGTCAAAACGGCGCAATTGATGGCGATGAACGGCTTCTGCGCGCGCGGGCTGGTCTCGTGAAGCAACCGTGCGGCAACCTCCTTGCCTGTTCCGCTCTCGCCTTGAAGGAGCACCGTTGCGCCCGACTTCGCGACCCGCGTGAGCGCATCGACGACGGGTTTCATCGCCGGCGCACCGAACGTGAGCTTGACGGACGTCGCGAGCTCCGCCGGCGAGGATGCGGCGAGCTTCAGACGACGCTCGAGCGCCCGGTCCACGAGCTCGCGGATGACGCTGGGGCTCGGTACCGGCTTTTCGACGTAATCGAACGCGCCGAGCTTCATCGCTTCGACCGCCGTGGCGACGTCGCCGAACGCGGTGAGTACGATGACCTCGACGTCGGCCTGCTGGGTGCGGACCGTGCGCACGACCGTCATACCGTCGGTCCCCGGCATCCGCAGATCCGTCAGGACGACGTCGAACGGCTCTTCGCGCACCGCCAGCAACGCCGCGGCGCCGTCGGCAACTTGGGTTACCTCGTGTCCGGTGCGCTCCAACGCCTCTGCAAGGAAGGTGCGAACACCTTCCTCGTCGTCAGCCACCAAGATCCTTCCGACGCGCTTCTCGGAACTCCTCATGGGGGACTCGCAGCCTTGGTGACGACGGGAAGCACGAGGCGGAACACCGCGCCGCCGCGGCCGTGCGTCTCGCCGGTGAGAGTACCATGATGTTGTTCCGCGATGCGCCGCGCGATCGACAGGCCAAGCCCGGTCCCCCGTGCCTTCGTCGTCACGAAGGGATCGAAGATCTGCTGTTCGGCTCCTCGGACGAGGCCGGGCCCGTGATCGCGCACCTCGATGACGACCTCGTGCGCGTTTCCGCGCATGCGAATCTCCACCGGCTCCGTCTCGTCGTTGCTGGCCTGAACCGCGTTCTGTAGCAGGTTGTGCAACGCGAGAGACGTTCGCTCCGCGTCTACCGAGAGCGCCCTGGGCGCGCCAGAAAGGTCGATGCGCACGCGTTCCTTCGGCACTTGCGCGAGCGCGCGATCGACGAGCTCTTCGGGGGTGATGGTTCGCACTTCGAGCGGCGCGTCGCGCACGAAATCGAGGAGCACGCTCATGAGCCGCTCGAGCCGCTCGGCGCCTTCGACGACGCGCAGAGCCTTGGCCCGCGACGGTTCGGGAAGGTCTTCGACGAGGAGCTGAGCATGTCCTTTCAACGCCGTCAGGGGGTTACGGAGCTCGTGGGCCATGACCGACGAAGCTCGCCCGAGCGCCACGAGGCGGCGCTCGGCCTCTGCTTGCCGCTGCACCTCGGCAAGGCGCTCCTGCGCGCGCGACCACGCGAATGCCAGCGCGACCAGGATGGCCGCGGCAAGACCGGCGACGATCGAGATGCGCGTGAGGTCCCCTTGGAGCTGGCCGATGGCACGCGGCTCGAACTCGAGAACCAGGTAAGGCGGCGGGGCCCCCGGCTCCCCTGGTCGGGAAATGAGCGCCGCGAGATCACGCCGCCCTTCCGTTCGCGCGACGAGCCGCGCCAGGGCGTTGATGATCCTCACGCGCTTATCCTGCCGGACGATTTGGCCCGGCACTCCGACGGGTATTGCGATCGCCGCTCGCCCCGCTTCGGCGAGCACGCGGCGATCCGTCCGGTCCACGAGGGCGAGGTACCGGGGTTGCTGGGCCTGGTGCTTCGCGAGCGACCGCGCGAGCGTCGCCGAGGTCACCGGCCATTCTGCGTCCAGGAAATCGGCGATCACCCGGTCGACGAGAGCATCTCCGTCGCCTCGGATCAGGACGTCGGCCGCGCCGTCGAACGCTTTCTGGGTGAGCCATACGGTAACGGCAAGAAAGCCGGCGGCCAAGGTCGCCATGGCCACCGCTCCCTTCTCCGCCCACCACGACCAACGCCGTTGCCGCTCGCTCATCTGTTGCTCCAGCGATCTCGCGGCAGAGGATACTGCGATCGCGCGAGGCAGCGGCGATGGGTTCACCTTGGAAGGTGCCGACCGGGCGGCGCTCAGAGGCAAGTCGGAACCGTCGAGGCGACCCATGTTTCAGGAAAGGTTCGTGCAAAGAACCAGCCATCCAGATCTCCGAAAAAAACGCGAGAACCCGGGCTACCGATCCGCAGAGCAGCAAATCTCGCACTGGACATCGTGCGAAATCCGCATGCTCGAGGGGTTGCCCGACGCATTTCTGCAGCCGAACTCCACTGGCATGCACCTTGCGGGGGGAGAGGTCATGTGCGCCGTCCCGCACGAACAGGAAGGCAATGCGGTGAACTCTCATACCCAAGCGCTCGTTCACAGCCTGGTCGCTTCTCAGCTTCGGATTGACGACGTGACCATCGACGACGCGAACCGTCTCGAGGAGCTGGGGCTGGACCCGCTAAACCTCGTCCTCGTGGTGCTTCGGCTCGAGGATCTGGACGGAAGGGGCGGCAGCTTCCCACTGATCCAGCTCGATCTGGTGGAGACCATTGGCGACCTGGTGGCGCTCGTCGATCTGTGGCTGCACCGTGACACGACGGCATACCGTACAGGAAGCATGGGGCCTCGCCGCAGCGCGGGCTCATCGCGGACGTTTCACAAGACCTGAAGGGTCGCGCCGACGCTCCGGGGTTCCTCGCGAGGTTTCTGCGCGACGGGTCGCGGCAAGCGCGCCTCCAAGAGCTCGAAGGCGCGCTGTGGGTCGACGGGTTTCGACCAATAGTAGCCTTGGCCCGATTGGCACCCCATGCGACGAAGAAGTTCGAGCTCCTGCAGCATCTCGACGCCCTCCGCGATGACCCGGATTCCGAGGGCGCGTGAGAGCGCCAGAATGACCTGCACGATCGATGCGCTCGACGGGTCGTTGCACATGGCGGAGACGAACGACCGATCGATCTTCAACACGTCGACGTGCATGCGATTCAAGTAACTGAGCGATGAATACCCCGTCCCGAAGTCGTCGAGATGAAGCTTGATGCCGAGCTCGCGAAGACGGTCACAGGTACCGATGGCGCTCGCGTCCATCATGGTGCTCTCCGTGATCTCGAGGCTGAGCGCGGAGGCAGCGACGCCCGTCTTTTCGAGGATCGAGGTCACCTCCTCGACGAACGACGGCCGGACGAACTGCTTGCACGCGACGTTCACCGCGACGGAGATGATGCGCCCGGGAGCGGCGGCTGCTTGCCACGAACGGAGCTGCGCGCAGGCCTCTTCGAGCACCCAGCGGCCGAGCGGAACGATCAGCCCCGTCTCATCGGCGAGTGGAATGAAATCGGACGGTGGAACGATGCCGCGCGTCGGGTGACGCCACCGGACGAGCGCTTCGAAATGTTCGACTTCCCCCGTCTCCAGGAAAACGATCGGTTGATACTGGAGAAAGAGCTCTCGTTCCTCGAGGGCCCGTCGCAAGTCTTTTTCGGTTTGCCAGCGCGCCATCGCGGAGGCGTGAAGGTCGTCGCTGAAGACCCGGTAACGGCTGCGCCCGTCGGCCTTGGCGCGGTACAGGGCCGCGTCCGCGTCACGCAAGAGCTCTTCCACTCTCAGGTAGCCCGGCCGTCCTATCGCGATGCCGATGCTGAGCGAGGCATGGACGTCATGTCCCTCGATCGGAATCGTATGCGTCACGCTCTCGAGCAAGCGGTCGGCGACTCGAAATACGTCGGCGTCTTCCTTGATGCCTTCGAGGAGAACGACGAACTCGTCCCCGCCGATGCGCGCGAGGTCGTTTCGCTCGCACGCGGAGATCGTGTCCGCTTCGCGAATGCACGACGTCAGTCGTTTCGAGAGCGCGACGAGGAGCGCATCCCCGACGAGGTGCCCGAGGCTGTCGTTGATGACCTTGAAATGGTCGAGGTCGATGAACATGACGGCAAAGCGAAACTCGGGTTGTCGCGCTTGCCGAACCAGACACCGTTGGATGCGCTCCGATAACAACGCGCGGTTCGGTAGGCCGGTCAGCGTATCGTGAAACGCGTCGTGCGTGAGCTGCGCTTCGGCGAGTTTTCGATCGGTGATGTCCGTCTGCGAGCCCGCGACACGCGGATTGCAGCCCATCTGATCCCGGGCGAGCAAGCCGCGACACAGCATCCACCGGTACTGACCGTCGGAGTGGCGGACGCGGTACTCGACCGACACGTGCGCCGTTTTTCCGGACAAGTGATCCATGAAGTCGCGCTCGACCGCGAGGCGGTCATCCGGGTGAACGCGATCGAACCATTCCGAAGGAGAGCCGCCCACGTCTCCTTCGGCGCACCCGAGCATGGCCTTCCAACGGGGTGAATACGTCACGACCGCCGTCCTGAGATCCCAATCCCAGAGCCCGTCGTTCGCCCCCGCGGCAGCACGCGCGTATCGGGCTTCGCTTTCTTGCAAGCGCTGGTTCGAGCGTTCGAGGTCGCGGGTCTGTTCGTCCACCATCCCGCGGAGCTGGGTGAGCTTGAGATGCGCGTGCCGCGCGAGATGCCACTTCTCCGTCAGAGCAAGCGCCAGCTGGCACACTTCTGCGGTATCGAAGGGTTTCTTGAGCACGAGCAGTCGATCGTTCACGCCGAACTTTCGAAGGATCTCCTCCCACGAGTAGTCGGAGTACGCCGTGCAGATGGAGACCTGCAGCTCGGGATCGATTTCCCACAGCTTCGCCACCGTTTGCACGCCGTCCAGGCCCGGTGGCATCCGCATATCGACGAAAGCCATCGCGTAGGGCTCGCCGCGCTCGAGCGCCGCGCGGACCATCTCGATCCCTTCTTCACCTTGGTACGCAGAACCAACTTCGTACTTCGGAAGCGCATTTTTTGCGCCCGTCTCGCCGAACAGATCCGCTTCGAGGGCGTCGAGGTCTCGCGCCTCTTCGGAGGCTCCGGTGAGGATCTTCCGGAAATCTTCGTGAATTGCTCGATTGTCGTCGACGATCAGGATTCGCCGGATCCGTTCCGAATGCATGCTCCATTAACAACGGCGGAGACGCTCGCTCCTTTAATTCTAATGTTGTTTGCGCGCCGTCCGTTCTCTCAGCTGTTCGAGAACACCGAGTCATGCCGCGCGCTCCCGATTCGACCCATTCTGCGACACACCCGCGAACGATGGGTTGGATGAGCACGACGGCGCTCGCGATGGGCGGCAGCAATCAGAGCCTCTTTTTGCTGAGTGCGCTCCTCATCGGACAGGGCAGCCTCCGGGGACAAGGCAGCGCGGCGATCGAGCTACTCGGAGTCGGGATGCTCCTCGGATGGATGGCGTTGCCCGGGTGGACCGAGCTCATCTTGATGTACCCGAATCGGGTCGGGGGAATCGCGGCGACGTGCAGCGAAGCATTCCGTCCTTACGCGCCGGTGCTCGCGAACCTCACCGGCGTCTCCTATTGGTGGGGTTGGGTGCCCACCTGTGGACTGACGGCTCTCCTGTCCGCGTCGGCCATCCGACAATGGTTTTTGCCAAATGTGCCGGTCACGCTGCTCGCGTGCGGGATCGTCGCGTTCTTCACGCTCGTCAATCTCATGGGCGTAAAATGGGCCGCTCGGCTGGCCGTGCCGATCGCCGCCACGTCGGCAACGCTCGCGTTCGCGTCGTCGATCATTCCCGTCGCCACGGGCTCCGTCGACTGGCACCGCGCCGCGACCTTCCATCTGGACACGCCGTTTCCCGGATTGTTCGGAAAAGTAACGAGCGCCATGGCGGGCCTCTACTTGGTCGGATTCGCAGCTCCCGCGTTCGAGGCAGCGGCTTGCCACGTCGGAGAAACGATCGACCCGAACAAGAACGTACCGCGCGCGATGTTCGCGAGCGCCGGAATGGCGACTCTGTACTTCGTGGTGCTCCCCGTGGTCTGGCTCGGCGCAATTGGACCCCAAGCTCTCGCAGGAGACCTCGCCGAAACGCTTGGCCCGACCTTCGCCCCGCTCCTCGGCAGCGGGGCAAAGGGTGCCGCGATCGCGTTCATGGTGTTCAACATGTTCCATGGGACGCTCGCACCTCTGACGGGCGTCGCGCGCACCCTGTCGCAGCTCTCCGAGGATGGGCTCTTGCCGGAGTTCTTCGCGCGAAGGACGAAGAGGGATTCGCCCTGGGTGGCGGTCACGGTCACCGCTCTCGCGGCCATTCTGTTTTTGATGATCGGCGACCCCATCTGGCTCCTGGCCGCCGCCAACTTCACGTACCTCATCGGCATCGCTCTTCCGAACGTTGCGGTGTGGCTACTTCGCAAGGATCAGCCGAACCTACCCCGTCCCTATCGCGCACCGCGCGGCACGATTCGACTGGGGCTCGTCGCCGCCGCAACGTGGGCGCTCTCCACGGTGCTCGGATTTCAGCAATTCGGATTGCCGACCGTGCTGCTCGGCCTTCTGATGGCGTATTCCGGCGCGGCGCTCTATGCGTGGCGCAAGTGGAGCGACCGTCGCAAGGCCGGCCTTCCGGGCATGGTGAGCTCGCTCCATCTGAAACTCACCGGCGCAATGGTCATCGTGCTCCTCCTCGACGGGTCGGGGTACCTTATGGCCGTGAGCAGCGTCAACCACGCTCACGCGGCGCTCGTCACCTGCCTGGAGGACATCTTCGTCGCGGTCGCCATCTTGACGATTTCCGTCGGCTTGGTGTTGCCCGGAATGATCGCCCACTCCGTCGTGGAAGTGACGGACGCCGCGCAACGGCTCGCAGCGGGAACGATGGCGGACTTCTCGCGCGCCATGAAAGCGCTGAGCGACGGCGACCTGGATGGGGCGTACGCCCGCGCCGACGTCGTCGAAGTCGTGGTCCACACGAACGACGAAATCGGCAAGATGGCAGAAAGCTTCAACACCTTGCAGCGTGAAATCGCCCGCGCCGCGACCGGTCTCGCTGGAGCCCGCGAGGGACTACGGTCCGCGCGCGCCGAGCTCACCGAGACGAACGCGAACCTCGAGCAGCGGGTGACCGATCGCACCGCGGAGCTCCAAGGACTCCACGAACGGCTGGTCGACGCGGCACGGCGCGCCGGCATGGCGGAGGTCGCAATCGGGGTCCTGCACAACGTCGGCAACGTGTTGAACAGCGTCAACGTGTCGGCCTCCATCTTGGATAGCCGAGTTCGCAAATCGAAAGTCGTCCAGCTCAAGAAGGCGACCGACCTCCTTCACGAGCACCTTGCCGACGTCGCCTCGTACTTGACGACGGACGAGAAGGGCAAGCTCTTGCCCGGATATCTGATGAAACTGTCGGAGCACCTGTCGCTCGAGCAAACGGAGCTCATCGCCGAGCTCACGGCGCTCACGAGCGGGGTCAGCCACATCAAACACATCGTCAGTAGTCATCAGTCGTACGCAAAAGAGGGCAGCATGGCCGAAGCCCTCGACCCCGCGGCTTTGATGGAAGAAGCCCTCATGATCAGCTGCGAGAGCGTCCGAGTGCCGGACGTGCACCTCGAACGCAAGTACGCGGCCGTTCCTTTGGTGAACGTCGACAAGCACAAGCTCCTGCAAATCTTGGTCAACTTGTTGAGCAACGCGCGCGCGGCCCTCGCCGGAGTCGGACCCGAGCGCAACCTCTCCTTGACGGTCGCACGAAAGTCCGACGATCCGCTGCGACTCATTTTTCGAGTCGAAGACAACGGGGTCGGTATTCCGCAGGAAAGCTTGACCCGCATCTTCGAGCACGGATTCACGACGAAGTCCGACGGGCACGGCTTCGGCCTTCACAGCTCCGCTCTTGCCGCGCAATCGCTCGGCGGATCGCTCCGTGTCGCGAGCGACGGATGGGGCAAAGGAGCGACGTTCACCATCGATATTCCCATCGGGATACCGAACATCACTCGGTTGAGCCCCCTGAGCGTGAGGGGCGCCGCTCTGGCGGTTTAGCGGCGCAAGAGTCCGCTGATGGCCCACGCGGCGAGGACGGCGCTTCCAATCGCGAGCCATCGAACCTGCGCGGGCATCCGACCGTTTTCCTACCATGCCGTGCAACCGCCGAGACACGGGTGAGTCATTCGGAATTTTTCGAGACGTCCCAGCTCCTTCGGCCGAAGCGGCTTCCGAACCCCTCGCGATCTCTCACGAGGCGTGGTTTCATAGCTCTCTTTGTGAGGTATCACCATGAACCGTCGCGGGATCTCGGTCGTGTGGGCTGCGTTGACGCTGTGCTCCTGCTCTTCGTCGGGCACCTCGAGTGCCGGACTCGGCCCTGACGCGTCGATCCCCTCTAGCGGCGGAGCGACGAGCAGCGGCGGAGCGACGAGCAGCGGCGGAGCGACGAGTAGCGGCGGAGCGACGAGTAGCGGCGGAGCGACGAGTAGCGGCGGAGCGACGAGCAGCGGCGGAGCGACGAGCAGCGGCGGAGCGACGAGCAGCGGTGGAGCCATGGCATCGGGTGGACAGGGCGGCGCGGGCGGCACGAGCGCAGGGCCGCTCTCGTGCACCTTGCCGTTTCAGGCCGCGGATACCTCGACGCCTACGACGGTGGTCGGTCAGGGCGGTGTTACTTGCGACGAGGCAGGCGTCGCGGCTGCAGTGGCCGCGGGCGGCATAGTGACCTTCGACTGTGGCGATGTGACGATAACGCTCACGGCGCCTCTTGCTCCGCCGAAGAGCAAGGACACGACGATCGACGGCGGCGGACACATCACTCTGGACGGAGGGGGAACCTCCCGGCTCTTGTCGTTCAAGGGGGGAAACTATCGCGGGACGACGACGCGCATCACGGTCCAGCACCTGGCGTTCCAGAACGGCCACGCGACGGGGACGAAGCTACCGGATCCTCCAGCGAACACCGATTGCTCGGAGGGCTACGACACGGACGCAGGCGGGGGCGACATCTACGTTCAGGACGGCGAGCTCCGCGTGTTCGACTGCACGTTCTCGAGCAGCTCCGGGCAAACGCCGGGGCCCGACGTCGCGGGCGGCGCGATCTACGTGGACGGCTCGCTCGGCGCGACCATCGTACAGAGCACCTTCACGAACAACACTGCGTCGAACGGCGGAGCGATCGGCTCGTTGAATAGTGATCTCGCCGTCTACACGAGCACGTTCACGGGGAACTCGGCAACAGGCACTGGGCAGAACACGATCGATCAAACCCACTGCTCGAGCGCGAGCGGAGAGGTGGGCGACGGGGGGAGCGGCGGCGCCATCTACATGGACGGCGGCAGCGAGGGGGATGTGACCTTCTGCGGCGATATTTTTTCGAAGAACCACGCGAACGCGCTCGGGGGAGTGTTCTTCCGCGTGTTCGACACGGCCACGCACAATCTGACCATCGACCTCTGCACGATGGACAGCAACGTCGCCGATGGCCCCGTTGGAAGGACCGGCAGCGGCCCGGGCGCCGGCGCGTACTACGCCGAGAAAGCGAACTTGAGCATGCAGAACTCGACGGTCTCGAACAATTCTTCTCCCGGTTGCGGGGGTGTTCAGTCCGACGGCTCCACGTTGACGTTCATCAACGATACCTTCGCCGGCAACACCGCCACGTCCGGGGTCGGCGGAGCGCTGTGCTTCTTTTCGAACTCGGGGACCATCACGAACTCTACCTTCGCGAACAACCAGGCCCTCGGCGGCACCGACACGTTCTCGAACTACTACGGCGCTTCGATCTTCGGCAACAACCTCACGATCGACAACACGATCTTCGACAACAACACGACCCAGAACGACGACGGGCGGATGTCGTGCGGCAATACGTTCACGGGCAGCCACGACGTTCAATGGCCGTCGAAAAAGGTGGTCGGCGGCTCCGCCGATTCGCCGTGCGTCACCGGGATCACCTTCGCGGACGCGATGGTCGGCGCGCTTGCGAACAACGGCGGCACGACCCAGACGATGCTTCCCGGCGCCTCCGCGTCCGTCGTCCAGATCGGCACGAATTGCCCCGCGACGGATCAGACCGGCAAGCCGCGAAAGAGCCCGTGCACGATCGGAGCCGTCGAGGCTCAGTGACGCCAGCGTTCGAGGTGTGCCTCACGCCGGAGGGCGCGTCTCAACTCGCCTGCGCGCTGGCAGGTTGGCTGCGCCGCACGGCTTCGCTGAGGGCGATGTTCCGGCATTCGTCCAGAGCGGCCACGAACGGAGCGATGTCGCCGGGGTCGTTGTGGCGCGTCACGGTGAAGCGGAGGCCGGGACGGTTCATGGGGACGGCGGGGAAGACGCAAACGCAGCAGTAGAACCCGCGCGCTTGCAGGAGCTCGGCGACGCGGAACGCGACGCGCGGCGAATCGCAGGGCGCCTGAAAGATCGGCGAGGGGTCGAACGGAGAGTGCGGCAGGGTGGTTCCCTTCATTTCCCCGACGCAGAGCTCGAGTCGTGCCCTCAGGTCGGCCTGCATGGCCGGAAACTCCTTGCTCACGTGCACGCGCGCGGAGCCCACCGCTGCGCCGAGCATCGGCGGCTGAATGGGGCCCGAGAAGAGCATCGGGCCGCCGCAGCGCCGGACGCGCGCGACGAGGTCCCTCGTCGGCAGCGCCAGTACTCCCCCCGCCGCGGAGAACGCTTTGTTCAGTGAAAGGGTGACGACCACTCGCTCGTCGTCCGCAAAGTGGTCGAGCGCCGCGCCACGACCGCGCGCGCCGAGCCAGCTCGTGGAGTGCGCGTCGTCGATGTAGAGGCGAAGGTTGTCGTAGAGGTCGAGCAGCCGCCGGAGCTCTGCGAAGGGAGCGAAGTCTCCGAGCATCGAGTAGAGCCCGTCGGCGACGTACCAGACCTTCTGCGCCTTGCCGCGAAGCTGAGCGAGCCGCGCCTCGAGCTGATCCATTCGATTGTGCCGAACAATCTCCATGGGCACCTCGGGAAGCAGTTGCAAGGCAGTGTGCAGGCTCGCATGGGCAAATTGATCGACGAGGATGTAGTCCTCGTCCGCGATCAGCGCCGGCAGCGCGGACAGGTGAGCGAGGCTCGTCGAGGCCGCCACCAGAATGGGGCGCCCCGCGATCTGCTCCATCAGCGCTTCCAGCTCCTCGTACAGCTCGCACTGCACGTACGCGCGCGAGAAGTGAAACTGCGTGCCGTATTCGTCGATCGCTCGGTGAGCGCACTCACGGATCTGCGGAAGCGCCTCGAGCCCCATGTAGCTGCACGAGCCGAAGTTCATGAGCCGGACGCCGTCGACCGTGACGTAGCGTCCGTTCGGGCCCTGGCCCGTTCTGAGGATCGCGCCCGCATCGGCAGCTTCCGAGACATATCGGTACGCGCTGTCGATCTTACGGGTGTGAGAGAACCGGAATCTGGCGGCTCTGGACATAGACTACTCCTGAAACCACGGCGCACGGCTCACGGCCGTTTGTCGTTGCATGTCTTCCGCGCTGGATGACGCGTGATCGTCCCAGCAGAGGCTGCAGATCTTCCACCTTCCGTCTTCGTGAATCAGCTGAAGCGAGTTCACGCCACGTTCGATGTAGTCGACGGCATCGGGCGAGATCCTGGTTTCGTAAGCACTCGCGACGTGCATGACATTTCCGAAACGATCCACGCGACGCGCGATCTCGCGTTCGAAGAAGCTGGTGAAAGCCCCCACCTCGATCAGCTCCTCGGCCATGCTTCGGAAGCCTTCCAGATCCAGGTAGTCGATGGCTTCCGGCGTGACGCGCGTGATCCGCGCCCGGCTGGAAAACAGCCCGGCCATCGAATCCCAGTCCGGACTGCCCCCTTCCTCGAACGAAACCACTCGATAGAAGAGATCCATCAGGTCGTCGAGCTCACCGCGGACCTCGGCGTCCAATCGCGCATTGTTCATCTGTTGCCTCACCTCGCTAGGGACAGATGCCAAATCGAGGCGCGCATCGCCATAGGCAAATCGTCGGCACCACGACGGATTCGCTCGCGCACCGTTCGTTTATTTTCGGCGCGGGCGCCGTATGACACTCGCCATGGTCATGACTTCGCGAGCGGCATTCGACGCTCGCGAAATCGCGTTCGAGTCTACCGGGCCACGCACGGACGCCGCGATCCGGCGCATCGCCCCTCTGCACCTTGACAACGACGTCGCCCCGTTGCATGACTTGAACACTTGGTTAAACCGACCGTATAACCGGAGCGCCAACCGATGCTCGGGCCGAACAAAAAACGCGCGAAAAACCCAAAAACACCGAAATTTCCCGACGGTCCGTCTCTGTTCGAGGAGCCGGCCTCGGGTGACACGAAGGGCAGGATCTTGGCCGCCGCGTTCCGGCAGCTCGCCGAGCACGGGTACGCGGCGCTCAGCATTCGCGAGATCGCGAAGGCGGCCGGCGTGAATCACGCGCTCATCAACTACCACTTTCGGACCAAGGACCAGCTCGTCATCGAGGTCCTGGACGCGGCGAACCAACGTCTCCTCGAGCGACAGCGCCGTATGTACGCCACGCCGGGCGGCTTCGCCGAGAAGTGGGAGCAGGCGCGTTCGTTCTATCGGCAGGACCTCGCTTCGGGCTTCGTGCGCGTCCAGGCGGAACTCTGGGCGGCGAGCTTCTCGAATCCGGACCTACGCGAAAAATTCTTGCCGCGCGTCAACGCGTGGAGAGAAGTCGTCCGAGGCGGCGTTCGCGACGCCCTCCGAGCGCTCGAAGCCACCGACGTGAAGCTGCCCCCGGTGTTCACCGCGACGGCCATCGCGTCGTGGATCGCGGAGTTCTGGCTCGGAATGGAGTTCTCGAATCTCTTGGGCGGGCCCGCGGAAGAAGACGAGCACCGCGAGGCGCTGGACGCCATGGAGCACCTCCTGAAACGGCTCGACGGGCTCGCGCGGCGATCGAAACGCGAAGAGCCGCGCACTGGGCGCAACGGAACGACTCGACGGAGCAGCAAATGACCACGACGCGCGAGATGCCGAAAAGCTTTCGGAAGATAGTCGGCACGCTGCCGGAACCGGGGCAATTGGGCTCGATAGAGGACCACCCATTCCGAACCATCCGGCCCGTGCGCGACGGATACGTCGAAAGGAACGGCGTCGCGAGCTGGTACGCGGTTTGGGGCGACAGCGGGCCGTGGATCGCGTTCGCCCCGATCTTCCAGATCGTGCACTCACAGATGCTGAAAGCGACCGTGCCGTACCTGTCGCGGCACTTCCGCGTGATCACCATGGACGGTCGCGGCAACGGCCGCTCCGATCGCCCGGAGGGTGCCGAGGCGTACACGTTCGACGAGTACTATCGCGACTTCGTCGCGGTGCTCGATGCCGTGTCGGTCGACCGTCTCGCGGTGATCGGTATCTCGGCGACCGCGAAAACGGCCGTGCGACTCGCCGCGGAACAGCCAGATCGCGTCTCGCACGTGGTCGTGGCCGGCGGATTCATCGACGCGCCGCTTTCCGACGCGAAGCGAGCTCCGCTTCTCCGCGCGCAGCTCGAGCGCATGCGCACGAACTGGCCGGGGTACCTCGATTGGTTTTTCTCGACCGTTTTCACGGAACCGCACTCCACCAAACCATTCGAGGACGGAGTTCGCTACGGCTGGGCCACGACCGGCGACGTCGTCGCTCGATGCTTGCACGGCTGGGTCGAGACGGACGTCCGGGAGCTCGCCGCGCGAGTGAAATGCCCGACGCTCGTCATCCACGGCGATGGCGATCGCCTCGTGCCGTACTCGAACGGCGAAATGATTCACGAGCTGGTTCCGGGTTCCGCGCTCCTGACGATCGAAGGCGGCGGGCACATCACGCCGGCGCGCGACCCGGTCGTTTTCAACCGGTCGGTCCGCGACTTCGTCGCGAGCGCTCCGAAAACGACGAATTGGGTTCGTGGAAGGAGCCGGAAGCAACGGGCTCTGTTCATTTCGAGTCCCATCGGCCTCGGACACGTCCAGCGCGATCTCGCCATCGCCCGTGAGCTGAAGAAATTCCGTCCCGAGCTCGAGATCGATTGGTTCACGGTCGACCCGGCTCGCTCGTACCTCGAACGGGAGGGCGAGCGCGTCCACCCGATCACCGTGCGGCTCGCGAACGAGAGCCGGCACTTCGAAAGCGTCGCCGGCGAGCACGATCTATCGGCGTTCTTCGCGCTCCGCACGATGGACGAGATCATGGTCAACAACTTCATGACCTTCGTCGATCTCATGGAGGCCGAGCACTACGATCTCGTGATCGGCGACGAAGCGTGGGACGTCGATTACTACTACCACGAGAATCCCGAGCTGAAGCGTCAGCCCTTCGTGTTCTTGACGGACTTCGTCGGCTGTCTGCCGACGGAAGGCGACGAGCGCGAGGCGTTTCTTTGCGCCGATCGCAACGCCGAGGACATCCATCACGTCGAGCGATTTCCCTATGTCCGGGACGCCGCGATCTTCGTCGGCAACCCCGACGACGTGACGGAGCTTCCATTCGGCCCGGGGCTTCCCAGCATTCGAGCGTGGACCGACCGCAACTTCGTGTACAGCGGCTACACCCTACCCTTCGATCCGGCGACGTTCGCCGACACGGACGCCCTCCGCGCGCGCCTCGGTTACGCCAGAGACGAGAAGATCGTCATCGCCTCGATCGGCGGGACCAGCGTCGGCAAGGACCTTCTCTCGAAGATCGCCCACGCCTATCCGCGCATGAAGCGCGAGGTGCCGGGCTTGCGCGTGGTTCTCGTCGCCGGCCCGCGGCTGGCTCCCGGCGCGCTTCCGCAGATCGAGGGGCTCGAGGTGAAGCCCTACGTGCACAACCTGTTCGAGCATCTCGCTTGCGCGGATCTCGCGCTGGTCCAGGGCGGGCTCAGCACGTGCATGGAACTGGTTGCGACCCGACGACCGTTCTTGAGCTTTCCGCTGCGACGTCACTTCGAGCAAGGCGTTCACGTGCGCCGGCGGCTCTCGAACTACGGCGCCGACGCCAGTGTCGACTACGAGTCCGTCACTCCGGAGACCCTGGCCGATAAGGCGCTCGCGACGATGCACGCCCCGGTCCGATACCGACCCGTGGAAACCGACGGCGCGAGGCGAGCCGCGCTTCGCATCGCAGAGGTCCTCGACAACCGCACGTGGCTAGCGCGCTGACATGAAAAAGAAGGAGAGAGCAAAATGAAATCCATTTCGTGGGTTCTGTACGGGATCGTCGCATACGCGACATTCCTCGTCGCCATTCTTTACGCCATCGGCTTCGCCGGAAACCTGGTCGTGCCGAGGTCCATCGACGTCGGACCAGCGGTCGCGGTGCCTGAAGCACTCGTCGTCGACGTACTCCTGCTCGGGCTCTTTGCGGTGCAGCACAGCGTCATGGCGCGACCTTGGTTCAAGCGCGCTTGGACCCGGTTCGTGCCCCCCGCGATCGAACGGAGCACCTACGTGCTGTTTGCGAGCCTCGTCTTGTTGCTCCTCTATTGGCAGTGGCGCCCCGTTCCCGCGCCGGTCTGGACAGTGACCAATCCGACGGGCGCCGCCATCGTGTGGAGCATATTTTGGCTCGGCTGGTTCGTGTTGGTCCTCGCCACGTTCCTCATCAATCACTTCGAGCTATTCGGGTTGCGCCAGGCCGTCGCTCGGCTCCTTGGCCTCGACGAGTTACCAAAAGAGTTCCGAACGCCGCTCCTCTATCGCCACGTGCGGCACCCGATCTACCTCGGTTTTCTACTGTCGTTCTGGGCAGCTCCCACCATGACCGTCGGACACCTCGTGTTCTCGCTGGCGACGACCGGATACATTCTGATCGGCCTGCGTCTCGAAGAGCGCGATCTGATCGCGCAGTTCGGCGACCGCTACCGGCGCTATCGAGCGGAGGTGGCAGCGCTGATTCCGTTCATGGGCAAGCGCGCAGAAGCCAAGGACCCTAAGGGACTTGCTTCAGCGCATCGAGGCGCGAGCAATGCGCCGCGATGACCGCCGGGTAGAAACGTCGCTCGTGCGCGAGGCGGCAACGGAGGACTTGAACCGGTACGACGTCGGGATGCGCTTCGAATAGCGGTCCCGCCAAGAGCCAGGCCGTGCTCGAGTCACTCGGCTCGACGGCGAGCGCCTTGTCGTAGAGCGATCGCTCGTCGGGCGTCAGAGCGTCGAGGCCGCGCGGCACCATGGGCGGCGGCGGTCGGGCCGAGACAGCCACGGCAGGGGGAGCGGAAGCGCTCTCCTCTGCCGGCGCGAGACTGTGAAGGAGAGCCTGGCGTTCGTCTGCTGCCCATCCATCGGGATGATTGCTGAGATAGGTCCGAAGCTCGGCGTACGAGGTCCGCGAGCTCGGACCTTCGAACCGCAATGGAACGGTGATGCGAAGGAGCTCGAGCGTCGGCGCGTCGAAGCCACTCGCGTGCGGGTCGTAGGCTGGACTCATGATCGTCGTGACGCCGACTCGGTGAAGAGCGCCGAGGGTGTGGCCGATCTCGTGCAGGAACACCGTGACCATTCGATGATGCTTGCGGTCCGAATAGAGCTGCTCCTTTTGAGCTTCGCTCATGCCGTCGAACTCGCGACCGATGAAGTCGTGCTCGGCCGGGTCGTTCGAGGCTCGAAGGACGAGGTACTTCGAAAAAGGACGGCCCATTCCGAGCACGTGATAGTCGGTGACGAGCTTGGGCGTCGATTGCACGAACCCGACGACCCACTCCGCGTCGCGCCCCTCGTCTTCGTCTGATAGCTCATCCAACATCGGACCGAGACTCGCTTCGTCTCCTGACGGCTGCCAGAGCGACGTGCCTCCGTCCTCGAGCGCGATTCCGAGTGCGGGTTCGAGCACAGCACTCGCGTCCCTCAGTAGTGCTCGAAAGCTCCCTTCCCAGTCGAAAGTTTCCGCGGCGTAGGCGCGCGTCGCGTGCGCTCGTACGCGCGCGATCCGCATTCCGTCGTGCGGCGCGGCCCGGTGCTCGAGCGTCGCGGGCTTCAGCCGTTCCGCCGCGCGCTTCTCTTCGGCCTGTTTCTGACCCCACGTCGAATCGTAATAGAAGCACCCCACCATCTGCACAGAGACGAGCACGGACCCGAGACGCCGAAGGACGGGCCCAATCATGCCAATTTTCGTAGTCTAGCCGAGTATGTGGCGGAGAGTCGTACCCGTCGAATGTGCGGCCCCGTACGATTTCCTGCGCGCGGGGACGGCCAGCGGCAACTATCTGGCATGACGTCGAAAAGCATCGCCTGGGGCGGAAGAGTCGCCGAGTGCCGCGCTTCGTGGGCTTTCGCGTGCGCCATGGCGCTCGCAGGTTGCGGAGACAAGGTCGTTAGCGGCACGACTCCCGCCGATGGAGGTTCGGGTAACGCGAGCTCCAGCGGCGGTGCGGCAAGCGGCGGCGCGGCCAACGGCGGCATATCGAACGGCGGTGCCGTGAGCTCGGGAGGAGCCGGCGGCGGCGCTACCGGCGGAACCATCGGTTCGGGTGGTGCCGGCAATGGAGGCACCGGCGGGAGCGGCGCGGCGGCGGGCGGCAGCACCGCAACGGGAGGGTCCGGAGGGAGTGCGACGGGCGGTGCGCCGATGTTCGACGCGGGCACTGGTGGGTCCGGCGGCACGGGAACCGGCGGCACGAGCGGCTCGACGTCCGCTACCTGCACGAACCCGACGCACACCTTGCCGCTGAATCCGTCGAACGCCCAAGACGGCATCACGCTGAGCGGGTTCTACGTGGACACGGACACCTGGAACGCGGCGAACTACCCGGTGTCGCAGACCCTATACGTCTGCGACTACGACAACTGGTACGTCGTGGCGAACATGAACAACGACAGCGGCGACGGGGCCGTGAAAACGTACCCGGACGTGCACAAGGACTTCGACGCCTCGCCGCTGATCAGCTCGTTCACGTCCATCTCGAGCAGCTTTGCCCACGCGGGACCGCACGTCGGCATCTACGAATTCGCGTACGACATCTGGCTCAACGGCGTCGCGAGCAGCGGCTCCACCGAGGTGATGATCTGGACCGACAATTTCAATCAAACGCCGTCGGGATCGCAAGTCGACAGCGTGACCTACGACGGTCAGACCTACCACGTCTTCAAGAGCGGCAGCTACATCGCCTTCGTCGAAGCGAACAACGTGACGTCCGGGACGGTCAACCTGCTTTCGTTCTTCAACTACATCATCGGCAAGAGCTGGATCCCCGCGACCTCGACGATCGGGGCGATCGACTACGGCGTCGAGCTCGTGTCGACGGACGGGCACGACGCGACCTTCACGGTGAGTAACTTCTCGCTGACTACGAATTGACTGGCGCTCGCGACGACCCGAATGCCCGAGGTCGGGCGCTCCGCCGCCGCCACTGAGCGGGCAAGACCGCGAACGCGTCTCACGGTGCCGCGGCTGCCTCGAAGATCCGCGCGAGGCCGTCGATGAGTTGCTCGTCGGAGTAGAGCAGCGGGTCGCCGAGGCTCTCTACCATCCCCTTCACGGTGAGGATCCCGACCGCGGCCAGGTTGGCGAGGAAAACCATCAGTCGCGGCTCGACTCCGGCGCGCCCGCGCGCGTGCTTCCACTCCTGGGTAAGGGCTTTGGTGGCGCCCGCGTAGGCCAGGTCGTTGAGCGGGCGGATCCGCGCGAACTGCTCGACGCCGAAGTGAACGGCACCGGAGCCGGCGACCTGGCCATGCATGAACGCGAGACGGAAGTCATCCATCTGCGCTGCGAACGTGCGCACGGTCTCGCGGATGAGGGCGCGAAGGGCGTCACCGCCGCCGTTCGCCTTCGCCACGGCGTCGTGAATCGCTCGTGCTTCTGCCTCGACTACGCTGAAGATGAGCTCGAAGTAGAGGGCGTCCTTGGACGGGTAGTAGTAGTAGAGAGCGGCCTTCGTGAGCCCGAGCTCCTTGGCGACGGCGTCGAGCGTGGTCGCCGCCATGCCGTCGCGCAGCATGACGCGGCGAGCCGCCGCCACGATCTCCTCGCGAGACTGCTCGCGGCGCCGCTCACGACGCGCGATCCGAGGTGAGCTCTCGGCAGGTTGGCTGACCTTGCGGGGAGATTTACGAGAAGTTCTCGAGGACGATGACACGCCGCATATTCTACCTTCGGTTGGTAATTATGACCAACGGTAAATTTTACTAACCGTAGGTCGAATTTAGTGGTACTCGTTCGGCATCGGGTTGGGACGAACCCGGCCGAGCCAGACGGAGGACCCCATGCAGACGCTGACCCACGAGATCGCCGACGGCATTTACCGCTTCTCGACGTGCGTTCCGGACGCCGCCCCGGGAGGTTTCACGTTCAACCAGTTCCTGATCAAGGCCGAGGAGCCGTTGCTCTTCCACACTGGGCCAAGACGGATGTTCCCGCTCGTGTCCGAGGCGATCAGACGCGTCGTGCCGCTGAACCGCCTTCGCTGGATCACGTTCGGTCACGTCGAATCCGACGAGTGCGGAGCCATGAACGCGCTGCTCGCCGCTGCTCCCCACGCCGAAGTCGCGCACGGCGCGGTCGGCTGCATGGTCTCGCTCGACGACCTGTGCGATCGGCCTCCCCGCAAGCTCGTCGACGGCGAGATCATCGACCTCGGAGGCCGTCGAGTCCGGCACATCGACACGCCCCACGTCCCTCACAACTGGGAGGCGCGCGTCCTGTTCGAAGAGACGACGAGGACGTTGTTCTGCGGCGACCTGTTCACCCACGCCGGCGACGGTCCCCCGCTCACGACCGACGACATCGTGGGTCCGGCGCTGGCCGCCGAGGAGATGTTCCAAGCGACGGGGCTCTGCGTCGCGACCGCTCCGACCATTCGCCGCCTGGCAGCGCTCGAGCCACGGACGCTCGCGCTGATGCACGGCTCCTCCACGGCGACCCAGTGCAGCGACGCGCTCCTCCGGCTCGCGGACGCCTACGAAGCGAAGCTCGGACGCTAGGCTCGGACCCTGCCCATGGACAAGCTGAGCCTGCACGATCCCCTCTTCGCGACGTACGCCATCGCCGCGTCGCTCATGATCCTCAAAGCCGCGAGCATGTCGTGGCTGACGGTCGCTCGCATGCTCCAGGTGAACGGCGGCTTCCGCGCACCCGAGGACGTGAAGAAGACCCCCATCAACCCAACCCCCAATCCGAAGCAGCTCGAGCCCAACGAAGCCGTCGACAGGATACGCCGCATCCACTTGAACGATCTGGAGAACATTCCGTTCTTCCTCGCCGCGGGCTTTCTCTACATCCTGACCGAGCCCTCGCTCCTCGTCGCGCGCGTCCTGCTCTACGGGTACGTCGTGACGCGACTCCTGCACTTCGTCGCGTACCTCACCGGGCGCACCCACGACACGCGCGCGATGCTCTGGACGCCCGGATCGCTCATCCTGCTCTTCATGGCCGGTCGCTCGCTGGTCGCGGCGCTCGGCATTGTCTGAGAGCGCGAGCCCGTAGGAGGCCCGCCGAACCACTTCGGACAATCGGGGCCACGCGCGAGGACCCGGTTGCTCTTCTCTCGGCGCGTCGCGGCGGCGATAATCCGCGTCGTTGCGCCAGGGAAAGTCATGAACAAGTGGACGTGTTGGACCGTGACGCTCGCGACGGTGAGCGCGTGCTCGAGCTGCAGCGGCAGTGTGAGGTTCGACAGTAGGGGTTCCGCAGGCTCCGGCGGCGCGAGCGGTTCCGGAGGCACCGTGCGCGGCTCGGGTGGACGGGCGAGCGGCGGAGCAAGCGCTTCGAGCGGCGGCCGCGCGAACGTGGGCGGTACGTCACAAGCTGCGAGCGGTGGCCATGCGAATTCAGGTGGCGCGAACGCGGGCGGCACGACCGACGGCGGTCACGGCTCCGAACGCGACGCGAGCGTAGACGCGAGCGCGGGGACTCACGATGCGGCGTTGCTCGACGCTTACGCCGTCGCCGACGTGGAAGTGAGCCCACCGAAGCCTGATCCGTGCCCGAACGCGCCGGACCTCCTGCTGCTCGATCCGGGCGAACGTTGTCCACCCGACGCCGCGGTTCAGCTCCCGGAAGCAGGGACGATGAACCTCGTCGTAGACGACACGGACGTTTACGGCGTGGGATGCGCGCGCGAGTTCTGCTCCGAAGGGTTCTGCTCCGAGACGCCGGGCAACGTCTACCGCGTGCCGCGCTGCGGTGGCACGGTCACCCAGATACAGGCCTTACGCGACATGGTGTGGGGAGAGAACGAGTTGTCCTCGTTCACCGGAGGCGGCTCATACTTGTACGCGCCGGGGACATTCGAGTCCGGCACCATGCTCCGCATTCCGAAAGCGGGCGGTCCGGCGACGGTGCTCGACGTGGGTTTCGACTGTACGTTCGGTGCTGCGGACGTGACCGGCTTCTTTTGCCCGACCCCAGCCAGTATCCAGAAAGTCGCGGTCGGGTCGACGAGCGCGACCACCGCCTTCGATCTCGGCATGGCATTCGACTTCGATGCAGCGACCCTTCCCTGGCTCGTCGGGGCGCTCGTCGTGCACGGCGACGAGTTGTTCTTCTCCGAGAACGGAAGCGTATGGAGCGGGCCAGTAGGAGGCTCGCGTGCAACGCTCCTTTTCAATACTCCACCCTCGTCGTCGCCGATCGAGGCAGAGCTAGCGGACAGTGACGCGATCTACGTCTCCGACGTCGAGTCCGACAGCGTCATGCGGGTCCATCGCATCCCCTTCGACGGTTCCCCTCGCTCGACCTACCCGAGTCCCTCCACCGATTCGTCATTGGTCGGCGCGGACTCGGGATACCTCTATCTTCGAGTCGGCGTGGCTCAGATCGTTCGAGAACCCCTTCGCGGAACAGTGACCGCCGAGACCATCGCCAACTCGGCCGGAAACTCGGGTCGCTACATCGGTGCGGTCGCAGTCAAGGACGGTTGGCTCTACTTTGCCGAGTCAGGGAAACTGTTCGCGGCGCGTATCCACGGCGGGATCATTCCCGATCCGCTCGCCGACGCAGGGCACTAGAAGCCCGCGGGTTCAGGCAAGGTGGCGGCGATTTCCTCGAGGCGGGGAATGCTTTCGAAGAGCGCGTCCACGATGGGGGCCTCGAAGAGAAGGCCGGATTTTTCCCGGAAGTACGTCACGATCTGTTCCTCGCTCCACGCCTTCTTGTAACAGCGCACCTGACCGAGCGCGTCGTAGACGTCGACGACGGCCACGATGCGCGCTTCGCGGGGGCAATCGTCCGCGCGAAGGCCATTCGGGTAGCCGCTTCCGTCCCAGCGCTCGTGATGGCAAAGCGCGACGGTCGCGGCCCGTACGAGGAACGGGTGATCGACGCCGGAAAGCATCTTCGCTCCCTCGACGGGGTGTCGCTTCATGATACGGAACTCGTCGTCGGTGAGCGGACCGTTCTTGCCGAGGATGGCGTCGGGAATCGCTATTTTTCCGATGTCGTGCAGCATCGCGACGCGGCCGAGCTCTTGTGCGGCAAGCTTCGTGTAGCCGAGCTTCTGGGCGACGACCTCGGTATAGGAAGCGATGCGGCGCACGTGCGTGCCCGTTTCGACATGGCGCAGATCCCACGCGCTACAAAGGTGTTCGGCCATCTGCCACGGCAAGAGTTCGAGCAGCGCTCGAGCTTCGGAGAGGGACGCTTCGAGCCCCTTGTCTTGCTGTCGCGAAGCGCGCCGCTTCCGCCGGCGCAGGAGCGCGCCGTCGACGTGCGCCTCGAGCAGCGGTGCGTCCATGGGCTTCTCGATGTAACCGGTCGCACCGTGGCGGAACGACCGGCGCTTGTTCTCGTGATCGCCGTTGGCCGTCAGCATCAGCACTTCGACGTCGTCTTCGTCCGGCGCGAGCATCTTCAAGAAATCGAGCCCGTTCGCGTCCGGAAGCCCGATATCGAGCAACATGACGTCCGGGTGTCGCTCGGCGAGCGCGCGCGATGCCTCCGCAACGGAGCCCGCTTCGTCGACGTGCAACCCGTCGCGTTCGAGGATCCTCCGAACCGAATTTCGCACGAGCGGGTCGTCGTCGACGACGAGGATCCTCCCCGGATCGAGCATCGGAAGGTCCGACGTCTTGCGTTCGCTGACGGAGAGAGACGGCATCTTCCTCTAGATACGACCGTGCAAGGGAAGCCTTGAGGGGCCGTGTCGCCCTTTCCCTGGGCTCTGTCGCGACGACGCGCCCACTGAAGACCTCGCGCCTCGACGTTCGAGCGCGCGAGGGATCACGTCTCGGCCTTCAAACACTTCGCGAGCAGCTCGAGCGCGTCCGTCGTGGTGAATACGCCGACCACGGACGCCCCTTCGATGACGACGGCGCAGCCATAGCGATGGGTCGCCATTTCCACGGCAACGTTCGCCACGGTCGCCTCGGGCGCGACGCAATACACGTCGTTGCTCATTCCTTGTTCGACGGTTTCCGTCTCTGGGTTCACGCCCGCGACCGATTCCAGAAAATACAGATCTCGCTCGGACAGAATTCCGACCAGCTTGCCGCGCTCGAGCACTGGAAGGTGACGAAGCTCGTGCTGGCGCATGAGACGGTGAGCAACGGCGAGCGGCTGATCCTTGCCGATCGAGTGCGGCGCCAGGGTCATGCACTGCTTCACTCGCAGAACCTCTCGCTGCACCGGAGGCTTCGCGGCTCGTGCCTTTGCTTTCGACAGCATGGCGACCATCGAAGCAAGTTCCCGGCCACGCTCGGTTGGGCTGAAATATCGTGGCGAGATCCTTGCTCTGCTAAAGTCGCAGGGAGGTTACCGATGAAGAAACTTTTGGTCGCACTCGATGGATCCACTCGTCAAAACGGCGTGCTCGGCGCAGCAATTGCGCTTGCGCGCAAGACCGGCGCCGAACTCGTACTCTTTCGGAGCGTGGGCGTTCCCCAAGAAATTCCAGCCGAGGCCTTCGGCGTTGCACCGGACGCGGTCCCTGCTCTCCTCGAAGAGCGGGCCATTCGGGACCTCGACAAACTACGCGATACGGTTCCCGCCGATGTGCGTTCCACGACGAGAACTCTAGTGGGAACGCCGTGGCAATCGATCGAGCGCATCGCAGCCGAGGAAGACGTAGACCTCATCGTCATCGGGTCACACGGCTATCACGGCGCCGATCGGGTCCTCGGAACCACCGCGGCGAAAGTGGTGAATCACGCCGATCGCTCGGTGCTGGTCGTTCGCGCGCACGAGCGCCTTTGAGGGAGAAGCCCGCGCCGCGCCGGTTCAACGCGCGGGCTTCGTGACTCCGTATTCGTGCAGGCGGTACTGGATGGTTCGCACGCTGATGTCGAGGATCTCCGCGGCGCGCGAGGTGGATCCTTCGGTCGCTTCCAGCGTCTTCATGATCGCGTAACGTTCGATTTCGGCCATGGTGGAGCCCGGAACGCGGAGGGCGCCGAGCGCTTCCGGGGTGGCCTCGAAGGGTAGATCGTCCGCATCGATGAAGGGCCCCTCGGTGAGCACTACCGCCCGCTCGACGGCATTTTCGAGGGCGCGCACGTTGCCGGGCCAGCGGTAGCTCATGAGCTTCGAGCGTGCTTCTTTGGTGAAGCCGTCGATGCGCTTGTGGTTCTCGAGCGCAAACTTTCGGAGAAAGTATTCGGCGAGGCCGACGATGTCCGTCCCGCGGAGCCGCAGCGGTGGCATCTCGATATGGACCACGTTCAGGCGATAGTAAAGGTCTTCGCGAAAGCGCCCTTCGCTCACTTCGACGGTGAGGTCCTTGTTCGTGGCGGCGATGACGCGCACGTCCACCTTCAGGGTTTCGTTGCCGCCGACCCGTTCGAACGTTCGCTCCTGGAGCACGCGCAGGAGCTTCACCTGCGTCGACAACGGAACTTCACCGATTTCGTCCAAGAACAACGTGCCGCCGTCAGCCTGTTCGAATCGACCGAGCCGGCGCCGATCGGCGCCCGTGAACGAGCCCTTTTCGTGCCCGAAGAGCTCGCTTTCGAGCAGCGACTCGGCGAGCGCGGCGCAGTGCAAGGTGACCAGCGGCTTTTCAGCGCGCGGTCCGAGCGCATGGATCGCGCGGGCGAGCTCCCCCTTACCGGTACCGCTCTCGCCGGTGACGAGCACCGTCGCACGCGACGCAGCGACTTGACGCGCGACGCGATAAACCTTCTGCATCGGCGGGCTCGTGCCCATGAGCCCCTGCAAACCGCCCGCGTCTCGGTCGACGATCTGCCGGCGCAGATTCTCCGCTTCGGCGCGCACCTCGCGGTGCTGAAGGGCACGCTCCACCGCTAGCTCGAGCGCGTCGAAGTCGACGGGCTTCGTGAGATAATCCTCGGCACCCGCGCGCATCGCGACCACGGCGGAATTCAGATCCTGCATCGACGTGAGGACGATGACCGGCAGATCCGCGTCGTGCGCGCGCAGGCTTTTCAGGAGCTCCATGCCGTTCATGCGCGGCATGTCGAGATCGGTGACGACCGCGTCCGGCGGACGCTCCGCGGCGACGGCCAGCGCCGCTACGCCGTCTTCGGCGGTGTCCACCACGTAACCCTTCGCGGTGAGCAGGTGCATGAGAGCAGAGCGGGCACCCGCCTCGTCGTCCACGACGAGGACGCGCGCTTTGTTCTGTTCTTGGCTCGACATGGCGGAACTCCGTAGCGTCTTAGGCGATTTGTTTGCGAAGGAGAGTGCGTTTCACGATCTCGACGAAGGCAAGATACGTGAAGGTGACGAAGGCGAGTAGAGGATAGAAGACGAACGGAAGCGGAACGAACCCGAGAGGCTTCGCGAGAGGGGTGAACGGCAAGACGAGGGCAACGCCGACGACCGCCAAGACGGTCGCGGCGAGGAGCGGGCTCGGCCGGCTCGCGAACGGCATCCTCGACGTACGAATGACGAAAACGACGAGAGCCTGCGTCACGAGCGATTCGACGAACCAACCGGTGTGGAAGAGTGCTTCGGAGGCGTGAAAGACTCGGAGGAGCACATAGAACGTCAAGAAATCGTAGGCCGAGCTGATCGGGCCGATGAACAGCATGAATCGGCGAAGCGTCGCGATGTCCCAGCGCCTCGGGCGCGCGATGATCTCGTCGTCGACGGCATCGGACGGGATCGTGATCTGCGCGAGATCGTAGAGGAAGTTGTTCAGCAGAATCTGCCCGGGCAGCATCGGCAAAAACGGCAAGAACGCCGAAGCGGCCGCCATGCTGAGCATGTTGCCGAAGTTGGAGCTGGTCCCCATGAGGAGATACTTCATCACGTTGCCGAACGCTTTGCGCCCCTCGACGATGCCGGCGAGGATCGGACCGAGGCCTGGTTCGAGCAGAATCACGTCCGCGGCGTCGCGCGCGACGTCGACGGCGCCGGAGACCGAGAGCCCCACGTCCGCGGCATGGAGCGACGGCGCGTCGTTGATACCATCGCCCAGAAACCCCACGACGTGACCGCGAGCGCGCAGAGCGTGCAAGATGCGGTTCTTTTGAGCCGGTGAAACTCGGGCGAAGAGCGTCGCGTGTTCCGCCGCGTGAGCGAGCGCGGGATCGCTCATCTTCTCGATGTCGCTGCCGACGATCGCCAGGGACGCGGCGAGACCGACGCGCTCGCACACGTGGAGCGCGACGAGCTCGTTGTCGCCGGTGAGCACCTTCACGGTGACGCCGGTGTCCTTGAGTCGCTGAAGCACGTCGCAAGCGTCCGGACGAGGCGGATCGGCGAACGCCAGAAATCCGGCGAACACGAGCTCCCGTTCGTCGGCCTTGCCGAAACTGCTTCCGCGTTCGAGCCGCCGGTGCGCCACGGCGAGGACGCGATAGCCCTTCGCGCCGAGCTCGTCGAACGTCGAGGTTGCCTTACGTCGGGTTTGTTCGTCGAGAGGTTGGGTTTCGCCCGCACGCTCGTAGCTCGTGGAGACGGCGAGCACGTGCTCGGGCGCGCCTTTGGTGACGAGCAGCGTCTCGTCTCCGCGCGCCACGACGATGCTCACCCTGCGGCGTTCGAAGTCGAACGGCACTTCGTCGAGCTTCACGTATTCGGAGATGTCCGGGTGGTCGTGGCGAATCACCGCCGCATCGAGCGGATCGCGGTGCACGGTCCGGAGTACCGCCGCGTCCGTGGGATCGTCCACGCCGCTCTCGAAATGGCTGTTCAGGTAGCCGAGAAGGAGCGGCCGCGCCGAGGCGTCGCCGAAGGCGTCGACGTGCCCCTCGAGCGTCATTTCCCCCGTCGTGAGCGTGCCGGTCTTGTCGCAGCAGAGCACGTCCATGCTGCCGAGGTTCTGGATCGCGGCGAGGTTCTTCACGATGACGCTGTGCTTGGCCATGCGCTCGGCGCCCTTGGTCAGCGTGACGGTCGTGATCATCGGCAAGAATTCCGGCGTGAGCCCGACGGCGAGCGCCACGCCGAAGAGGAGCGACTCGAGCGGGTTTCGGTGGAGCGCGGCGTTCACGAGGAACACGAAGAGCACCAGGAACACGACGGTCTTCAGAATGAACGCCCCGAAGCGAACGATGCCGCGCTCGAACTCGGTGACCGGCGGCCGCGACGCGAGGGCGCGCGCGATGTCGCCGAACATCGTCTGGGCTCCGGTGCGGACGACGCGCGCTTTGGCGGTCCCGCTGATCACCGAGGACCCCATCAAAACGTCCGCTTTCAGCTCTTTTTCCACGGGAAGCGACTCGCCCGTGAGCGCCGCTTCGTTCACGTGGAGATCGCGCGATTCGAGGAGCGTTGCATCCGCGGGCACCATGTCGCCGGCCGAAAGCCGCACGACGTCGCCAGGAACCAAGAGGCGCCGCGGGACCTCTTTCCAGTGCCCATCACGAAGGACGGTCGCGGTGTTCGCCACGCGCGCCTTCAGCGACTCCGCGGCGCGCGCCGAGCGTCGCGTCTGCACGAACTCGAGCACGATGCTGAGCGTGACCATGACCAGTACGATGGCCGCATTGTCGAACTCGCCGACCAGCGCGGAGACGACGCTCGCCAGGAGCAAGATCACGACGAGCGGGTTCGCGAATCGCGCGAGGATTTGTCGCCCCAGAGATTGCCGCTCGGAGACGACGGGTTCGTTCGGTCCAAACCGTTCGAGCAAGGCTGCGGCATCCGCGTCGGTTAGGCCCGCCAACGCCGGAGTGGCGCCGCCCGGCGGGGGCACGGAAACCTCGGATGGGACGGCGGCGCTCATGAACTTCGGCCGTACAGCATGCCCCGTGCCGCGCTCCGTCCTCCAAGAACCTGCAGATCACCCCGAATTTACCGCGCAGATCTTGCGCTCGCCTGCAGTCTCTGCGCCGCTTTTTCTAGAGTCCGTTCCCGTCCAACCGGCCGCAATCGATACGCCCCTCCACTTCTTCCCCAAGTCAAGACACGGGCACGGTGCGATTCGCCCGGCGCAACGTGCGTTCTACGTAATGATAGGTACGCCGATGCTCCAAGTGCCGGAGCGAGCTCGGTCCGAAATCCAGGGGCGCCTCTTGGTCGGAAGCCTCCGTCTCGCGAGCCAATTCCGGCGGACGAACCACGTAGACGCTGGCACTCGCCTCGCTCACCACTTGTTGAGCAACGGAGCCCAAAAGTGCGGTGGAATGGTCCATGCGGGCGTGCGCACCGACGACCACGAGGTTTGCTTCGACCGAACACGCGAGCTCGACGATGGTCCTTCCGGTCCCGTGAACGACACTTCCCGTCAGCACGTATACGGCGACGCGCTCGAGTCGAATCGCCCCGACGCGTGCGCGGTGCTCTTCCAATATCTGTCCAATCCGCAACCGCACGGTTTCTCGCGCGAGCTCTTCGGAGATGCCATCTGCCTCCCCGGGCAACCGTACGAGCATTCCGGCGGGCTGCGCGACCGTCACCACGTGAAGCTCCGCAGGAGCTCGCTTTTCGGCAATCTCGAGCGCCTCTTCGAAGGCGCGTTCGGCTAGCGGAGAGAAATCGAAGCCGACGACGATCTCGAAGGGCTTTTTTGCGGATGCGGGAGATGAGGTGTCGGGCATGGGTATCTGCGTATCGCGCCTCTTCCCAGGGGCTTTCGGCAGCAGCGCGAGCGAAGCGCGCTCCAGTCCACCTTGCATCGCACATGCCGCGTCACGGAATCCTTTCGCCGACAGATTTGCGTCGGACCGCTTCAACGCGACGCGCAGTCCGAGCAGAGTCGCGCTAGAGCTGCGTCTCCGATTGGTTCCCGCTGGGCGAGGGATTATTGTCAGGCCGGACGTCGGGCAAGAAAGAGATGACGGAGAAGGTGGAAACCGTTCACAAGAAGATTCTCGTCGCCGACGACAACGAGGGGAATCGGGCGCTGGCTCGCGCTGCGCTCGAAGACGAGGGCTACGTCGTGGTGCTCGCGAACGACGGAGACGGCGCGGTGCAAGCATTCGAACGGGAGACGCCGGATTGTGCCGTGCTCGACATCCGGATGCCGGGCATGGACGGTTTCCGTGCCTGCGCGCGCATTCGAGCACTGCCTGGCGGCGCGGAAACCCCCATATTATTTTTGACCGCGCTCCGCGACGTGGACACCTTCGATCAGGCTCTCCAGGCCGGCGGCGACGACTTTCTGACGAAACCGGTCAGGCCGGCTGAGCTCGTGGCACGCGTTCAGGCCGCGTTGACACTGCGCCAGATGCGCGTCGACCTGCGCGATCACTACACACTCTTGAAGCGTCAGCGGGACGACCTTCAGCGGCTCCAGCTCCAGAAGGAGCGCCTCACCGCGTTTCTCGTTCACGATCTGAAAAATCCAGTCAATTCGATGGATCTCCATGCGCAGCTTCTTTTGCGCGACAAGACGCTGTCGCCGCTCGCGATGGAGTCTGCGACGCAAATCAGGAACGAAGCGCGTCAGCTGAACCGCATGATCCTGAACCTGCTCGACGTGAGCAAAGGGGACGAAGGGAAACTCGGCGCTCAGCGAGCGGACGTCGATCTCCGAGCGCTCATCGACGAAGTCGTGTCGGAGGTCGCCGCATCGGCGGAGGTCCGAAACTTGAGACTCGAGACGTCCATGAAGGTGGACCGCCTCTCGGCGGATCCCGAACTTTTGCGCCGAGTGCTGGTGAATCTCGTCGAAAATGCGATCCGGCACGCGCCGTCACGGACGATCGTGCGCGTCGGCGCGACGTTGACCGACCGAACCGTGGAGCTCTCGGTCGCCGACTCGGGCGCGGGCATTTCGGAGCATCTCCGCGAGCGCGTCTTCGACCCGTTCGTTCAGCTCGACAACGCGAGCGAGAGTCGCTCGCGCGGTGGACGCGGGCTGGGCCTCGCCTTTTGCAGAGTAGCGGTCGAAGCCCATGGCGGCAGCATTCGTGTCGAGGATGCCCAGCCCGGCGCGTTGTTCAGGTTGAGTATTCCCCAATGACCGCACCGAGCGCCGACCCGCCCGCGAGCGTCGAGCCGGAAGATTGGTACCGTCAGGTACTCGAAACCGCACCCGACGCCATGGTGATCGTCGGCGACGACGAAAAGATTCTCTTCGTCAACCAACAGACCGAGCGTCTCTTCGGCTACGACCGGGCCGATCTGATCGGAAAGAAACTCGACACGCTGATTCCCGAGCGACTGCGCGCGAGTCATTCGAGTCACGTCGCGCGCTTTTTTTCCCGCCCGGGAACGCGCCCCATGGGTTCGGGGGTGGCGCTCTTCGGACGTCAAAAGGACGGAAAGGAGATGCCCATCGAAGTGAGCCTGAGTCCGGTGCACACGGACAAGGGCCTTCGCGTCTCGGCGGCGATCCGCGACATCACGGAGCGACGGCGGACCGAAGCGGCGGCGCATCTGGCTTCCGATCGCCTCGCGAGCGCCGTCGAAAGCATCCAAGACGCCATCGCGCTCTTCGACGTCGACGACCGTTGCATCCTGTGCAACAGCGCCTTCCGCCAACTCGCCGGAACCGCGATCTCCGGGCCCCTGATCGGCAAGACTCGAACCGAAATCCGCAACGCTTGGCTCGAGCGGCTCACGTTCGAGAGCGATGCGGAAAGGCTCTCCTTTCAAACGCGGCATGGCTCCGCGCTGACGCGCCAGACCAGTTCTGATGTGCGTACGAAAGACGGACGCAGCCTGAGAGTCACCGATCGTCGCACGATCGACGGCGGCCTGGTCCGCACGGTGTGGGATCTCACCGACGACGTTCAGTTGTCCGAAGACTTGCGCGAGGCGCGCGCTGCGGCGGAGGCAGCGAGCGCCGCCAAATCCGAATTTCTGTCGTCGATGAGTCACGAGCTCCGCACGCCACTCAACGCCGTGCTCGGCTTCGCGCAACTCCTCCGGAGGGACAAGAAAGAGCCGCTCTCGGAAAAGCACTTGGACCGCGTCGCGCAAATCCTGAAAGGAGGGGAGCACCTTCTCAGGCTCATCGACGACATCCTGGATCTGTCCCGCATCGAAGCGGGCGGTGTTTCGCTATCGGTCGAGGCGGTCAGCGTCGAAGAAGTGCTGTCCGAAGTGCGCTCGACACTCGAGCCCATGGTGACGCGCAGCGGCCTCACGCTGCAGGTCGTGCCGCCGGCGGGGCCCATTCCATTGTTGAAGGTCGACCGCCTCCGCTGCGCGCAGATCCTCATGAACTTCGGTTCGAACGCCATCAAGTACAACCGCGCGGGCGGCCGCGTTACGTTCAGCCTCTCGGAGCCTGAACGGGGCTTCGTGCGCGTCGAGGTTGCCGATACCGGCTTCGGAATTCCCTCGGACAAACAGGCGAAGCTATTCCAGCCGTTTCAACGCGCCGGACAGGAGACGGGACCGATAGAGGGTACGGGGATCGGCCTCGTCATCACCAAACGGCTCGTCGAGCTCATGGGCGGTCGGGTCGGGTTCGAAAGCGTCGAAGGCGAAGGGTCGAGGTTCTGGGTGGATCTTCCCGTCGAAGCCGACGATTCCGTGGCAGCGATCGCTCCGAAGGCTTCGGCGGACGCCCAGGGATTTCGCTCCGCGCATCGAAACCTGGTCCTCTACGTCGAGGACAATCCCGCGAACGTGCTCTTCATGAAAGATCTGCTGAGCACCTTCGACAACATCGATCTCTCCGTCGCGCCGACGGCGGAGATCGGCGTCGAATTGGCTCGAGCGAAGAAGCCCGCGATCATCATCATGGACATCAATCTGCCCGGGATGAGCGGCCTCGACGCCTTGAATACGCTCCGCGCCTTGCCCGACACGCGCCACATCCCGGTCATCGCGCTCACCGCGGCCGCCTCCGAACGCGATCGGCGGCGCGGCGAAGAAGCGGGATTCTTCCGTTACCTCACGAAACCGATCCAAGTGAACGAGCTCGAAGCCGCGATCGGCACGATCGTCGGCAACTAGGCGCTCCGCACTCGCGGCGCGCTGGCCGTTCAGACGCGCTGTTCGCCGAGCGCGCTGGGGCGAATGCTGCGGACGACCGCGCCTGGCGCGAGCGACTCGCTGACCACGTGGCGTTCTTCCGCCGTCAAATGACGGTCGGCCCAGTCGTAGAGCATCTCGTCCTCGTGGCGCGCGTGCGCACGAAGCTCGTCGATGAAGGCGCGCGCTGCGTTGCAGCGAACCAGGTGCAGGTCGACGCCTACGTCGAGCTCGAGCAGGCGACTCCTTATCAGCTCGTGCTCGTCGTGAAGGGCGTGGGCCGCCTCCGGGTTCTCGAGCGCCAAACGCGGGAGAAGTAGCCTCTCTTCTGCGTCCATGTGGGCCGTGATCTGGGCGTTGAACAACGTCCAGTTCGCGGTGACTCCCTCCGAGTCGTCGGCGTCGAAGGCGGTGAGGACGGCGTGGAAAAGACTCTCGAGACGGAGATGCTCCTGGACCAAGCGTTCGCGTAGCGCTTCCGGATCGATGCTGTGGTGGTGAGTGAACATGCGCAAGGTTTACGCAAGGGCCGTGCCCGCGCGATGTGTGCGGGATCCGCCCGCGATCGACGTCCACTCCGCGCAACCCGTGCGAGACCGCGCAGGTTCTGCGCCGTTCGCGCTCTAGCTCGAAGCCCTTTGTTCGCGCAAAATCGGCGCGGCGGCGCAGAAAGAGCGCCGGGGTCGTCGAGACCATCGACGAAGCGCGCGGGAAATGCGCTCTTCGCGCTGTGCACGCTTCTTGCGATGGGTGCCTCGCCAATGTCAGCGCGTACAGAAAAGTTCGTCTACGACGACGCCATCGTTCGAAAGTTCACGTTCGCAACCATCGTGTGGGGACTGGTGGCGACCTTGGTGGGCCTGTTGCTCGCCGTGGACCTGGTGGTTCCCGCCATGAGCTTCTCGAAGCCGTTCCTCACCTTCGGACGGCTCCGGCCACTCCACACGAATGCCGCGATCTTCGCGTTCGCCGGGAACTCGATCTTCGCCGCCATCTACTACTCGAGCCAGCGCCTCCTGAAAGCGCGCATGTGGAGCGACAAGCTCTCCAAGTTCCACTTCTGGGGCTGGCAGGCGATCATCGTGTCCGCCGCGCTGACCTTGCCCTTCGGTATCACTCAATCCAAGGAGTACGCCGAGCTCGAGTGGCCGATCGACATCGCGATCGCCGTCGTCTGGATCGCTTTCGCGGTGAACTTCTTCGGCACGATCGCCAAAAGGCGTGAACGCCATCTGTACGTCGCGATCTGGTTCTACATCGCGACCATCGTGACCGTCGCGATCCTGCACATCTTCAACAACCTCGCCCTGCCGGTGACGCTCACGAAGAGCTACTCGATCTACGGGGGCGTCCAGGACGCGCTCATGCAGTGGTGGTACGGCCACAACGCCGTCGCGTTCTTCCTGACGACGCCGTTCCTCGGGCTCATGTACTACTTCTTGCCCAAGGCGGCGAATCGCCCGGTTTTCTCATACAAGCTGAGCATCCTCCACTTCTGGTCTCTGGTGTTCATCTACATCTGGGCGGGCCCGCATCACTTGCACTACACGGCCCTCCCCGAATGGGCCTCGACGCTCGGCATGGTGTTCAGCCTGATGCTGTGGATGCCGTCGTGGGGCGGCATGATCAACGGGCTTCTCACGCTCCGCGGCGCCTGGGACAAGGTCGCCGTCGATCCGGTGCTGAAGTTCTTCGTGGTCGGGATCACGTTCTACGGCATGGCCACGTTCGAGGGCCCGATGCTCTCGATCAAGAGCGTCAACGCGCTCGCCCACTACACGGACTGGACGATCGCGCACGTGCACTCCGGCACACTCGGCTGGAACGGGTTCATGACCTTCGGGATGCTGTACTGGCTCGCGCCGCGGCTGTTCCAGACGAACCTCTGGTCGAAGAAGCTCGCCGAGACGCACTTCTGGATCGGCACGCTCGGCATCCTGTTCTACATCGTCGCGCTCTACGCGGCGGGGATCACCCAGGGGCTCATGTGGCGCGCGTTCGACAAGACGGGGCGCCTCGCTTACCCGGACTTCATCGAAACCGTCGTCCGCATCGCGCCCATGTACTGGGTGCGCGCATTCGGTGGCGCGCTCTACGTCGCTGGCGTCATCATGTGTCTCGTCAACATCGTCATGACCTGGAAGGGCCGTCCCGCGACCTACGAAGAGGTCGTGCACGAAGCGCCACCGCTCGACAAAGACTGGGTCGGCGAGGTTCCGAAGGTGGTGATCCCGCGCCATCCGACGATGCTCAACTTCGGCTACCAGGTGCAGTTCTTCACCCGCGCCGCGTGGCACCGAGTCTGGGAACGAAAACCGCTGAAGTTCACGCTTTGGGTGGTCGCGGCGGTCGCGACGGCGTCTCTCCTCGAGCTCGTCCCGACGTTCCTCATTCGGTCCAACGTGCCGACCATCGCTTCGGTGAAGCCGTATTCGCCGCTCGAGCTCGCCGGCCGCGACATCTACGTGAGCGAAGGTTGCTACAACTGCCACTCGCAGATGATCCGGCCGATTCGCGCCGAAACGGAGCGCTACGGCGAGTACTCGAAGCCGGGCGAGTTCGTGTACGACCATCCGTTCCAGTGGGGTTCGCGGCGCATCGGACCGGACTTGCATCGCATCGGCGGCAAGTACCCGCACCTCTGGCACGTGCGCCACATGGGAGACCCCCAGTCCACCACGCCCGGCTCGATCATGCCGAAATACCCCTGGCTCCTCGCCGACACCCTCGACTTCGGGGGCATCCAAAAGAAGGTCGACGCCATGGCGATGCTCGGCGTTCCGTACGGCGACGCGATCAATCACGCCGAAGCGCTCGCTCGCACTCAGGCGGACAGCATCGGTCGCGCCATCGAGGAACAGGGCGGACCGAAGGACCTCAGCGACAAGAAGATCATCGCCCTCATCGCCTACCTGCAACGTCTCGGCACGGACATCCACGCCGCGCCGCCGCCCGCGAAGGACGAGGGTACGCCCATCGCGGCGAGCGAAGCGGCCATGAGCGCGGCGACGCGCGCGGGAGGGCAGTGAGATGAATCTTTCGGAGATCGTCAGCGCCGCCTCGGGGCTCGCGATTTACGCCGAGGTCGCGATGGTGCTCTTCATGGTTGCGTTCCTCGCGGTGCTCGTCCAGGTGTTCGCGAAGCGGCGCCAGGCGGAGTGGAACCGCGCCGCCTCGCTCGCCCTCGACGATGATGGCGAAGAGCCCGACCGACGTGCCTGAACGAAGCTCGCCGTCAGGGCAATGATCGAAACGTGGCGCGAACCCGCCGGCTGAGCGCGTATCTCCTCGACTCGTCGGGAGCGACCGAGCGCGCCCGGTGCGACAGACTCGGCCCGACGGTCACGACGCACCGCCGTTGGGCCCGCGCACGACTTCCACGAATCGCTTCGTGGATCCCAGCAGATCTTCGGCCCGATGCGAGAGATCTGCGGCGGCGCCGAGCAGCGCGCCGGCCGCTTCGCTCGCGTCGCGTGCCGTGCGGCTGACGAGCCCGATGCTCTCGGATACTGCGAGCGTCCCAACCGCGGCGAGCGCGATGTTTCCGCCGATCTCGCCGGTCGCGAGTTGCTGCTGCTGCGCGCTCGTCGAAACGGTCTCCGCGATCTCGTCGAGCTGGCGAATCGTGGTCGTCACCACGTCTATCGCTTCGACGCCTTCCCGCGTCGTGCGCTGGATCTCGGAAATGATCGACTCGATTTCTTCCGTCGCCCCGTACGTCTGGCGCGCGAGGTTCTTCACCTCGGCGGCCACGACCGCAAACCCCTTGCCGAACTCTCCCGCCCGCGCGGCTTCGATGGCCGCATTCAGCGCGAGCAAATTGGTCTGCTTGGCGATCTCCGAGATCAGCTTCACGACTTTCCCGATTTTCGTCGATGCCTTCGAGAGGCCGGCCATGACCTCGTTCGTGTGTTCGCTCTGCAACACGGCGCCGCGCGCGATGCGCACCGACTCGTTCGTTTGCCGCCCGATCTCGAGCGCGCTCGACGACAGCTCTTCCGTCGCCGAGGCGACCGCCTGTACGTTCGCCGACGTGGACGATGCCGAAGCCGCGACCGCGTTCGATTGTTCGGTGTTGTCGCTCGCCATCTTTGCGAGAGACTGCGCCGTAGCTTGCATTTCCGTCGCCGAAGACGCGACCGCCGCTACGACGTTCTGGATGGTTCCCTCGAACTCCGTCGCCAGATCCACGCGGCGCTTGTCGGCGGCTTTCAATGCATCGTCCTGAGTTTGCATGCGTCCGGTCGCGTCGTTGATGAGCGTCGCGGCGTGCCGAAAGGTACCGGGCAGACCACGGAGGACCACGCGACGGAAGAATTCGCCTCGGCTCGCGTAGTCGAGGGCCGCTTTGGACTCGCGCACGAAAGCATCGGTGATGTCGAGCAAGTGGTTGATCCCGTGGACCATCGTTCCGATGCTGCCGCCGGCCTCGCAGCGCAAAAGTCGCGCCTCGAGGTCGCCTTCCGCGGCGCGTTTGCAAACGTCGGCCACTTTGCCGCACCACTCCCGATAGAGCTCGAGCTCGGCGCGTTCGCTCGAATCGAGCGCTCGATTCGAGCGGGAGGGCAAGGAGGAAATTCTAGCAAGGTCCGTCATATCGAATCCTCAGAGTGCGAAAACGAATTCATCGTAGCGTGCCTGCTTTTCGCGAAGCGTCGCTTCGAGCAAGCGCGTGGATTGTTGAACGGCGAGCGCTTTGGTCTGCGCGCGGCGTTCCTCGGCGGCGAGCGCCTGATACAGCGGGCGGACCTTCGCGAGCGCCGTCGCTTCGGGCGAGCGGCGGTTGGAGTGATAGCCCACGATCGCGCCATCCGGGCCGAACGTCGGCGTGACGTGCGCGAAGACCCAGTAGTGGTCCCCGTTCTTCGAGAGGTTCAGCACATACGCGAAGATCTCGCGGCCGCTCTGGATCGTCGTCCACAAGAGGCTGAACACGCAACGCGGCATGTCGGGATGCCGGATGATGCTGTGCGGCTGACCGAGAATCTCCGCCTCCGCGTAGTCGGAGATGCGAAGGAATACGTCGTTGGCGTAGGTGATGCGGCCATTCAGATCCGTCTTCGAAACGATGATCTCGTCGATCCCGAAGGTGCGTTCATGGCCGGTGAGCAGGGGCTTCTCTCTCATTGTCGACTCCTTTTGCCGCTCAGGCGGCCCTGTACGGCGCGTGCACGCGGACCGCTTTTTCCTCGCAAAACTCCCAGAGGCGTCGCCGCGGTGGCGGTCAGCCGCGTGCACGCCGGGAGAACATGCCGCCGGCGGTGTTGCGCACGTCAGGCGTGCTCATACCGTCGCCGCTTCCGTCTCCTCCCCGATCGCGCTCTCCTCCTCTTGCCGGTTGATGTCGCGCAGGGCGGCATTCAGGCGAACGAGAACCGCGTCGTCGCCCGCGCGCGTCGATATGTCGATCTGGCGCCTCAAGAAGGCGCGTGCCTTCGAAAAGACCCGGCGTTGCTTGTAAATGTTGGTGAGCGCGTCGAGGCTATTCAGAAGGTCGGGGCTCTCGTGCCCGACCGAGGCTTGGAAACGCGTCACCACGTCACGGTGAAGCGCCTCTTCCCTCTCGAGCGCGGTCTGGACGCGCTCCGAAGCGACGCGAACGCGCGACGCGAAGATGCGGCGATCGAAGGGCTTCGCCACGTAGTCGTCCGCACCGCACTGGAACCCTTCCAAAATGCGTTCGCTCTCTGACAGCGTAGTGACGAGAATGATGTACGGCCGGTGCTTGGCGTCGAAGGCGCGAATGGAGCGGCAGAGCTCGACGCCGGTGCGGTGCGGCATCATCCAGTCGAGGATCACGAACGAGGGTTGGTGCTCTTGATAGAGCTGCCACGCTTGCTCTCCGTCGGCGGCCAGGAGGGGACGGTAGTGGAGATCCTTCGCGAAACTGGTGAGGAGCCTGCGATAGAGGGCGTCGTCGTCGGCAATCAACATTTCCATGGCATCACTCGCTGGTCAGATCGGTTGGCAGATCAGGAGCGCCATTCTTCCTGGCGCGTAGCGTTGAATGCGCACGTCGAGATCGATGCGCGCGACGGGAATACGAAATGCATCGAGAACCTCCGCCGGAGCTTTCGCCGGCAATATCTCGCATTCGCGCAAACGCAGGTGACCGTGCCCGAGCGCGTTGAAGAGGGAGGTGATGATGTTCGTCACCTCGCTGAAATTCTGCGAGATCCCCTCGGAGAATCGCCGAGCGCGAATGGCTTCGAGCGCGACGTCGGGCGGCAGCAGGGCAAGGGCTGCCCCGGCGCTCGCAACGAACGCGGTGTCGGCGAACAAGGCCGCTCGAGGAGACTCGTCCGCGCTCGAGCGGAAAATGGCCGAAGCTGCCACGTCGAGGAGGAGCTCCGGCACCGCCGTCACGGTGACGACCGTTCCGAAGAGGTCCGCCAAGAGTTTGCGAAGTGCATCGGGTGTCGGGAGCACTCCGTAGGGAGCGGGCGCACCGTGCGGCGATTGCGCGCTCCTATTCTCCGTGCGAGGGCGAACGGCCGAGGCGAGGATTCGCGACATGGCCGTTAGCCAGGCGCCAAGATGCCGTTCAACGCGGCAGAGATGGCTTCCGACGTGAACGGTTTGGCGAGGAGGAACCGTGCCCCGGCACTTGCCGCGCGCTGCCGCATCTCGTCGGTTCCTTCGGAAGTCACGAAGCCGAACGGAATCTTCACCCCTTCGCTGTTCAGAGCTTGGAGCAGTTCGTAGCCGCTCATCTCCGGCATGTTCCAGTCGCTGAGCACGATCTCGGGCTTTTGTGTACGCACACGCTCGAGCGCTTCTTTGCCGTTGGTCGCCTCTTCTATCTCGTAGGCGCCGTAACCGGCCTGCCTCAAAGCCTTTCGAACGATGAGACGCATCGTTTTGCTGTCATCCACCACTAGTATGCTCACGAGCTCACCGATCCTTTTTCGCGGAACGACGCCTTTTCGGCATTCGAGACGATGTTCACGAGGAGAGGCTCGCCCGCGTATTCGAGCCACACTTTCGTCCCCGGCCCCTCGTCGGCGATCTTTCCGTTCAAGTCAGTGGACGGAAGCGACAGGCTACAAGGTCCTGGCAAGAGGGCCTTCACGTTGCCGCCGAGGATGTTCGCGAGCTCACAGAGCGTGTCACCGATGTCGTCGTTGGTGACGGCGTGCACCTCGATCTGACAGAGGCAGGATACGAGCGCCCGCGCCATCTCGACCGTACAGTGGACGGCGACGACACCCGACCAGTTACCGGTGATGTCAACCATACCGGTCAGGAACGTATCTTTGCCCTTCCAGGCGTCGCCGGCCGATGCCCGGAGGGGGAGCCCAACGGTAACGGACAGTACGTCTTCTGCGAGTCGCCGGATTCTGTCGGCTTCGATCGTCATCGATGTCGTTTCACTCGTCCACAGAACGGTTGTTGGGGACGTTTCTTGAGCGTCGTTCAACGGGGCTTCTTGTCGTAAGCGACGGTTCGACCGCTTGTGGTTTCCACCCGCTTGAAGCGATCGTCCAGGTTCAAAGTGGTCTCCGCTCCTCCCAGGAACAGCACGCCGTCGCAAGTCATCGCGTCGTAGACCCTTCCGAGGATGCGCTTCTTCGTCGGTACGTCGAAATAGATGAGTACGTTGCGCAGGAAGACGACGTCGATCGCGGCGAGATTCGGCCAATCCGCGGTCAGATTGAGGACGCGGAAATCGACTGCCTTACGAATCTCTTCCTTCAGCGCAAACTCTGCGCCGCGCCTCTCGAAGTACTTGACCAGGTAGGGCGCAGGCAGTCCACGATTCACTTCGAGTTGACTGTAAATTCCAGTCCGAGCTCGCTCCAGGACGGCCGTGTTGATGTCCGTGGCGACGATGGACACCTTCCAGTCGGATAGCCTGGGGAAGTGCTCCTTCAACACCATGGCGATGGTGTAAGGCTCTTGGCCGGTGGAGCTTGCGCCGCACCAGATCCTCAGACTCCTGGACGCCTTCTTCGACTCGAGGAACCGTGGAATGACGTCGGTCTTCAAGAGCTCGAACGGATGTACATCACGGAAGAATGTGGTCTCGTTGGTCGTCATGGCCTCGACGACCTTGGCGTGTAGGCCGTTTCGAGCAGACGAACGCAGGTGCGTCACGAGAGCCGTCAAATCCACGAAGCCCGCGTCCCGCGCGATCGGAGTAAGGCGCGCCTCGACGAGATACCCCTTTCCTGACTCGATCACGATCGCGGACGCGCCGTAAACCAGGTCTCGTACGTAGGAGACGTCTCTTTCAGCGAGCGGCATGGGCAACCTGATAGGCCGAGCCCGCCGCGACGAAGACGCGACTCGAGATTTGCAGCGCGATGGCGCCGATGGGAACGACCGCGTGCGCAAGGTTTGCGCGCGCGACGAATCCCGGCATTCCCCACACCACCGACGATGCCTCGTCCTGAACGACGACCTGACCGCCGGCGGCTCGCACCAGTTCGCAACCCCTGAGCCCGTCTTGTCCCATACCCGTCAAGATGACGGCGAGAGTGCGAGCTCCGTAGACCGACACCACCGAACGCAACATGACGTCGACGGCGGGCCGGCACGAATTCTCGAGAGGGTCGCGATTCAACTTCACCACGACGCGCGTGCCTTCACGCTTGCATGCCATGTGGAAATCACCCGGAGCGATCAGCACGAGCCCCGGCTCGAGCGCGTCGCCCTCTTCCGCCTCGCGGACGCGGTGGGGAGTGCTCGCCGCGAGTCGCTGAGCGAAAAGCCGCGTGAAGAGCGGCGGCATGTGCTGCGTGATGACGACCGGTATCGGTAGCTCGCGGAGATTGGAGAGGACGTCCGCGATCGCGTTGGGACCGCCGGTGGAAGCGCCGATGGCGAGAACTTCCGGAGGATAGCGTCGCCCATCGACGCGCTCGACGGCCGGCGGACGCATGGGGACGGAAACCGCGCGGCGCCCCAGCGCCTTCACGCGCCGCCCGAGCTCGTCGCGCACCACTTTCATGGCCTCCACCACGCCGCCCTGCACGCTCGGTTTGGTAACGTAGTCGGTGGCTCCGCAGGACAGCGCTTCCAGCGTCGCCGACGCCGCGCGCTCGGTGAGCGAGCTGAACATGATCACCGGAAGTGCCGGATGCGTCTTTCGAATGGCGACGAGGGTGGCGATGCCGTCGAGCTCCGGCATCTCGACGTCCAGAGTGACGACGTCGGGCGTCGATTGCTGGATCTTCTGGAGCGCGATGCGACCGTTTGCCGCGCTGCCGATCACTTCTATCTCCGGGTCTTGAGAGAGCGCGTCAGTGACCAACCGTCGGATGGTCACCGAATCGTCCACCACGAGGACCCGTACCCGAGGCGACAGCGTAGCGTTCACGATACCGCTCCGATGAGCTCGAGCTTGTCGCGCAAGCTGTCTTCCGTGAACGGCTTCATGAGGTACTCGTTGGCACCCGCCGAGAGCGCGAGCGAGACCGCGTCGAGCTCCGACTCGCTCGTCACCATCAATACCGGTAGCCATGCGAGCGCGGGGTCGGAGCGGATTTCCCTCACCAGGTCGAGCCCGCTCATCACCGGCATGTTCCAGTCCACCAATGCGACGCTCACGTCGGTCGTTCCGCGAAGGCGCTCGAGCGCCTCCAGTCCGTGCGCGGCTTCGACGGTGTCGAAGCCGAGCGCGGTGAGCTGTCGCTTCAACACCATTCGCATCACACGGGAATCATCGACGACGAGCGCTCTCACGGTCTTCCTTTCCTCAATACTTGAATCGAGACACGAGTTTCTGAAGGTCGGCGGCCATCGCAGAAAGCGACGCGGCCGCGGTCTGCGTTTCGCTCGCCCCGGCGCTCGTCTCGTGTGCCGCCTTGGCGACACCGGTGATGTTGTGCGCGATTTCGCCGCTGCCCTTGGCCGCCTCGTTGACGTTCCTCGCGATCTCGTTGGTCGTCGCAGTCTGCTCCTCGACCGCGCTCGCGATGGTGGTCTGAATGTCGTTGATCTGGTTGATGATGGTGCTGATCTGGGCGATCGCGGCCACGGCGCCGCGCGTGTCGGACTGAATCGCCTCGATCTTCTGACTGATGTCCTCGGTCGCCTTGGCGGTCTCCTTCGCGAGCTCCTTGACCTCGTTGGCCACGACGGCGAACCCTTTGCCCGCTTCGCCCGCGCGCGCGGCTTCGATGGTGGCGTTCAAGGCGAGGAGGTTCGTTTGCTGGGCGATCGACGTGATGACCTTGATGACCTTCCCGATCTCGGCGCTGCTCTCGCCCAGCTTCGCCACGGTGGTGTTCGTCTTCTCGGCGACCTTGACGGCTTGGGTAGCCACGCGCGCCGCGTCCGTCGCGTTCTTGGCGATCTCCCGGATGCTCGCGCTCATTTCTTCGGCAGCGGTGGCCACTGTTTGCACGTTCTTGTTCACTTGCTCGGAGGCGGCGGACACGACACCGGCCTGTGCGGACGTCTCTTCGGCGTTCGCGCTCATCGTCTGGCTCACACTGCTCATCTCGTCGGAGGCCGTCGCGAGCGACGACGCGTTGTGCGAAATCGCGCGCACGCTGGTGCGGAGATCCGCGAAGAATTTCCTCAGGCCATCTCCCATGAGCCCCACGGCGTCTGAGCCGCTCACGGGTACCTCTCGGGTTAGATCTCCGGCGGCCGCAGCATTGACCACCTCGAGGATCGATTGGACCTTGCCGGCCAGCTCTTCCGACGCTTCGCGCTCGCGGGCGACGAGATCTTGTTCACGCTGCTGCATGGCTACGCGCTCGGTGATCACTTCCCAGGTGAGCATGGGCCCGACGTAGTTGCCGGCGTCGTCGCGGATGGCGGTCACCAGCAAGGACAACGTCTCCGGACCAAGTCGAATGTTGGCTCTGTGGGGTAGGTTTTTCGGATCGGCGAGCAACTTGCGCTGATGGGCGGGGTTCTTGTGGAAAACGTCCACCGAGGATCCGACGAGCTGTTCAGCCGTGATGGGCAGGTACTGCTCGAGTTTCTTCAACGTCGCGAGAGACGTGGCGTTCGCGTAACGGACGACCAGGTCGCGGTCGCAATACATGACGTTCACCGGCGCCGCGTCGATCATCTGCGCGAGCCGCTGAGCCTGCGCGTCCGATGCCTTCGCCTGGAATTCGACCGAAAAGCCTTGCACCTTGCTCTCGCCGATCGCCGTCACGACGACCTTGGCGATCTTGCCGAGCGCTTCGGCTTCGAACTCCGCGGTGGCTCCCGGAGTGCTTCTCAACGCTTTGCGCTCTTGAAGCGGAATCGACAGCAAGACGTCCAGCGACTCGCCGACCAGTGCGTCCGCTTGGAGATCCATGTCCGAACCGTCGATGGCGCTTGCCGCCGCGCGATTCAACCAGCGAATTGCCAACGCCGAGTCGCAAAACACCTGCGGCGTCCGGGAGGCGTCCAGTAGCGCGGCGAAGGGAGCCTCTGCGTTGGCTCTTGCAGCAGGTGGATTGGAATTGCCATTGGTTTGCTTAGCGATCTCGTTCATTGTTCTCCCGTGCGCTGCATTTCATGGAAGCAGTGGATTCCGACATCGATTCTCTCGGTTGGCCTACCAATTGAACGGTCCGAGTTTTGCGAACTCTAGGCTCCGCACTCGTTTTCCAACGACTGATTGGGGCAACCCATCGTGAGGTTTGCACTACGCAGCCCTCCGCGCGCGGTCACCGACGATCCTGTCGGTGTCGAGCTCCAAGAGTAGCTGCCCGTCGAGCTTATACACGCCGCGGAGGACGTTGCGCGCGGCAGCGGACACCGTCTCCGGGACGCTCTCCATCGAATCGACGTCGACTTCGATGACATCGCCGATCTCGTCGACCAGGAGACTTGCCACGGAATGATCCGCGCGGATGACCACGTTCATCGGCAGTGCGTCGCGGGGAGCCGGGGAAAGCTTGAGACGGCAGCGTGTGTCGACCGCGACGACGATCTGCCCGCGCAGGTTGATGAGTCCGCGCACGTCGGGTGGCGCGAGGGGAACTCGCGTCATTTCCTGATAGCGGATGACTTCTTGGACGTTGACGACGTCGATTCCGTAGAAGGATCCGTCGAGAAAGAAGGTGCAGAGTTGCTTGGTTTGGCTCATGGGTAATGCTCCGGTGTCGGTCCCTAAGAGAACGCCGCTTCGTGCACGCGGAGTGCGGCCTGCACGTCGAGGAGCTCGGTGACTCGTCCCTGAATGACCGCGGTGCCGCGCACGCCGGCGCGCGCTCCGGTGGACTTCACGGGTATCGCGTCGTGAACGATGTCGAGGATGCGACCGACGACCAAGCCGACCCGTTTGCCCCCATCCGAAAAAACGACGACCTGAAGGACGTCATCCGAGGCGACACTCGTCGCGCGCGCTCCGAGCACTTCGTCCAGGGTGATCAGGGGAAGGATATCGCCGCGGTATTGAACGACGCGCTTCGGACCGGCTCGCTCGATCGACGACCGCTGGAACTCTTCGAGGCGCGCCACGAGGGCGAGCGGCAGTGCCACGCGTCCGTCGTCGCCGTGCTCGAGGAGCAGCAAGGCTCCTGCCGCGTCGTGGTTCGCGTCGAAGCTCGTCCCTTTGCTCGCAAGAGCGAGCGTGCGCTCGCGCACCTGCGAAACGACGCCCGCGCGCTGCGCGAAGCCGACGACGTCGAGGATGAGCGCGACTCGTCCGTCGCCCATGATCGTCGCTCCGGCGAAGGCGTTGATGCCCTTCAATTCCGGCCCGAGCGGCTTCACGACGATCTCCTCGGTGTCGCTCACGCCGTCCACGACGAGGCCGAACGGACGATCGTCGGCTTGAACGACGACCACGTTGACGGCGTCGTCCTCGGCAGGGATCCCGTCGTCCCCGAGGACGTCGCGAAGGTGGACGAGTGGAAGGAGGTTGCCTCGGAGACGCATCACCAGAGCCCCGTGGATTTGCTCGATTCGCGATTTTCTTTGGTCGTTCTCGAACCGCACCAGCTCGAGCAGGTTCACCTGCGGGATGGCGTATCGCTCGGCTCCCAAATGCACGATGAGTGCCGGGATGATCGCGAGCGTGAGCGGGATCTTGATCTTCAACGTGGTGCTATGACCCGCGCGACTCGTGAGCTCGACACTGCCCCCGATGCGCTCGATGTTGGTCTTCACGACGTCCATTCCGACGCCGCGACCGGAGATGTTCGACACCTTCTCCGCCGTCGAGAAACCCGGAGCGAACACCAGGTTCACCACTTCGCGGTCAGACATCTGCGTCGCGCGCTCGGCCGTCACGACGCCGCGTTCCACGGCCTTCGCGCGAATGCGCTCGGGATCGATGCCGCCGCCGTCGTCGGCAATTTCGATGTTCACCTTGCCGCCCTCGTGGAACGCACGGAGCGAGAGCAAGCCCGCCGCGGATTTGCCGCGACTCGTGCGCGTTTGCGGCGACTCGATACCGTGGTCGACGGCGTTCCGGACGATGTGCGTCAACGGGTCCTTGATGGCCTCGAGGATCGTGCGATCGAGCTCGGTTTCGCTGCCGTCCAATTCGAGGCGCACGTCCTTGCCGCAAGCGACCGCGAGATCGCGCACCACCCGGGGAAACTTGTTCCACACGCTGCCGATGGGTCGCATGCGCGTCTTCATGACTCCCTCCTGGAGCTCGGTGGTGATCAGGTTCAGGCGCTGCGCCGCGCCGAGGAACGCCGCGTCCTTGCCCACACCCACCTGGAGGATCTGGTTGCGCGCGAGCACCAGCTCGCCGACGAGGTTCATCAGCTTGTCCAAGAGCCCAACGTCGACGCGAACCGTGGACTCGCCGACCGCGTGGTCGCGGTTCTCGGTCGTGGCGCGCTCGGGAGCCGGTGTCGGCGCCGCTGGCTCGCGGGGCGTCGGCGCAGACCTCACACTCTTCGCGGGCGCTTCGATTCGCGGCGCCCCGCCTGCACGGATTGCCTTGAGACGCCCGATGAGCTCCGAGAAATCGCCGTCTCCTTCGACGCCGTTCTCCTTGATCGAGCCGAGGAGGCGTCGAATGCCGTCGACCACGGCGAGCAGGTCGGTCGTAATCGCGGGCGAGAGGGGCAACTTGCCGTCTCGAACCAGTGAAAGGACTTCTTCGCCGGCGTGCGCGACGCCTTCGAGGCGCGAATATCCCAGAAAGCCGGACGCGCCCTTGATGGAGTGAACGCTCCGGAAAATCGACGCGATGCGTGCGTGATCGCCGGGGTCGGCTTCCAGAGCGACGAACGAACGGTCGAGCTCGTCGAGAATCTCGGCGCTCTCGACCAAAAACTCCTGAATGATTTCGTCACCGTCGATTGACAAGTTTGCTCTCCCTCTCGATCATCGAAGTTCCTTTCGTCATTCCGCGGGAAGCGGCGCGACGCTTGGCTTTTGGGCTTCCTGGATGAGCAGCGTTCGGACGAGATCCGCCTCTTTGCCGAGCTCGGTCACGAGACCGTCCAGCGAAACTCGATCGTCGTCGTCGATGTGCTCGATGCGGTCTGCGAGCGTCGCTGCCGAGTTCGCGGCGACGTATAGGAAGGTGCCGCGCAGCTGGTGCGCAGCCCTGCGCGCCGCGGCCATGTCCCCGTTGTCCTTCGCGGTCACCAGCGTCGAGTAGCCGGTGTGGAAGCTCTCCTGGTAAGCGCCCACCACCTCTCGGATCAGCGTCGCGTCGTTGTCGCAGCGCTCGCGCATGATCGGCAAGTTCACCGCCATCGGGCGGGGGGTCGGAACGGCCCCCGACGCCGACCCGCGGCGCACTCGGGCGATCACTTCGGCGAGCTTCACATGATCGAGCGGCTTCGCCAGATGACCGTCCATCCCCGCCGCCAGACAGCGCCGCTCGTCTTCCTTCATCGCGCTGGCCGTCAGCGCGACGATCGGCACGCGCGTTCCCGCGGGCTCTCTTGCGCGGATCGCGCGCGTCGCTTCGAACCCGTCCATCACGGGCATCTGGACGTCCATGAGGATCAAATCGAACTGTTCGCGCGCGGCGATTTCCACCGCCGCGCGGCCATTCACCGCGGTCAACACATCGCAGCCGTTCTTCTGAATCCAGCGCGCGCCGATGGTCGTGTTCACCGCGTTGTCATCCGCTAGAAGGACTCGAAGGCGCTTGTCGCTCGTCGCTTTCGGGGAGCTCTGCTGGGAGGATGGCGACGCGACGACGTCCTGAGTCTTCGGAAGGTGAGCGGTGAAATGGAACGTGCTCCCGCAACCGGGCTCGCTCTCGACCCAAATTTCTCCGCCCATCAAGCGCGTGAGGTCACGACAGATCGACAGCCCGAGACCGGTGCCACCATGTGTCCGCGTCGTCGATTCGTTCGATTGCCGGAACGCCTCGAAAATACTGTCGTGCTTGGCGTTTTCGACACCGATGCCGGTGTCAGCGACGGCGACGTGGAGGTTCTCGGGATTCGTTTCGTCAATCCGGACTCGGATCGAGATGACTCCTTGCTCGGTGAACTTGACGGCGTTGCCGACCAGGTTCACGAGCACTTGCCGGAATCGCAGCGGGTCGCCGGCCACGGTGCTGGGGACCGCATCGTCGATGAATACGCGGGTCGACAAGCCCTTTTGCTTGGCCCGCAACAGAAGCGGCACGAGCGCCGTGTCGACCACGTCGCGTACCTTGAACGGCACTTGCTCGAGCACGAGCCGGCCCGCCTCGATCTTGGAAATGTCGAGCACGTCGTTGATGACGACCAGGAGAGCCTCGGCGGAGTCGTGCGCCGCCTTCAAGTAGTCGCGCTGCTCGTCGTCGAGGTCCGTTTCGAGCGCGAGCGCGACCATGCCGAGCACACCGTTCATCGGCGTGCGGATTTCGTGGCTCATGTTGGCCACGAACTGCGACTTGATCCGCGACGCTTCCACGGCATTCTTCCGCGCAAGCTCCGCTGCACGCTCGGCCTCGCGGAGAGCGGTCACGTCGTGCGCGACGGCGTATCCGCGGTTCTTGTGGGCGTCGACCGCGATGCTCCACGCGAGACGCCGAAAAGTTCCGTCGGAGGCGCGACAACGAACCTCGGCGCCGTTCAACGAATCGGCGGTTTCGCCGGCGGGCGGGCGCTTCGGACGATCCTCGGGATGGAACAGATCGAAGAGCGACGTTCCGACGAGCGCGTACTCCGGATAGCCGAACGCTTCGAGCCATGCGCGACTCGCGCGGACGATGGCGCCCGACGAGTCGGTGACCAGCGCCAGCGTGCGCGACATCTCGACCATCGCGCGGTACTGCTCGAGGCTCTCTTCGGCCTGCCGGCGCGCGGTGATGTCCGTCCCGATGCTGAGGATGCGCTTCTGACCCTCGTTGTCCTCGTAGGCACAGCGCACGAGCAGGAAACGGAGCACGGTTCCGTCTCGTGTCGTAAACAAACTCTCTGCGACGATCGGTACGCGAGCGCGCGCCGCACGTTCCTCGGACGCGCGCCACTCTTGAAGCTCCGACGCGACGTCGTGAACGTCATCGGGACGAGACCCGACGAGCTCTTCCTGCGGTCGCCCCAGGAGGCGCGCAAGCGCGGCGTTCACGAGCACGAACCGCCCTTCGGCGTCCTTGACGAAGATGAGGCCCGGACTGGCGTCGAGAACCTGACGCAAGAGCTCGTGCTGGCGCAGAAATTCCGCCTGTTCCGCGCGCTCCGCTGTGACGTCGTAGGCGTTCGCGACGACGATCTCGTCGCCGTGTCGCGAATCGCCCAGCGCGAGGTTGGTGCGAATGAGTCGGGGGCCGTCCACGGTGCCGAGTAGCGCTTCGAAGTCGACGGGAACGCCGCCCGAGTACAGCGCGCTCTGCGCGGCTTCGATAGCGTCGCGCGCCTCGGCGCTCGGTTGCATATCCCTCGACTGCTTGCCGACCAGCGCGGCGGGATCGGTCCCGTAGATCGTCGCCGCCATCGCGCGATTGGCGAACAAGAAATCGCCGCGCTTCGACTTGGCGAGGATCATTGCCGGGCTGGCGTCGAGGATCGCTCGGTAGACGTCGCGCTCGACGGACGCGCGGAGAGCACCGAGGATCGAGCGAACGCGCAGCGCGAGGATCTTCCGATCGCGCGGCCACACGACGACGTCCGCGACGTCGTCGGTGCACAGGGCGTCCAGCTCGCCGTCGCGAACCACGGCGACCTTCGCCCGGGCCGCGGTACCCGGCACATCCGCGCCGAGCGTCGCCACGACTCCACCGTCCACCACCTCGCAACCAACCCCCCCGTCGGACAACGCCGACGAAATCTCCGCGCGCAGATCTCCGGGAGCGTCGCCGGTATGCAGGAGCACGGAGATGGGCATGGTTTAGGGACGCGCCGAACGACGCTTTCGGTACCTCTGCGACCGAACGGCACGCCGCAGATGAATAATAACGTTCCGCGACGAATCCCCTGGCAACCACACAATCCGCTGTTCTCCGACAACTCACCTGGACGCAATGTTTGCATCGCAAACCACTCTGATACTTCTCTTGAGCGAGATTCGTGGCGAGGTGCAGCCTTTGCGCGCCCCGCCAACGACGCGCAAAGCCTGCGTCGACTGGCCCCCACGATCGCTCCGCGATTCGCGAAACCGTTAATGCCGCGCGGGGGATCCGCCGTTCAACACGATATGGAGCTCGGCGGGGCGAAGCGCGATGGCACCGCGTGTCGGATGCTGCTCGTCGAAGACAACGACGTCGTTCGCAAGGCGACCGCGCGGGCGCTCCGCCGTCGAGGTGTGCAGGTCACCGAGGCCTCTGGGGCGCGTGAAGCACTGTCCAAGCTGAGGACGGAGACGTTCGACGTCGTGGCCACGGACATCTCGATGCCGGAGATGAACGGTGTCGAGTTGATGAAGGAGATTCACCTGTACGATCCGCTCGTACGGGTCATCCTCATGACGGGCCTACCGAGCCTCGAGACGGCCATTTCCTCGCTGGACTTGGGTGCCTTCAGGTACTTGAACAAGCCGTTCGAGGCCGCTTCGTTGGTCACCGCGGCGCAAAAAGCCGCGGAGGAGACGCGCGCCGCGCGAGAAGAGAGCACCAGGCAAAGGGCTCCCGCTGCTCCGGAGGACGACGAGTCCGACGTCTCCCGCCTGGAAGCGCGTTTCGCCGAAGCACTTCCGCTGCTCACCGTGGCCTACCAGCCGGTTTTGGAAGCAAGCACCGGCAGGGTCAAAGGATTCGAAGCGCTGCTTCGTGGCGGCCTTCACGACCTGTCCACGCCGGCGTCACTCTTCTCTGCAGCGAAGCGGCTCGATCGCGAGAAGGACCTCGGCAGATTCGTACGTAAGACCGTCAGCGAAGAGGCAAAGCGTCTCGACGACCAAGCGCTCCTTTTCGTCAACATGCATCCCCTGGATCTCCTGGACCCTACGCTGGTGGACTGGGGCGGCGAGCTCCGCCCCTTCGCCAATCGCACCGTCTTCGAGATTTCCGACTTTGGCGCCTTCGCATCGGTGCCGCAGCTGTCGCTCCGCATCGGCAGCTTGCGCAAGATGGGTTTTCGCATTGCGCTCGACGACGTGGGACCGAGCCAGGCGAGCATTCCTCGGTCTTCGTTCCTGAATCCCGATTTCTTGAAACTGGACGTCTCGCTGGTGCGCGAGGTGGACGGCGACGACGCCAAACGCCGGGTCGTTTCGGCGATCACCGGCCTCGCGAGAGAACTCGGGGTCGCGGTCATCGCCGAGGCCGTGGAGACAGTCGAAGAGAGCGAGACCCTGCGCGATCTCGGTTGCGACTACCTCCAGGGATTTCTCTTCGCGAGACCGGGACCGGCGTTTCCGCAGCCGACCTGGCCTCACGCCGCAGCCGGTTCCTAGGATTCCGTCTCGTCGATCGGTAAACCGTCGGGAGCGCGGGCCGTTAGTGCCGAAAACCGACGCGCAAAGTTAGCGCGCGAGCGCACGAATAGCGTTTCCGACCGAGGTTTGGCGGCAAGAATTGCCTGAGTGCGCGTTGCTCCCGCTGTGCACGCTTCTTGCGATGGGAGTTCCCGCAATGGAAAACGACGCGACGAAACAAGAAGCTTCGAAGGACGAAGCTCTGCTCTCCGACCACATGTACGACGGCATTCAGGAGTACGAAAACCCGATGCCGCGCTGGTGGGTGTGGACGTTCTGGGGCACCTTCTACTTCGCGATTTGTTACGTGCTCTGGTTCCACGTCTTCATGCGCGGAACGTCGGTGGCCGAGGAATACCAGGCGGACATGAGCGCGGCCCGCGAAGAAGACGCGAAGCGCGCCATGGGCGACGCGCCTTCCGAGCAAGGCCTCGAAAAGTTGATGGCGAACGCGGCCGTCATGTCCGACACCGAAGGCATCTTCAAGAAGCGCTGCGTGACCTGTCACGCCGAGGGCGGCAAGGGCCTGATCGGTCCGAACCTGACCGACGATTACTGGATCCACGGCCAAGGCACGCTGATGGACATCTACGGCGTCGTGAACGGCGGTGTCGCGTCGAAGGGTATGCCGGAGTGGGGCAAACAATTGCCGATGATCGAGGTCGTCAAACTGGCGGCCTACGTCGGGACTCTGCGCGGCCGGCACACGCCGGGCAAAGCGCCCGAAGGAACCCTGCTCGCGAACGTCGCTCCCCCCGGCCCGGGGAAGACGAGCGACCCATGACGATGTTGAGAGCTCCTGAACGGGTGCTTCCGACGCTGAACGGAGACGGGACCCGGCGCTGGATCCACCCGCGCCCGGCCCATGGAAAGTACTACCGCCGCCGGCTCGTCGTGGCCTGGACGCTCATCGTGCTCTTCGTCGCGTTGCCGTTCGTCCGGATCCGCCAGAAGCCGGCGATGCTGCTCGACGTCCTGAACCGACAATTCATCCTCTTCGGACGCACCTTCTTGCCGACCGACGGCGTGCTCCTGATGTTCCTGATGCTCAGCATCTTCATCGGCATCTTCCTGGTGACGGCGCTCTTCGGGCGTGTGTGGTGCGGATGGGGTTGTCCCCAGACCGTCTACATGGAGTTTCTCTT